>JFJP01014023.1_pt1 | contig 27282 bp, 22 predicted proteins | sample 431651 | NCBI WGS metagenome assembly JFJP01 (sample SAMN02602958, study PRJNA72255) | Microbial mat metagenome, whole genome shotgun sequencing project. | biome: fresh water; feature: sink hole; material: water; isolation source: purple microbial (photo- and chemosynthetic) mats found in...
CGCAACAAATAGGGAATTTCAGTCGATTCGGTCATTTTAACGTTAACTAAAGTTTAAAAAAGTTTTTAGGTCAATCCTTAGTTTACCACCGAAGATGGTTGACCGTTGACTGTTGACGGGTACAGGCGGGGAAACCCCGCCCCTACAATTAATTGTTAACTCTCCTCTCCCCCAGCCTCCCCTGCTCCCCCTGCTCCCCCTGCTTCCCCTGCTCCCCCTGCTCCCCCTGCTTCCCCTGCTTCCCCTGCTTCCCCTGCTTCCCCTGCTTCCCCTGCTCCCCCTGCTTCCCCTGCTTCCCCTGCTTCCCCTGCTTCCCCTGCTCCCCCTGCTCCCCCTGCTCCCCCTGCTTCCCCTGCTCCCCTATTTCTTACCCTCTGCGGGGGGACAGTCGGGGTGAATGCCGCCTTGAGAGCAGATATATTTGATTTGGTTAGAATCCAAATTAATGGCATTACTAAAATCTACCTTTTTCATGCGGTTAGATTGAGATGTTTCTTCAGATTTAGCAATAAATTGATCAGCTTTGTTTAGTTCAGAAGCCACAAAGATTGCCCCTTTAAAATTGGTTCCGTCTAATTTTGCTCCTTGGAAATTAACTAAACTTAAATTAGCACTTTTGAAATTAGCATCTTGCAATCGGGCATTTTTAAAATTTGAACCCGTAAGTTTAGCGGAAGTAAAGTCTGCTGCTTGTAAATTTGCGCCGGAGAAATTAATCGCAGATACATCAGCATTTTTAAAGCTAGTTTGTCTTAAATCTCCGCCTTGAAAATTTGCACCCGGGGCTTTAGCTTCAATAAAACGAGCCATTTTTAAATTAGCTTGAGACAAATTAGCACTGGCTAATTCGGCTCCGGTGAATTTAGCATCGGTGAGATTAGCCTGTTGTAAATTGGAACCTAATAATTGAGCATTGCTGAAATTAGCTCCGGTTAAATCGGCTTTAGATAAATTGGCTTTATTGAGATTTGCCTTTAAAAAATTGGTATATTTTAACAGGGTATTACTCAAGAAAGCTCCGGTTAAATCAGCCTCGGTTAAATCCGCACCACTTAAATCAGAAACCCAATCATCGAAGGTTTCAAATCGTCCATCATTCCCTGGACTAGCGAACCGACTATTTTTTAAATTAGCTTGATTTAGGTTAGTGTTTCTAAAGCTAATCCCCGATAAATCCGTTTGTTCTAAAACTAAGGTAAATTGCATCGGTGGAGTTAAATTCTGCCCTAAATCAATCCGACTTAAATCGGCATTATGGATAAATCCCTCATAGACTTTCAGAATTTTAGCGATCGCTCTTTGAGTTGCTTGTTGTCGCTGTCCGGTCAACTGTTTTTCTTGGTTTTCTGCCCCAAATTGCATCGAATCTAAATCATTTTTTAGGGCTTGATTTAATCGTCTTAAATGGGGTAAGGCTTGGGGGCCTGTACTAACTAATGCTTGTTGAGTCACATCAATTAATACCGGGTTTTCTTCCTGAGCCAATAAATCAACTAATAAGGGAATTGCCCGGGGATCTTTAATTGCCCCTAACGCTAAAATTGCCCCTCGTTTTTGAGCTAAATCCGTCGAAGCCTTGGGGGATAATTTATTAACTAAAGCCAGAAAAACCTGATTATCCTGTTGTTGAAATTCCCGACGGTTAGCTTGATTTTGAATATAAATTTGCGTGCCAACAAAAGTTCCTAATACCGCCGCCAGACTAGCACTACTAACAATAACTAAGGTTAAACCCGGATATTGACGCATCCACGCCCATAAATTAAACTCCGGTTTTGGTGTTTCTGTACTAATAACTAGGCTATGAACCGCATGATCTTCATTCACCCAATCGTAATTCGTAAAGGGGTTAAACACCAAGATCCTAGGAACGTCCTGTACCGAAGTTCCTGCTAATAAATCATGTCCTGTTCGACCTGGAAATCGTTTAGCAATCAGAGCATCTCCGAGTAAAGTGGCGCCGGATAAAACCCCTAAAATCAGTAGATTAGGATAGGCTCCCGTCACTTGCCAAAGGCCATAAGCAATGCCCAAGGGGATACCCCAACGGCCAATAAATTCCCGACGAAAAGCCCGTCCCCATCCCGGGTGGGAACCATTAGGACTCACCACCTGGACTCCAAACCAGAGTTTAGGCAAGGTTTGACCCCGTTTTGCCAATAGATAGAATTGCCATCCCCCCACCACCAAGGGTAAAAGTAACGCCCCCGACCAGAATAGATTAGTTAATGGCGCGACTTTCGGACTGCGATCGCGTACAGGAATCCCGAAAGTGGCGGCAACAGTTTCCGATGTTACCCGCACCACTGGATTTAGAGGTACAGGTTGGGGACTGCGGTTGGAGACGACACCAAGGGTAAAAGGAATTAATCCACTCACCGCCACTAGGGATATTTCCGCCACAAACGCCCCCCATCGACGCACCCAAAAGGGCAATGGCTTCGAGGAGACATCATGCCAGGATGAAGGAGATTGAGATTGATTTGTTTCTCTATTTACAGTAGGGCTTGCCATAGTTCAAAATTTCCGGGTAGGTCGTTAAGATGCAAAAAACGGGAAAAAATTAAAAAATCAATATGCTTTGTTCGAGTTTATTTTAATCTTGAACACAAGTGCAAGCATCACTGTTACAATGATGACAGAAGTATGGAAAAACTCTGACAATCGTTTCAGCAGCCAGCTTGTTTACAACTTCTTTGTGTCTTTGTGTCTTTGTGTCTTTGTGGTTAAATTAGACTTTACCTTGTAAAGATAGCAGTGGTTCTATTAAAAATGTCAAAAACCACTGAAGAAGCCCTGAAGGGCTTACTACGGGGAATCGATTTCGTAATCCTCTAAAGTGGCGACCGCATCGGTTGAAGTTAACCAAAATTGAAACTCATCCGCAAACCGATGATTTAAAATCGACTCTCGAATTCTTTGGGTAAAACGAATTAATTCGGTAACATTATGAATCGCAATTAATGTATAACTCAAAACTTCTTTCGCTCGTACCAAATGACTCAGATAAGCTCGACTAAAATTTTGACAGGTATAACAGGGACAAGTTGCATCTAAGGGGCGATAATCCTCGCGAAATTGAGCATTTTTTAAATTCCATCGTTCTCCTTGAACTAACGCCGCCCCATGACGTCCTAAACGAGTCGGAATTACACAATCAAATAAATCCACCCCCGCAGCAATAGCTTGAGCCATTTCCCGATAGGTTCCGATTCCCATTAAATAACGGGGTTTATTAAACGGTAAAATTGGGGTTGTCACCTGAACAATCTTCTCAATTAATGCTGACGGTTCCCCCACACTCACCCCGCCAATAGCATATCCGGGTAAATCAAATTCAGCTAAATCTTGAGCCGCCTGTTGTCGTAAATCCGCATAAACTCCCCCTTGGACAATCCCAAATAAGGCTTGGTCAGTGCGTTTATGGGCCTTAATACACCTTTCTAACCAGCGTTTCGTCCGTTCGGTGGCCTTGACTACCGCCTCCCGAGTCGCCGGATAGGGGGGACATTCATCAAAAGCCATAATCACATCCGCCCCTAATTCATTTTGAACTTGGATCGAAAGTTCGGGGGTAAAGTGAATTAGTCGTCCATCATGGGGAGAACGAAAGGTAACTCCTTCTTCGGTAATGGTGTTAATTTTACTTAAACTAAATACTTGAAAACCCCCGGAGTCCGTCAACATTGGGCCATCCCAACCCATAAATCTATGCAGTCCCCCCGCCCCGGCGACAATCTTTTCTCCGGGTTGTAAATGCAGGTGATAGGTATTAGATAAAACCATCTGGGCACCCGCATCTTTCAGGTGTGCTGGAGTTAAGGTTTTGACATTGGCGAGGGTTCCCACAGGCATAAATCGCGGGGTTTCTACCCAACCATGGGGAGTATGAAATAAGCCCACACGGGCTTTAGTTTGACTACAGCACGCCTGAACTTCAAAGGAAAAAGGATGTGACATAAAACAATAGAAAAACGGCTTAATTACTTAGAATGGGCAGTCTTCATCATCAATTTGATTATCCCAATTTGATGACAAAACTTGATCCATGACCGCATCAAGAGCCGCAGCATTAAAATTACGATTAAATTGTTCTTGTAAGGGATTGGTTAAAGGAATTAATCGTAATAATCTCCCGCCTTCTTGAACTAAATCAAAATAAGTTTCTTGCTCAGGAGATTGCTTGAGTTCTAAGTAATCGAAACTATAAACATTCAAATACAAAGAATGATTGGCAACTAAAGTCGCCTGTTGTGGATTAGCAAAAACTTCTAGGATGTATCCTTCTGCTTCGCTGCATACTTGTCCGTCCTGAATATTAACATAACGGACACGACCTAAATCAACAAGCAGTTTTTGCATATCCCGCTTGTTAACAATGATCCCCGTATCAATAATGCAAGGAGCAGACACCCTGTAGTTTAGTTGATCGTAACTCATGGAGCAAAAGCCTCAGATGTAATCTTTGAATGACAGAATGACAATGATTCTGTTAAATGAAATTTAAGGATGGATTCGTTTTGGAATCTGTGATTTAACAACCCCGGAGTTGGCAAACTCCCATCGAAGTGTTTTGACTTTTAGACAAAACCTGAGTTGTTATTTCAATTCTGGCATAACCTAGAAAATATTTATACATCTATGCAAATTTAATTTTTTACCATGTCAGATGATTACTCTCGATCAATATCTAAATTTTTCCAGCGACAGGGAGCAGCTTTAGCAGCAGCGATCGCTTTTTATACCTGTTTCCCTATCCCCCTATCTTGGACGTTGGAGTTTCGCGGGATAGCCCGTTTAGCTCCGGTGATTGGGATATTGATTGGCGGTATTTTAGGATTGATGGATGGGGGACTATCTTTGTTAGGTTGTCCGGTATTCACTCGCTCGGTATTAGTAATTGTGACCGGAATTGGGATTACCGGAGGATTGCATTTAGATGGGGCGATGGATGCGGCCGATGGTTTGGCTGTGGCTGACCCGAATCGACGCCTGGAAGTGATGGCAGATAGCGTTACCGGAGCTTTTGGGGTGATGGCTGCGATCGCGATCGTTTTGTTGAAAGTCGCGGCTTTAAGGGATGTTACAGCCGACCGGGGATTGATTTTAATGGCCGTAGCAGGTTGGGGACGGTGGGGACAGTTGGTGGCGATCGCCCGTTATCCCTATTTGAAAGCTACAGGAAAAGGGGCTTTTCATAAAGATACCCCCTATTCTTCCAGGGATTTAATTCCCGGTGTGTTAATACTTATGGGTTTAAGTGGGATATTAATGATTCTCCATCCCCAACGTTGGTTAGTCGCCGTTGGTATGGCTTTGGGGGGAAGTGCGATCGCTATTTTAATCGGGGCTTGGTTTAACGCCCGTCTGTCTGGACACACCGGAGATACTTATGGGGCTGTTGTTGAATGGACAGAAGCCTTTTTATTAGTTTTAGTTGTGGGACTTCAGGGGTAGGGAGGTAGGGGGAGTAGGGGGAGTAGGGGGAGTAGGGGGAGCAGGGGGAGTAGGGGGAGTAGGGGGAGCAGGGGGAGCAGGGGAGGTAGGGGGAGCAGGGGGAGTAGGGGAGCAGGGGGAGCAGGGGGTGTATATTCCATAACCATATACCCTAGCGAGCGAGGACGCTCGCACTACAGGGAAGGGATTTTAATTAATAACTAAAACAAGAAATAACGCTGCGCCATTGGTAAAACTTCTGCGGGTTCACAGGTTAATAATTGCCCATCTGCTTTGACCTGATAGGTTTCGGGATCAACCTCAATTTTTGGTAAAGCATGATTTAATTTCATGTCAGCTTTACTAATATTTCGAGTTCCTGAAACCGCTACACATTGTTTTTTTAACCCTAATTGTTCAGGAATTTTTGCCTCTAAAGCTGCTTGAGAGATAAACGTTAAAGACGTAGATGCGATCGCTTTTCCAAAACTCCCAAACATCGGACGACCGTGCACAGGTTGAGGGGTAGGAATACTCGCATTTGCATCGCCCATTTGTGCCCAAGCAATTAAGCCACCTTTAATCACTAATTCCGGTTTGACCCCAAAAAAAGCAGGTTTCCATAAACATAAATCTGCTAATTTACCTTCAGCAATTGACCCCACATAATCAGAAATTCCATGAGTAATAGCCGGATTAATTGTATACTTAGCAATATAGCGTTTGACCCGAAAATTATCATGGGTTGCTTGAGTGTTTTCAGTGTCAGTTAATATCCCCCGTTGCACTTTCATTTTATGGGCAGTTTGCCACGTTCTAATAATAGTTTCTCCCACCCTTCCCATCGCTTGAGAATCAGAAGAAATCATACTAAATGCCCCTAAATCATGCAAAATATCTTCGGCGGCAATAGTTTCTCGGCGAATTCGGGACTCGGCAAAAGCCACATCCTCTGGAATATTCCGATCTAAATGATGACAAACCATCAACATATCTAAATGTTCTTCTAAGGTATTCATCGTATAAGGACGGGTGGGATTTGTAGAAGAAGGTAAGACATTTTTTAGGCTACAAACCTTAATAATATCCGGTGCATGACCGCCTCCAGCCCCTTCGGTATGGTAGGTATGAATCACCCGATTTTTAAATGCTTCAATGGTCGTTTCTACGAATCCAGATTCGTTTAAAGTATCCGTATGAATCGCAACTTGGATATCATATTCATCGGCAACTTTTAAACAAGTATCAATTGCCATAGGCGTAGTTCCCCAATCTTCATGAAGCTTTAAACCCATCGCCCCCGCCATAATTTGTTCGACCAAACCTTGGGGTTGACTACTATTTCCTTTACCTAAAAATCCCAAATTCATCGGAAAGGCTTCCGCCGCTTCTAACATCCGATAAATATTCCATGCACCCGGAGTACAAGTGGTGGCATTTGTTCCCGTTGCGGGGCCAGTTCCACCGCCGATCATTGTCGTAATTCCTGATGCAATAGCAGTCTCTATTTGTTGAGGACAAATAAAGTGAATATGGCTATCAATTCCCCCGGCGGTGAGGATCATTCCTTCCCCGGCGATCACTTCTGTGGAAGGCCCAATAATAATATCAATATTATCTTGAATATAGGGATTTCCTGCTTTGCCAATTTTATAAATTTTCCCATCTTTTATTCCCACATCTGCTTTAACAATCCCCCACCAATCTATAATTAAAGCATTCGTAATCACTAAATCTACCGCCCCATCCGCCCGGGAAATTGGAGACTGTCCCATGCCATCCCGAATCACTTTTCCGCCCCCAAATTTTACCTCATCCCCATAATTTGTATAGTCTCTTTCCACTTCAATAATTAATTCCGTATCTGCTAACCGAATGCGATCGCCCACCGTCGGCCCAAAGGTTTCAGCATAAGCCCGCCGATCCATTTTATAACCCATTTTCCACTCCTTAAGTAGTAAGCCCTTCAGGGCTTTCTTCAATCATTTAATTATACAATTCTAAGCCCAACTAAAATTATTTTTTCTTCTTCCCCTTGTCTTTTTTATCTTTCTTAACCTGCTCTTTTTTATCCTGTTTATCTTCTTCGGATAAATTAAAATTTAACTGACCTTCCACTAACCCATTAAACCCATAAATTTCCAAACTTCCCCCCATCAAAACTAACTCAACTTGTTGTTCATCTCCCGGTTCAAATCTAACCGCAGTTCCCGCCGGAATATTTAACCGCATTCCTTTGGTTGTTTCTCGTTTAAATTTCAAGGCTTCATTAACTTCATAAAAATGATAATGTGAGCCAATTTGAATTGGGCGATCGCCTGTATTAGCAACTTTAACCTTTAAAGTGGGACGACCAACATTAAGTTCAATTTCACCTGCTTTAACAATCAGTTCACCTGGAATCATTTGTTGTGTCCTCTGATAATATTAATATTGCAAATCGGATCATCATTATATAAGAATTATATCCTATTGAAAACATCCTTTTTTTATAGAAAATAAAAATTAAGTTTGTAGGGTGCGGGGATCGCAGCGCACGCACCAAAGTTTTGTTAATCAATAAAAAATTGGTGCGTGTGTTGATTTGAAGACTAAAATATGATATGTTAATAAAGGAGTTTTGGCGATCGCAACTTGAAACAAAAACAAGCATCTAGTTACAAGAAATTAATTCCTTATATTCGTACCCAAGGACAAACTATTAGTAAAGCATTAGTTTGTACAATTGCTTTTACCGTATTTTGGCCGTTATTAGCCTGGTTAGCAGGACAAATGGCGGGTTATATTGGTAGGGGAGATGTTAACGCCATTGCTCAATTAGCAGGAGTGGCGGCGGTTGTTTTCCTAGTTCGAGGAACAGTACAATATGGTCAGGATACCCTGATGGCAAAAGCCGCGTTAACGATTGTTTTGGAATTAAGAAAACAAGTTTATCGTCATTTACAACGGCTGAATATTGGCTATTTTGAAACGGCAAAAACTGGGGATCTCGCCTATCGTCTCACGGAAGATATTGATCGCATTGGCGAAGTGATTAATAAATTTTTTCATCAATTTGTTCCCTGTATTTTGCAGTTAATTGTAGTTTTGGGATATATGATTTATCTCAACTGGCAATTAACCCTAGCTACTTTAATTATAGCACCGTTTATGGCGCTTTTAATTGGTTGGTTTGGGGAAAAATTATTAATCTTTACTCGCCATAGTCAAAACCGAGTTTCTAATTTAGCTTCTTTATTAACAGAAGTGTTTAGTGGAATTCGTTTAGTCCAAGCATTTGCCGCCGAAGATTATGAAATCAATCGCTTTAGTTTAGAAGCAGAACAAAACCGCAAAGCTAAATATTTAGCTGAACAAATTAAAGCATTACAATTTGTTGTAGTTGGCTTTTTAGAAGCCATGAGTGTAATTTTATTATTCTTTTTAGGAGGATGGCAAATTTCCCAAGGCAATTTAACTGGAGGTGGATTTATTAGTTATATTGCGGCGGTAGCATTATTAATTGATCCAATATCATTAACTACTAGCAATTATAGTGATTTTAAACAGGGTCAAGCCTCCTGCGATCGGATTTTTGAACTATTAGCAGTGCAGCCAACTGTTATTGAAAAAACCAATGCTTTGATTTTACCCCATGTTACAGGAAAAGTCGAATATTGCAACGTCAGTTTTACCTATCCAAAAACTGATTTTTCCCAAAGTCAAGCAGACAATAAACCCGTTTTAGCAAATCTGAATCTATTAGTTGAATCGGGGGAAATGGTTGCTTTGGTGGGGCCGTCAGGAGCCGGAAAAACAACATTAGTAACTTTATTACCGCGATTTTATGATCGCCAGTCGGGAACAATTAAAATTGATGATATTGATATTCAAGATGTCACGTTAAAAAGTCTACGGCGACAAATTGGAATTGTCCCTCAAGATATTACTTTATTTTCGGGAACCATTGCTCAAAATATTGCCTTTGGTCAATCATATTATGAATTAAACGACGTAGAAAATGCGGCAAAAATTGCTAATGCTGATGGGTTTATTAGGCAGTTTCCTAATGGATATCAAACCATTGTTGGGGAACGGGGAGTTAATTTATCGGGGGGACAACGACAACGAATTGCGATCGCCAGAGCCGTATTATTAGACCCCAGAATCTTAATTTTAGATGAAGCCACATCGGCTTTAGATTCAGAATCAGAAGCCTTAGTTCAAGAAGCATTAGAACGATTAATGCAAGATCGAACAGTTTTTATTATTGCTCACCGTTTAGGAACAGTTAGACGAGCAAGCCGAATTTTAGTATTAGAAAATGGTCAGATTATGGAATCGGGAACCCATCAAGAACTATTAGAAAAAGGCGATCGCTATGCTAAGTTTTATGCTCAACAATTTGATTCACAAATTTAGGATTAAAAATTAGCTAATTTTAAATATTGAAACCCATGTTATAATAAACTAATTAAATATTGATTAAAGTTTTCCAGTCAATAAAGGAGAATAATCATGAAATTCCTTGTTCATACCAGAACTATTTTTAAAGCTCTACCCGTCCCCGCCAGTGAACTATCTAATGACGAAAAATTTGAAGTTCCTGCTGGGGCTACTTTTGTTAGTATAAGCGACAGTTTCAGAATAGATAATGGACATTATCTAGTTTATTTTACCTCAGAGTTAGGGTCAGGAGCCAATCGTCGTCAAGGATGGTTTGTTCCCAGGGTACACGTCGAAATATTGTCCTGTATTGCTAGAGTCAAAACTAATAATTTAAACTTGAGAAAATTTCCTAATCCTAAAGATAAAGATGATCAGAGTATTATTCACAAGTTAGAATTAGGAACATTGGTTAATTTATTCGATGCCACCTATATCAAGGATAACTCTCTTTGGTGGTATGGTTCTCCCTTGGTAACAGCTAATAAAGAATGGTTCCAAGATCCACAAACAGGCTGGATGTCATCAAAATATTTAGAAATAATCAATATCACGATTAATGATATTTAACAGATGTTTTATCTGATTAGGCAATTAATCTCTAATCTAAAATATCTGTTCTGAGTTGGGAAAAAAATTTCTGCTCTAACTTCAAACTTATTCTAAAATTGATTCACAAATTTAAAATTAGGGGACAGAAATGGAATTAAATCCAGTGCCAGATGATGCAAATTTTAAGAGTCAAGTGCAAAAATTGCATAGAATTACTATTTACACACGATGGCTTTTAATCGTGATTTTGTGGGTAACAGTTGCACCCTTAAGTTTATGGGCATTGCGGGAAGAAATTGCCCTTTGGCAAAACTATTTTACTTGGTCTGCGGTTCGCTATGCTTTAGCTTATAACCGTTTTGCAGCGATTGGTTTAGGGTTGTGTATTGGGACAACAACAGCAACATTAATTTGGCATAGTCGTAACATTTTATTCGGGGTTTCTCCCGCCTATCAACAGCGTTTAGAAAAACAAGTTTTGAGAATTATTAAACAGGGGGAAACTCATCCTTTTTGGAAGTGGATTATTTCAACAAAAAATGAATAATGGTTTCTATTTATTGAGATTCTTCCCTTGAGAGAATCAAAAACTTTTATGTATAAAAGAATAACTTTCTGAAAATGAGTTAATTTTTTTTAAATTCTGCTAATATCAATTATCAACAAACTAATCTTGTGTTAGTATAGGATCGTTTAGCTAAAGTGCGCGCCTTTCTATCTCGCTTGTCTACATCAGTTGTACCCATTTCGTCATCTGACTGATGAAACAAATATTCCTGGGAATCCTGAATACAGAATTTTTTCTCGTAAAGATTTTTATTACCCCTTTTGACAATTTTTTGCGATTCCCTGTGTCATAAATTTCACACTATCTTAGCCAATATTTTTGACCATGTTAATCTTACTGTTTTATGTCGGTAATGATCTTTATGCCTTGGATAGTTCCCAAGTTGTGGAAGTTATTCCTAGAGTGATATTAAGAAAGATTTATCATGCACCGGATTATGTAGCGGGTTTATTTAATTATCGAGGTGCAATTGTTCCTGTTATTGATCTCTGCCATTTAATTCAAGGTCAACCCAGTTGTTCTTACCTTAGCACCAGAATTATTATGGTTAATTATATCACAAAAGAGAAGCACAAACGCTGTTTTGGATTGATGGCAGAACGGGTCACAGAAACGTTAAATAAACCCGCTACCAGTTTAACTATTGATTCTGGGGAAAAAGCGGATCAAGATCATCCTTATTTGGGCGGAATTATTATGGATGAAAAAGGAATGATTCAATATATTCGACTGGAATATTTGCTATCAGATGCACAACACCAGTATTTATTAGCAGCAGGAGAACGTTAATGAATTCCATTGAAGTTAAGATGGCAGCGTTATTACAAGAAAAAATTGGTTTAGATCCGAATGTGATCGGAATTCGAGAAATTTCCAGGGTATTAGAACGGCATAGAGTAGCTTGTAATTGTTCTAGTTTAGAAACTTATTTTCACTATTTACAAACCAACAAAGCTGAATTTGAAGCATTAATTGAATCGGTAGTTGTTCCTGAAACATGGTTTTTTAGAGATGGAGAACCTTTTAATTTTCTAGTTCGTTATATTAACACAGAAAAGCTATTTCATCAAACCGATAAAATTAAAATATTAAGTGTTCCTTGTGCATCGGGTGAAGAACCTTATTCAATTGCTATTACCCTTTTAGAAGCCGGATTTAAACCCCATCAATTCCAAATTGATGCCGTAGATATTAGTCAAAAATCCTTACAAAAAGCCCAAAGAGGCGTATATACTCGTCATTCATTCAGAGGAAATTATTTAGAGTTTAGAGAGCGCTATTTTTTGCCTATAACAACAACGGAATATCAGTTAATTGATTCTGTTAAAAACTGTGTAAATTTTAGTATGGAAAATTTGATTAATTTCGGTTTTTTAAGCAATAAAAATCCTTATCATATTATTTTTTGTCGCAATGTGTTGATTTATTTTGATCAAACCGCTAGAACCCAAACTTTTAAAAATTTAAACCGTTTATTAAGCAATAATGGTTTATTATTTTTGGGAGCTTCTGAAACTTCTCAAATCTCTAATTTTGGTTTTGAATCAATTCGCCAACCTTTAGTTTTTGCCTATCGAAAAATTAGCTCTGATCGAGAAAATAAACGGGATTTTCCAAAGGAAAAACCAGAAAAATTATTAGATGTAAACTTGAAAAAAAGAGAATTTGATCCCAAAGTTAAGTCAATTATTAACAATCCTCAATCCCCGGCTGCATCCCAAGTTAGTTTAACAGAATTGCACAAAAATGGAGCTACACAAACAACAAATGATTTAGCCCTTATTCCCACCCAAACTTTATCGGTTTCTCAATCCAATATTTCTCTAAAAACAATTCAAACTTTAGCAGATCAAGGACAATTAAATCAAGCTGCTATCCTGGGTGAATCCTATCTAAAACAACATTCTACTCAGGTCGAAGCTTATGTTTTATTAGGGCAAATTTATCAAGCCCAAGGTCAAGAAAAAGTGGCTGAACAATACTTTCAAAAAGCAATTTACCTAGAACCACATCATTATCAAGCCCTACTTCACTTAACTTTACTAAAAGAGCAGCATGGAGAAACGGAAAAAGCTGCTATTCTTAGAAAGAGGATTCAGCGACTACAAACGTTTTAGAGCCTGCTGAAATCACATCCAAATTATCCAATTTAGCCCTAGGAGCCATTAGATAATGTTGAAAAATGCCAGCTTACAAGCTCGGTTGATTACAGCCTTTTTATTCATTGGTTTAATTGTCTTCATCGTTGCTTTAGTCGGATGGAGTACAAATCATCGACTCAGTTCATCTATTAATACCCTAACTACAAATAGTCTGCCAAGTGTGATTGGACTCTGGAAGATTAATGAAGGACAAACCCAAATTGAATCCTCAGAACGAGCCTTACTTAATATTAACCTGAATCAATCCCAAAGAAATACTGAAATCACCAGAATTAAAAAAGCCTGGGAACAGATAGATCGGGGATTTAAACAATATGATGCGACCGAAAAAAACTCCGAAGAAAAGGCAATTTATAGCGAACTTTTGCCAAAATGGGACGAATGGAAACAAGGTCAGGAAAGATTCATGCAACTGAATCAAGAGTTTTCTCAATTAGGAGTTTTTAACCCCATTGGTGCAGAGCTTGAACTGTTGCGTCAAGGTCGAACCGATACTCCAGAACTATTAACAATTAAGCGTGCTAATAATGCTTTCAATCAAATGAGTCAACAAGCAGAAGAAAATCGTCCCCGATTTGAAGCTGCAACAGAATTGCTTTTGAAAGATATAGAATTGAATGAAGGGATAGCGATCGCCACTGAAGAAGCAGCGAACAAAGATATCGCTAACAGCACATTTTGGCTGATTATTGCTTTAATTTTAGGGCCATTAACAGCTATCATTTTTGGGGGTTTATTTTAGTAATACTATCGCCAAACCGTTAGGAGCAAAAATCGCAGGAGTTGTGGGAGTTGCTGAAAGAATTTCCACCGGAGATTTAACAACATCTATTGAATTAACGGGGGCAGATGATGAAATTGGAAAATTACAAAAGGCATTTCAAGTAATGTCAAAAAATCTCAATACTTTAATTCAACAGGTACAAAGATCAGGTATTTTAATTACCACATCAGCCACTCAAATTGCGGCTTCAGGGAAACAATTAGAAGCCACAATGAATGAACAAGCTGCTTCTACTAATGAAGTTGCAGCCACCGCCAGAGAAATTGTAGCTACCTCGAATCAATTAGTTAAAACAATGGATGAAGTGGAATATGCCTCTCAAACAACGGCTAAATCCGCCGGAGACAGTCAAAAAGATTTAATTCACATGGAAAAAACTATGCGAATGTTAGCGGATGCCACAGGTACAATTTCAGCTAAATTGGGAACTATTAGCGAAAAAGCTAACAATATTAATAGCATTATTACCACGATTACTAAAGTTGCTGATCAAACTAATTTATTGTCCTTAAACGCCGCCATTGAAGCGGAAAAAGCCGGAGAATATGGAACAGGTTTTGCCGTAGTAGCAAGAGAAATTCGCCGTCTTGCCGATCAAACTGCCGTCGCTACTTTAGATATTGAAACAATGGTTAAAGAAATGCAAACAGCAGTTTCAACAGGAGTTATGGAAATGGATAAATTTACCAAAGAAGTTGAACGGGGGGTTGATGATGTTAGAAATATTAGTCTAAAATTAGGGTCTATTATTGACCAAGTACAAACCTTAACCCCGCGTTTTCAAGAAGTAAGTGGTAGTATGGAATCCCAAACCCAAGGGGCACAACAAATTAGTGAAGCGATGATGCAATTAACCGAAGCATCTTCACAAACAGTTCAATCTTTACGAGAAATTAATAGCGCTATTTCCCAATTAAACGAAGCCGCTCACGGTTTACGTCAAGAAGTTTCTCGGTTTAAAGTAGTCGGTTAATTAATGTTAACTATTACCTCTTACCTCTTACCTCTTACCTCTTACCTCTTACCCATTCCCCATTCCCCATTCCCCATTCCCCATTAATATATGATTGATGATTGTTGGAATCAAATAGGAGTAGATGGCGATCGCTCCTGTGTACAATTAAAAACGGTAATTCACTGTCGTAATTGCCCTATTTATTCAGCAGTAGGACGCAGTTTATTAGAACGGGAAGCACCCTCTGAATATTTACAAGAATGGACAGAGATACTAGCAAAAACTCAACCTGATTCTACACAAAATTCTGTGGTAGGAACAGTTATTCGATCCTCCGAAACCTTGTCAATTATGGTTTTTCGCTTAGGAGAAGAATGGTTGGCATTACCCGTGCGCCTACTTCAAGAAGTAACTCAACCTTGTATTATTCACACCCTACCCCATCGCAGTGATGATTTGTTTTTAGGTTTAGTTAATATTAGAGGAGAAATTCTGCTTTGTATTTCCCTTTCCCATCTTTTAGATTTAGAAACTCCTCAAGATTCCCCCTCAAATACTAACGCTATTCTTTCTAAACGGATGGTGGTTGTTGCCAGTGAAGAAAATCGCTGGGTATTTACCGTTGATGAAGTTTGTGGTTTCCATCGCTTCCCTAAAACGCAACTCCAAAATACCCCGGTTGTTATTTCTAAAGCCACTGAATCTTATACAAAAGGTGTGATTCATTGGCAGGATCACAAAGTAAATTATCTCGATGCTGATTTATTATTTTATAATCTCAACCGCCGAATTTTATGAATACTAACAAACAAGAAAAAGGTGATCTTTCCATGCTGGATTTGTTTCGCTTAGAAGTCGAAACCCAGACCGTTATATTAAATAAGGGATTATTAGCCCTAAAAGCTGAACCGAATTCTGTCTCGATATTAGAAGACTTAAGTCGGGCGATTAATGCTATTCGAGGAGTGGCGCGAATTGTCGATTTAGATGTGGCAATAAACTTAGCAGAAATCATCAAAAACTACTTTGAATGTGCTTACCAAAAACAACTAATTTTAGATGCTAATTCTATTAATATTTTGCTGAATGGTGTTGATATCATCTCCAGCCTGAGTCAGCAGGATGAAAATAATTTAGAAACTTGGTTACTAGAAAAAAACCAACAAATTGAAACCGTAAAAAATTATATTATTTCCCTAATTGGTGATGAAAAAATAGAACCGGAAATAAAGATTAAGGACAGGGAAAAACCAACAATTCAAAACCCAACATCCGAAACCCAAACTCTTATTAACCCTTCTATGTTGGATTTATTCCGCTTAGAAGTGGAAGCTCAAGCTAACATTTTAAATCAAGGATTGTTAGCCCTAGAATCTCAACCCAAATCCCCTAAAGTTTTAGAATCATTAATGCGGGCGGCTCATTCAGTTAAAGGAGCAGCGCGAATTGTTGCTGTTGATGCGGCTGTTAATCTTGCTCATGTGATGGAGGATTGTTTTGTGGCGGCTCAAAATCAAACAATTCTATTAGGAGCAGATCAGATTGATATTTTACTACATGGGGTTGATTTACTTTTAAATATTAGCCAAATAGAAAATAATCACCTGAATACTTGGTTATTAGAACAGGGTCATGAAATGGAATTAACCTATCAACAAATTACTACTATTCTTGATTCTGGTCAAGTTTTTACCCAGTTAATACCTCTCAAAACTGAAGTTTTAGAAGTCAGAAATCCCCCTAATTTAACCTCTGAAAATCAAAATTTAACCGCAATTGTTCCCGAAACTCAAAACTTGAAACTTGAAATTCAACCACCGAAATCTGAGCCTAGCGATCGCGTAGTTCGAGTTAGTGCAGATAACCTAAACCGGATCATGGGATTAGCAGGAGAAAGTTTAATAGAATCTAATTGGTTACAACCTTTTGCTGACTCTTTAACTATCTTAAAAAAACGCCATTTAGAATTATCAAAAATCATGGAAAACTTACAAGAATCATTAGTTGTTGGTCAATCTGGTCAAAAGAATCAAACGCAATTAGAAGCCGCCAGAGCTAAAGAAAGGGAATGTCGAGAAATTTTAGGAGAACGTTTAAATGAATTAGAATTATATGCCCGTCGGACTGCCAATTTATCCGATCGTTTATATCGAGAAGTAATTGCTTCCCACATGAGACCTTTTGCCGATGGTGTGCAGGGATTTCCGCGCATGATTAGAGATTTAGCAAGGAAATTAGGCAAACAAGTTAAATTAGAAATTCTTGGTAAAGCTACCCCTGTAGATCGAGATATTCTCAAGAAATTAGAATCGCCTTTAACTCATATTTTAAGAAACTCCGTTGATCATGGTTTTGAAATACCAGAAGAACGATTATCGGCGGGAAAAACCGCAGAAGGAACCCTGCGATTAGAAGCAGTTCATCGGGGGGGAATGTTATCAATTACTATTTCTGATGATGGCAAAGGAATTGATATAGAACAGTTAAGAAAAAAAGTAATTAATAAAAATCTAGCTACTCCAGAAATTGCGGCTCAATTAACTGAAAGTGAATTAATTGAATTTCTATTTTTGCCTGGATTTTCCACGGCTAAACAAGTGACTGAAATTTCAGGACGAGGGGTTGGTTTAGATATTGCCAGAAGTATGGCGCAGGAAGTGGGGGGAACAGTACGAGGGAGTTCTCAACTAGGAAAAGGCATGATTTTTCATTTTCAACTACCTTTAACTTTATCGGTTGTTCGGACTTTATTAGTGGAAATTTCAGGAGAACCCTATGCCTTTCCTTTAGCCCGAATTGAACAAATTGTTATGGTAGATCAAGCGCAGATTTATTCAGTTGAAAATCGTCAATATTTTACAATGGATAACCGCAATATTGGTCTAGTGGCTGCTTCTCAAGTTTTAGAATTAAAAGAATCTGCACCTAAATTTAATGCTTTTTCCGTCGTAATTATTAGCGAACAATCGGATTATTATGGATTAGTTGTTGACCGATTTTTAGGCGAACATGATTTAGTTGTCCGCCCTTTAGATCCCCGTTTAGGGAAAGTTCAAGATATTAGTGCAGCCGCTTTAATGGGAGATAGAACTCCGATTTTAATTGTCGATGTTTCTGATTTAGTCCATTCTGTTGATCATCTCCTTAAACATGGCAATTTACGACGATTTAGTGGTAAAAATTCTAATCTTATTAAAGATAATCGGCAACGAATTTTAGTAGTTGATGATTCAATTACCGTTCGAGAGATGGAGCGAAAATTATTAGAAAATAAAGGTTATAAAGTTGATGTTGCCGTAAATGGTTTAGAAGGATGGTATAGTCTTTCTAGTAATAAATATGATTTGGTTGTGAGTGATGTGGATATGCCTAGAATGAATGGAATTGAGTTGGTTACTAAAATCAAAAATCATCCGACTTTACAATCAATTCCTGTGATTATTGTTTCCTATAAAGATCGAGATGAAGACCGTTTACAAGGCCTAGAAGCAGGCGCGGATTATTACTTAACAAAAACCAGTTTCCATGATAATACTTTATTACAAGCTGTAGTTGATTTAATTGGAGATGCTAAAACTTAGATGCAGTCAAAATATTTAATTATTATGAAAATTGCAATTGTGAATGATCTGGGAACAGCAGTTGAGACACTTCGATCTGTGTTGATGACCGTTCCTGAATATAATATTATTTGGATTGCCAAGAATGGTGCTGAAGCCGTGGCAAAATGCGCTCACAATACCCCTGATCTGATTTTAATGGATTTAATCATGCCCGTTATGGATGGGGTAGAAGCGACCCGTGAAATTATGAAATACTCCCCTTGTGCGATTTTAGTGGTGACTGCTAGTGTGAATAAAAATGCCTCAAAAGTATTTGAAGCGATGGGATATGGCGCCTTAGATGTCGTCAATACTCCCGTTTTAGGAACCACTGGCAACTCCCTATCGGCGGAGGATTTATTATCAAAAATTGTCACCATTAGTAAATTAATTGGCAAATCTCAATCCTCCTCAAAATCAAGAGTATTAATTCCAGATTCTATCTCACAGTTTTCTAAATTTTCAACTCCAATTTTACCCTTAATTGTGATGGGAGCATCCACCGGGGGGCCGAATGCTTTGGCGATGATTTTATCCCATTTACCTGCTAATTTTAAAGCCGCGATCGCCATTGTTCAACACCTAGATGCTCAATTTACATCGGGTTTAGTCGAATGGCTGAATCAACAAACTCCCCTGACAGTTAAAATTGCTACAAAAGGCAGTTTATTAGAGGCGGGAAAAGTCTTAGTTGCCGGAACTAATGATCATCTATTTTTACAACCAAATTTAAGTTTAAGTTATACAAAAAATCCAATTGATTATCCTTATCGTCCTTCGGTTGATGTTTTTTTTAAAAGTGTCAGTCAGTATTGGAAATCTCAAGGAATTGCGGTTTTATTAACGGGAATGGGTAAAGATGGAGCCGAAGGGTTAGGGGTATTAAGAAGCAAAGGATGGCATACAATTGCTCAAGACCAAGAAACTTCTGTTGTTTATGGAATGCCAAAGGCGGCGGCAGAAATGGGTGCGGCGGTTGAAATTTTACCCTTAGAAGCGATCGCACCCAAGTTAATTTCAAAAGTAGGAATCAATCGTTAATTTTTATTGAGGATATTTTTATGATCCCCGAACCGATTACTGTTTTATTAATTGATGATCAACCAATAATTGCTGAAGCAGTGCGTCGAATATTAGCACCAGAATCAGATATCACTTTTCATTATTGTAGTGATCCAACTCTCACTATTAAAACGGCAAAATCATGTCAACCTACTGTAATTTTACAGGATTTAGTTATGCCGGAAATGGATGGGTTACTGTTAGTTCAGTTTCTCAGGGCAAAAAACGCGCCGACTCGGAATATTCCTTTAATTGTTTTATCCAGTAAAGAAGATCCTATTATTAAAGCCAAAGCCTTTGAATTAGGAGCGAATGATTATTTGGTAAAATTACCTGATCGCATGGAATTAATCGCTAGAATTCGTTATCATTCTCAGGCTTATATAGACAGTTTAAGACGTCAGGAAGCTGAAGCTAAACTCACCGCCGAAAACTTGCATCAAGCCCAATATATTGAACAGGTAAGAAAAGTTACAACCGCCGCCGCCACCGTTGAAAAAAATGCTTTTGAACCGGAATTTTTAACAGAAGTTAGCGATCGCAGCGATGAATTAGGACAACTGGCGCGAGTTTTTACCCAAATGGTGAATACCGTTAAATTAAGAGAAAAAGAACTTCAGGAAACCAATATTAAATTAGAACAATTATTAGAATCATCGGCGCGTTTTGTTCCCTATGAATACCTAAAATTTCTGCGGAAACAAGCCATTACAGAAGTCAAACTAGGGGATCATGTCAGTAAAACTATGGCGGTAATGTTTAGTGATATTCGTTCATTTACCACCATGTCTGAAAACATGAATCCCAGAGAAATCTTTGATTTTGTTAATGCTTATTTACAACGAGTTAGTCCTGGAATTCGTAATCATAATGGTGTAATTGTTAAATTTATCGGGGATGGAATTATGGCTATTTTTCCCGATGGTGCTGATGATGCAGTCGCCGCCGGAGTTCATAAACAAAATCAAATTTTAGAATATAATCTTCACCGTCAAAAACAGGGTTTTCCTCCGATTCAAGTGGGTTTAGGAATTCACCTCGGTCACATGATGGTGGGGTTTGTGGGAGAAGAAAACCGAATGCAAGCCGATGCGTTTTCAGATAATGTTAACTTAACGGCTCGTTTAGAGGGATTAACTAAATTCTATGGCGTTTCTATGCTAATTTCTCAACAGGTTTTAGAACATATTAGTGATCCTGAAAAGTATCAAATTCGATTTTTAGATCGGGTAATTGTTAAAGGTAGACATGAATCCATCGGCGTTTATGAAGTTTTAGATGCAGAAATAAATGAAGTCAGAGAGTTAAAGTTAAAAACTCAATCGGATTTTGAACAAGGTTTAGCTTATTATCAAAACCAAGAAACTTTGGAGAAATCTAAACCTTATTTTGAACAAGTATTAACGGTTAATCCCAATGATAAAACCGCTACTTTATACTTGAATCGGATTAAATATTTACTAGAGAAAGGCATACCAGAAACCTGGAATGGGGTTTGGGAATTTACGGAAAAATAGTTGCTCTCGATATCCTTTAACTCAGGCTTTGGACTAACCAGTTAAACTTAGCTTGAGCTAAGGCTAAAAATTCCTGTGTTTGTGAACTCAATTCATCCGTTTCTTCTTCATGTTCGATCAGATCCTCATAACCTAAACGCCGAATTGTTCCCCGCATCCGGCTGGCTAAACAAAGGGATAAACCTTGATAAAATCGGGCTGCAAATTTAAAATCACTATGTAGTTTACTATTGAGTTCAAATCGAGAAATTGCTAAAACTTGAGTAATTTTTCTGGCTTTAACTGTTGCTAAAGGCGGCCGACTATCAATAAAAGAAATTTCTCCCACCACTTCACCTTTTGTGATTTGAGCTAATTCTCGATCTTCATTCTCACCTATTACTACGCTTAACAACCCACTTAATACGAAATATAGGGCATTAATCGGACGTCCTTCATAAATTAGTCTTTCCCCAGAGGGAATTGTTTCTACTTTTGCTTTATAGACAATCCAGCGGAGATCATCATCACTTAGTCCTCCTATAAGAAAGAGGGCTTTTTCTGTTGTTTTACTCATTTTTTGATAATATTCCTAATGGTTTTTATTTAGTAAATACAACCTGATTACCCTAAAATAAAAGTCTCTACATTTAAGATCAAATGTTAAAGTAAAACCATGATCTAATGGAACAATTTTATCATTATTTTCCCTAGATCACCAATATCGGCAGACACATTCGGTGACAAATATTGTCCCGTTTGAGGTATATTGACCAGAGAAACAGCCATAAATTCCCTGAAACGGTTTAAATCTTGAGAACTGGTTCTATTATAATCATAGATTACGGCTAAGTCCTAATTTTAATCAGAATTCTCAAAGATTAGTTTTCCACCTTGTTGTATAAACTCAGATTCTATGAAAATCGGTGATTCCTCTGATCAATTGTCATCTTCCGATCCCCTTGATGCTAAACCATTACCTGCGATTAGTTTATTTACCATGTTTCGGTTAGGTCTGTTTCAAATGGGGTTAGGAATTATGTCTCTCCTAACTTTAGGTGTAATTAACCGGATTATGATTGATGAGTTAAAAGTTCCGGCGTTGGTGGCGGCGGGGGCGATCGCCATGCACCAATTTGTTTCCCCGGCTAGAGTGTGGTTTGGTCAGATGTCCGATGCTAAACCTTTATGGGGATATCATCGCAGTAGTTATGTTTGGATCGGGTTAATTTTATTTACCAGTACGTCATTTTTAGCCCTACAAGTTGTTTGGCTTTTAGGTGCTAGTATTCAAACTAATGGATTCAATGGGATTGCCTATTTATGGGCGGGTTTATTAGCTTTAATTTTTGCCGGATATGGTTTAGCTTTAAGCGCAAGTTCCACACCATTTACGGCTTTATTATTTGACATTTCTGATGAAAATAATCGTTCCAAACTAATTAGTATTGTTTGGTCAATGCTAATGGTAGGAATTGTAATTGGAGCGATTATTAGTTCCAAAATTCTCCATCGTCCCGAACTTTGTGGAGCAGAGGTTTTAACTGCTCATCCCATAGCCGTACAAACAGCTACAAATTTACCGCAATTACAAGCCTCTGTTAACCTATTATTCATGATCATACCATTAATGGTAATCGGGTTATCTTTTCTGGCAACTATTGGCATTGAACGTAAATTTTCTCGCTACAAACTGCGCTCAAACATTGTGGAAAGGGAAGATCAAATTACCTTTGGTCGCGCCCTCAAAATTCTCACCGCCAGCCGACAAACCGGGTTATTTTTTAGCTTTTTATTAGTAATGACAATTAGTTTATTTATGCAGGATGCTGTCTTAGAACCCTATGGCGGTGAAGTCTTTGGAATGTGTGTATCTGAAACTACAAAATTAAATGCGTTTTTTGGGATAGGAACTTTAATTGGGATTGCTTCAACCGGATTTTTAATTATTCCCCGTTTTGGTAAAAAAAATACGGTTAAAATGGGTTGTATTGGAGGATCAATTTGTTTGTTATTATTTATAATAGCGGGTTTTTATGCTGATTCTGGATTATTAAAAGGAGCGTTATTATTATTTGGTTTAAATTCGGGAATTTTGACATCTGGAGCGATTAATTTAATGTTAGATTTAACTTTAGCTGAAACCGCCGGAACTTTTATTGGAGCTTGGGGTTTAGCTCAAGCGATGGCGCGGGGATTAGCAACGGTTTTAGGGGGTGCAATTTTAGATTTAGGAAGGGCGATATTTCAGGTTCCTTTCTTAGCTTATGGTTCTGTTTTTGCGGTACAAGCAATTGGCATGATTTTAGCTATTGTATTATTAAATCGTGTGAATATTAGAGAATTTAGTGAAACTGCCAAACAAGCGATCGCCAATGTGTTAGAACAGGAATTAGATTAAACTCTTGACTCGATTTAGTAAAAAAGGTGCAATCTCATTAACCGATAAAATATATTGAGCCGCACCTAAAGCGATCGCTTCTGCGGGCATTCCAAAGACCACAGAACTTTCCTGATTTTGGGCAATAGTTAACCCGCCATGGTCAGAAATTGCCTTCATTCCATCCGCACCATCCCGTCCCATTCCTGTTAACAAAACCCCAGCAGCACTCGCACCATAAAACTCAGCAACAGACTCTAAAGTTCTTGTCACCGCAGGACGATGACCCGCCAGTGGAGGTGCATTCGAGTAGGTAAAGCGACCACTAAGGCTAAATTCTAAATGATGTCCGTCCGGGGCAAAATAAACAGATCCCGGTTGAGGAAGTTCGCCAACCGTAGCGATTTTAATGGATAAATGGCATTCCCCATTTAACCAACTAACCAACCCGGGCAGAAATCCCTCACTAATATGCTGAACACAAACAATTGGAACGGGAAAATTACTGGGAAATTGAGTTAAAATTGTATGTAAAGCTTGGGGGCCACCCGTAGATGCACCGATAGCCAGGATTTTAATTGTTTTAGAATATACACCAAAAACCTTTGCGGGTGAACCTACAAAGGGCTGGGGTGGGGATAAAATTGTTCTACTTATTGGTGTAGGTGGAGTTATAGATAGGCGGTTTTGACTGACAAAGGGTTGGGATTTACGATGTTTAGTAAAAACTTTTACCCCAGCCAGAACTTTAATTTTTTGAATTAATTCCTGTCCGATTAACTCATAATCCGAGGCTAAACCAGTTTTAGGTTTAGGAAACACATCAACAGCCCCGGCATTTAATAGTTGAAAAACATTTTGAGTATCATCAGATTGAACCGAAGCACTAATTACCAAAATCGGACGAGGATAAAGTACCATGACTTCCTGGATAAATTCCAGTCCGTTCATTTGGGGCATATAAAAATCTGTACAAATAACATCCGGTTGCACCGTGGGAACTAATGTCAATGCTTCCTTACCTGTGCGAGCAGTTCCCACAACACTTATATCTTGAGAAGTCGATAAAATTCGTTTCAGAATAATTAAAGCAACAGCCGAATCTTCAACTAGGAGAACTCGAATTGGCATTTTATAGTTAGTCACTTATTGAATGTCGGGTATTCTTAATTATACTAATCTTTTGAGAGTTTCTATCAAAACTTCTTGATTAAAAGAAGCTTTGGTAATATAGGCATTCGCCCCCGCTTCTGCACCTTTGCGTTTATCTTCATCCGAAGCCAAAGAAGTAACCAAAATAATCGGCAATTCACTATATTCTTGATTTTGGCGAATTTTTGTGGCTAAACCTAAGCCATCCAAATTAGGCATCTGGATATCAGAAACCACTGCATCAAAGCAGCGAGTGCTAAGTTTGTTAAACCCATCTAATCCGTCCACCGCCGTCACAACTTCATAACCTGCTGCTTCTAAAATTCGTTTTTCTTGGGTGCGAGTTGCGATCGAATCTTCTACTAATAAAATCACAGGTTTATGGTCGGAAGCTTGGTCAATATTTGAAGGCGATCGCACTATGGGAGACACCATCACACCCGCTTGTTTGCGAATAGATTTAATTAAATCTTGAGGACTTAAAATAATACAGACTTCCCCCGTGCCTAAAATAGTGGCTCCGGCCACATTTCTGACCCGTTTTAATAATTGACTTTGAGGTTTTAATACGACATCTTGTTCATCAATTAAAGCATCGACAAATAATCCTAATTTTTCTTCACCTACTTTTAAAATAATACAAGGGAAAGAAGCATCCGTTCTTGAGTAACTTTCATTCTTATGAATAAATGATGGCGAAATAGAAAGGTTAGATTTTGTCTCTGTAGAAGTTTTATTCTCAGATTCACCTTGAGATTGAACCAAACGAATTTCCAATAAATCAGCAAGTTTAGTAACTGAAATCGGTTGGTTTTCAAAAACAATTGTTTCTCGACCTTCAATAGCAAAAATTTCATTGGACATAACCAGCCGCGTCATTTGTACAAACTCTACCGGAATAGCATAGGAAATCCCCTTAACTGACACAATTAAAACATGAGCCGTTGCTAAAGTTGTTCCCAATTGAATCCGAAATAAACAGCCCTTTTGAGAAGAAGATTCAACTTGAATAATTCCTTTTAAACGTTCAACATTTGTCCGCACCACATCCATTCCCACCCCCCGTCCCGATACTTCTGTCACAACAGTTCGGGTGGTAAAACCAGGAGCAAAAATTAAACCATGAATTTGTTGCGGGGTCATTCCTAATAATTCTTCTGGTTGACAAATTCCCCGTTTTAAAGCTATTTGTTTAATTTTTTCTAAATCTAATCCTCGACCATCATCATTAACTTCTAGGACAACATGGGTGGCTGTTTGATATCCGCGTAACTTAATTTTTGCGATCGCAGGTTTACCTAATATTTCCCGTTCTTCTGAAGTTTCAATGCCATGATCGATCGCATTTCTTAAAATGTGCATCAAAGGATCTTTCATTTCTTCTAAAATCCGTTTATCCGCCCGGGTATCCCCACCAGAAATAATTAATTCAATTTCTTTTCCCTGTTGTCGAGATAAATCCCTTACCATTCGAGGAAACAAATTAAAAATAGTTGATAGGGGTAATAATCGTAATGTTCTGACTCCATCTTCGAGTTCATCACTAATAATTTCTAAGCGAGCAATATCTTCAGAAAAAGTATTTCTAAGTTGATTAATTAAAGCTCCTAACTGTTCTAAACGTTCTGTACTACGATGATAATAATTTTGCAGTTGCCCCATTGTGCCATTTTCAGAAATATGACGATTCAGGTTATTTTCTAAGTCATGGACAACAAAACGATTCACAAAAGCATCTCGACTCCATTCTTCCCATAAACTAACCAAATCTTCAATTTCATTTAGCCGATGAGCAATCCGAATTTTAGTAACAGTTAATTCTCCAGTTTGAGTCATTAACCCATCTAAATTGCGCGTCGGGACTCGAATTGTTTCAATTTTATAACTAGATTCCGGGCTTATAGTCACCGGAGCCGAGGTATTCATGGATTCAGAAATTTTGGCAACCGGAACCGGAATTTCAGTAACTTCTGGGGTAGGAAAAGAAACCGGAGTAATAGTTTTTTCCTCTAAATTTTCCTCTAAATTTTCCTCTAAATTTTCCTCTAAATTTTTTTAAACCCCCTAATAAATGTTCGATTTGATGGGATAAAGTGGCAACATCTTTTACTCCCAACATTCCGGCATCTCCTTTCAGACTATGGGCTTCTCGCAATAGTTCTTCAAGTTTTGCCGCATCATTAGGATGTTTTTCCAGATATAATAATCCTTCATCTAAATTCTGCAAATGTTCTTCACTAGCAGTTTTAAAAACTTCCCGGAGTTCATCATCTTCAATCATCATAATTTTTTTATCCTGTGACTGTAATTCAATTTTGAACGATTAAACAGTAGTGCGAGCGTCCTCGCTCGCTGGTATAGGAGGGAACACACCGAACACCATCCAGATCACCTACCCCGACATATTAAACAATTGAGTTGAGATTTAATGCGATTTCATTTAATTTTTGCATTCCTATTTTAGCTTGATTTAATCCATTAGCTGTTTCACCGACACCCTGACTTAAAGCATTCATCGCATCTAAAACCTGTCCAATGGCGATCGCTTGTTGCTTAACATTAAGCGAAATTTGCTGATTATTTAATACCACATTATTCACCGATTCCGAAACTCCAGCAAAAGTATCCGCCGTTTCTCTTGTTAGTTCGGCATTAGATATAACAGTTTTTGTCCCTTCTTCCGTTGCCATTACAGTTGAATTAATTGC
>JFJP01021643.1_pt1 | contig 27255 bp, 25 predicted proteins | sample 431651 | NCBI WGS metagenome assembly JFJP01 (sample SAMN02602958, study PRJNA72255) | Microbial mat metagenome, whole genome shotgun sequencing project. | biome: fresh water; feature: sink hole; material: water; isolation source: purple microbial (photo- and chemosynthetic) mats found in...
CGAAACGCACCAAATATTGTGTATTCATGGATCAGATAATTTGTCAATGGAGCGATATAGAGTGGTGCGAGCCCAAAGCCTCCCACAACCAAACCGGTGATCATTCCTTTTTTCTCTGGGGAAAACCATTTCACCGCAGCGGGGGTTGTAGAAGCGTAGCCCAGTCCAATACCTGCTCCGGCAAAAATACCAAACGAAACAATCAGCCCCGGAAGAGTGGGGAAGAAACTGGCTGAAATAAGACCCAATCCAGTGAGAATTCCTCCCACAGCGGTGACAAAGCGAGGGCCAAAGCGATCCTGAAGTTTGCCTGCAGGAATCATCATAAGAGAAAACATGGCGATAGCCGTCATATACGGCAGAGAACCTTCAAATTTGGAAAGACCTAATCCACCGGCCGCAACCGATTCGGTCAATGTTTTCGCAAAGACACTCCATGCATACAACACACCAAAGGCAAGATTAATTCCCATTCCAGCGGCAACAACACTCCAACCAGACATTTTCTTACTCACAACAACCCCATTGTAAAACGTTTATTTTCGCTGCGGTAAAATATGATGTGTCACGATTATTTTGTGTCATTTTTCACGAATTGACTTGGCGATAGTCAAGAGCAGTCAAAGTAACCACTGTTAAGAACTATTTTTCCTATTTTACTGTTGAATATGCGAGTGTCATTGCGTACTTTTGAACACGATTTCTCGAAAGGAACAGCAATGACAATCTGCAGATATAGTAATGTAACAGCGCGCAATTCAAAAAACCAAGAGCTGCGAAAACTTTCACTGGAACTGAACCGCGGCGATTCCCTGGCAATTTTGGGTACCAATGGTTCGGGAAAATCGTTGATGGGAAAACTCTTTTCCGGTGAACTAACCATAACAGAAGGAACCGCGGTTCACGCACAACGAACTGAACTCGTTTCATTTGAACGGATCGCCGCAATAATTGAAGAGGATTATATCGAAGCGGATATCACGGAAGCGACACTGCTCAATCCGGGAATCACCGCATTAGGACTGATCCAACGGGAAAGTGGCACCACATCAATTCCTCACGAGCTTATCGAACGATTTAACCTAACAACCAAACAACATACAGCCATTCGCCACCTGTCCACCGGAGAAATCGCTAAATCTCTGCTCATTGCAGCGATGATAACCGAACCGGATCTACTCATTCTCGACGAACCCTATGACGGACTCGATGTGGCCAGTCGAACTACTGCCGCTGAAGCAATCGACACGGTGATCGCTCACGGAACTGCCGTGGTGCTGATTCTCAATCGGCTCGAAGAGATTCCCGCGGCATGCAAATCGGTAGTTGTTATGGATCACGCCGAAATGGTCATCTCCGGTGAACGAGAAATCATTCTCAAATCTAACGATTTACAACGACTCTTCGGAACGTCACGGCCACTTATTTCGTGAAGTAACTGTGCAGTACGGCGATTCGATCGTGCTCAACCGGATTACCTGGAATCTTCAACCTGGCGAACACTGGCAGATCAGCGGTCCCAACGGCTGTGGAAAATCTACGCTCCTTTCACTGATCAGCGGCGATTGCGCTCAGGCTTACAGCAATGATATCACTCTTTTTGGCAGAAAACGGGGATCGGGGGAAACGGTGTGGGATATTAAACAGCACGTTGGGATTGTGTCAGCCTTGCTTCAGCGAGACTATCGCGTTTCCGGTTCATTATTGTCGGTAGTAATTTCAGGATTTCACGATTCAATCGGGTTATATACCAAAAGCTCCCCCAGCGAAGAGTCTGAAGCGCGGCAGTGGCTGAAAATTGCCGGTATGGAGACATTGCAAAACCACTCATTTCGCCGACTCTCCTATGGTGAACAACGCATGGCATTGATCCTTCGCGCCATGGTAAAACGCCCCGCAGTTCTCGTGCTCGATGAACCGTGTCTTGGACTCGATCCGATCAATCGACAATTGGTTCTTCGGCTCGTGGATTATCTCGGACGAACCGGCGGAACAACCATACTCTATGTAACGCACCACGAGGAAGACCGGATCGAATCGATCAAAAAGCGGATGCGTTTTGTTCCCGCAGCAACCGGTGGATTTACCATTGAAGAACACTCGTGCTGAACAGAAAGAGATCTAATATCAGGATTTATCAAACATTTTCCGTATGAAACGAGCAATGAGTAATTCCCAGAATCGGTTCTCTGCATTGAGTCAATTCTGGTGATAAAAATGCAATTGCAAAAGAACGTGATAATTGTATTTGATTTCGAATCCACATTTGGGCTAAAATTGCATAAAAGTTTTCATCCGAAATGAATGATTCTGATATAGTTTTGTTTCTACAAAAGTGGCTGTAAAAATGAGGTTCTTCCATGTTTCTTCCTATTTCGACCGATCACCACGATTCTAAAATCGGCATTGTTTCACTGTCAATTATTGTGATCTGTTTTGTCGTTCAGCTTGTAATTCATTTTGACACGATAAAAACAGAAGAGAAAATTGCGGGAGTTATTGCCGCGTGGGAGATGATGAATACCACCGATTCGCTTACCAGTGAAGCTTCGGATCAGGTGGCAGAATTGGCGCAGTCGGTTTTAGCGGCGGAATCTCTCGCAAACAGCGACGGCAATGGCGCTACCTATGGTGAAATGACTGCCGCCTTTATCGCAAACGATTCCAAGCGAAAAAAGGAATTGGCATTGGCAATTGATTCGGTCAATCAAACCTCACTCATGTACCGCGGCGCACTAGTCAAAAATCATCTCAGCTTTTTTGATCTTTTTTCGCACATGTTTATCCACGCCGGTTGGCTTCATCTCTTGGGAAATCTCTGGTTTTTCTACATTACCGGTATCATGATGGAACGGTATTGGGGAATTAAAAAGTTTGCGTTTTTTTACCTCTTCATAGGCGTATTCTCAGGACTGGGGTTCATCGTCATTTCTGAATTACAAGGCGCGAATGTCGCTTCGACACCATTGGTGGGAGCTTCTGGCGCTATGGCGGGAATGATGGGCGCACTTTGGGCGGTGGGTAAACGAATCAAGGTGAAAATTGCCTATTTTGTCGGATTTCGGTGGGGAATTTTTGACATGACCATGGGATGGTACTTGGGACTCTACTTTGTGGGGCAACTTATCTACGGATTGCTGATCGGCAAATACTCTGGCGTAGCCTATATGGCTCACGTGGCAGGATTTGCTCTCGGCGTGATCTTTGGGTTTCTCATTCAAGGAGAAAAATTCGAATCTGAGCCTGAACCGGCAATCTATGTTCCCACGAGCACCGATATTTCATCGCTACCCCAGGTTGCCGGTGAATTACTACACCCTCACACAGGAGCAACGCGCGCTGCAGAGCGAAAACGCGATTTCCTTTCCGATGGCTGGAACTCCTATGATTCAAAAGATTTCATAGCCGCTTCTGCCGATCTCGCCGAAGGAGTGTCAATCTATATGCTCGATACCGTTCGTTTTGCCACAGAAATCGCTCAACAGATTGAAAAAATCTACTGGAAATCGAAAGAGTTGTCAATTTCTCCTGAACAGTATTATCAGTGGGCAATGCACTGTGATATGCACGATCAGAAAAAGCCAGCCATGCAGTGCTACGAACTTGCAGCACAGTTCACTAAAGATAATCTAGAATTCCGTTTAAAATCTCTGTTAAAATCAGCGGAACTTCGGATTGCATTACAGGAAGATATCGCCCGTGCTCAAAAATTTCTCACCTATGTATATCAGTCCGACAGAGAGGGACGTTTTGGCCACGAGGCCGCTCAGTTACTTCAGCAGATTCGCTCCTCTGGGCAAGCGTAAACGAAAATCGTATCGTTGTTCAATCACACCAAATTGAACTTATCAACAAAAAAAACGGAGAGGCCAACCAGCCCCTCCGTTTTTTATTCTGGAATTGTAAATCTATTTCAGAATTTTTGCATCCTGACACTCTTCGAGCGTCAAGCTATTGTTAATTCCACTGATCACGCCTGCCGCTTTCGAAATGTCCCCGATCAGAAGCGCGCCGTCAAGCTTGCCCTCGGTAAAGTAGAGCGCAGAATAAGTTTGACGCAACTCGTCCATCTGAACGATTTTCGCCGATCCATCAACCTCGCCACTATTGTGAAGGTTTCCCATCGCAAAGAGCGATGTATCAAAGGCATTCAGCGTTGCTGCGTACTGACGACCACTAAACTCGACAGAATCACCGGTCATGTTTGCTCCAGCGGTACGACCTTGGCCAAGAGCCGGTTCCCAGATTCCGTAGTAGCTTCCCGCAGTAATCGCACAGTCGCCGGCGGCAAAAATATCCGCATCACTGGTGCGCTGATCACTTCCCACAACTATAGCACGCGAACACTCAAGTCCCGCCTCTTTGGCAAGCGAAATATTCGGTGTCAGTCCCGCAGAGATCAACACGAGTTCAGAACGAATATCTTCACCAGTGGCAAGAAGTACGCCTTCGACGGTACCGCTGATATTTCCGTAAAGTTCCTGAACCACCGTGTTGGTGATAATCTTGATTTTCCCCGAAGCGACAATGCGACGAAGAAGATCACTGCCAAAGGCGTCGGTTTGGCGAGGAAGAATCGTCGGAGCTGTATCAATCACGGTTACTTCGCAATTGAGTTTTGCCAATTCGCACGCCGCTTCAAGTCCGAGCAGACCTCCACCCACAACAGAAACGCGCTTTTTCGAACCACCGTTGAGCATCAATTTCAAATCAGTAAGATCTGAATCGGTGCGCAGTGTTGTAACACCGTTGAGATCTTTTCCTTTGATCGGTGGTACAAACGGTGTTGCACCAATTGCCAAGAGCAATTTGGTGTACGTAACGACTGTTCCTGATCCCAAAGTAATACTTTTTGCCACGCGATCAATTGATGCCACCGGCGAATTGAGATGGATCGTTATGCGATTGTCACTGTAGAACGATTCGTGTTTTATATAGAACTGTTCATCAGATACCTCTTCAGAAATCATTGCCGTCAATATCGGACGATAGTACGGCATGGTGCCTTCAGCGGTATAAATGTCAATCGACGCTTCGCTGTTTCGCTTGCGCATGGCTTCCGCCGCAGCAACTGCTGCCGCACCAGAGCCGATAATGACAAAACGATCTTTCGCGGTAGAGTTGAAGTTCACAACATCTTCTTCATAAGGTATAAACGCTTCAGCGCCGACGCCGCACACCGGACAGGTCATCGGAGGTAAAGCACCTTCAAAAATTTCGCCACAAACGGTACATTTCCAAAGCGTCTTACCGTTGGAAGAGGAACCGATTTTCTCCCACTCCTCTTTTACTTTTTTACCGAAACGACGTCCAAATGAACGGGCCAGTTCGCGGTTTTCTGCGGAAGGCTTAAAATTGATTTTCAAAGCCGGTTCGATTGTTTTCATGCGCATCAGATTGAGACGCGCAGTGAGAAGATCGGGGCCTTCACCACTCCACCCGTATGAACCGTACGCCGCCGCTACTTTTCCACCGTGGAGAATCCCGTTCAAACCATTTACCAGATTTGACACTGGCGGCAGTGCATCACCGTTCACCGTGGGCGTTCCAAAGAGAAGTCCATCTGCAGAAACGATTTCTGCGGAAACTTTTGCCGCATCAGCATAGACCATATCGTAAAGATTGATATCGCAGTCAACAATCTCTTTCACGCCGTGACCGATTTCGCGTGCGAGCTCTTCGGTGTAGCCATAGGCTGAAACAAAGGCGTTCACCACAAGTGGCTTATCTCGTTTTGCCGGAATCTCTTCGCGGCTCCACTGATCGTAGAGATCGATATAGTAGTCAAGTCGTTCGCGAAGAACAGGGCCGTGACCGGGACAGATTGTTTCGATATCTAGTGGCGCGATCTGCTTGAGTGCGTACTGAACATGCTTCTTGAAAGGCCCCATGATCATTTCAAAGTAGTATTTATACGCATCGACAAAGTCCCCTTCGATCTGATCGTTAAACACTTTCGGATCAGAGTAGTGGCAGCCAAATGAGTCACAAGTGACCAATGTTTTCGACGATTCGAGATACGTGTACATCGAATCGGGCCAGTGAAGAAACGGTACGGAGAGGAATTTCATTGTTTCGTGACCGATTGTCAGCGAATCGCCATCGCCCACGGCAATGCCAGGAATGTCGCGATTGCAGATTTCACGGAGGAAATTGAGTGCCACCTGTGAACCAACAACTTTAGCTTTCGGACAGTAATCGAGCAGTTTTTCAAGACTTCCCGCGTGATCCGGTTCAGTGTGGTTCACAACGATATAGCGGATATCATTCAATTCTGTTACTGAACGAACCTTTTCGAGGTACTCATCAAAAAACTTTGCTTTAGCCGTTTCAAACAGAACAGCACCTTCTGATGTTTTCAGAACATAAGAGTTGTACGTTGTGCCGTAGTCCGTATACATTACCACATCGAACACGCGAAGATCGGGATCGAGTGCTCCCACCCAGAATAAATTGTCGCGAACCTGCAATACACTCATGCGTCGTCCTTTATTTGAAATTGTTACATTGCGTTTATGACTGAACCGCTTGTACCGCTTCGAGAACGGCTTCGGCATGTCCAGCTACTTTTACAGAATCCCATCGTTTGATAATTTCACCGGCGGGATTGGCGAGAATCGTGGTGCGCACAATCCCCATATACTCTTTGCCGTAATTTTTTTTCATCTGCCACACGCCGAGTGGTTCAATTAAAGAACCTTCCACATCAGAAAGCAGTGAAATAGAAAGATTTTGTTTGGTACAGAAATTTTTGTGACTTTTGACAGAATCTTTTGATACTCCAAGAACAGTACAGTTCGCCGCGTCAAAACCACTCTTGAGCGCAGAAAAAGCAAGAGCTTCGGTGGTACAACCGGGGGTGCTGTCTTTGGGATAAAAATAGAGCACGGTATACTTTCCCGCCAACGATGCGGAATCGATTTCAATGCCATCTTGATTGAGAAGCGCAAACTCAGGAATTTTTTCAGACATTTCAGTCTCCTTTTTGTATTGTTGTTCACAACAAAAAGCATTACTCATGCCAAATATACCTTTTCGGTGAACAATAGAACAGTTTCGTTGTGATTTATTGTCTCATTCAAATGATGATTTCGTCAAACGGTTTCTAAACTGTGAAAAAATGTACAGACATGTATCGAAAGGGGAATCCCAAATCCCCGGTGGCGAAACGAATTAAACAGTTGAACGAACATCACAAAATATGAACGAGAGGAAATCATTTCATTGTTTACTGGATTGATCGTATTTTAGCTCACTACTTACCAAGGATGTGCTATGAAACGATTTCTCTCGCTTATTTCACTGGCCGGAACGCTCACTGCGTTTACCCTTCCGGTTCACCACGAAACGCTCCCCAACGGTCTGGAACTCTTTGTCGTGCCGGATACAAACGTAGCAGTCGTATCGTGTCGACTTTACTATAAAATGGGATCGTACTACGAAGGTCCGGGGACAACTGGACTTTCGCACATGTATGAACACATGATGTTCAAAGGAACCAAACGCCTCGGAACTGCCGACTACGCAAAAGAGATTCCCTACATGAATCGCATCGATTCGATCGACCGCGAAATTGTGGCGCTCAAATCTTCCGGCTCAGATGAAGAAAATGATGCAATTCAAACCAAGCGCAAAGAGATTTTCGCACTGCTCGATTCTCAGCGCACCTATATCAAAAAAGATGAAATTTGGTCGCTCTACGAAAAGAACGGCGCCACCGATCTCAACGCCTGGACCAGCGATGATATCACCGCTTATATAGTGACTCTTCCCGCGAACAAAGTAGAACTCTTTTTCAACATCGAAGCAGATCGCATGCAAAATCTCGTGCTTCGCGAATTCTACTCCGAACGGGATGTGGTCACCGAAGAGCGCCGCATGCGTTACGACAACCGCCCCGAAGGCCGCTACTGGGAACGGTTGAGCTCACTTTTCTACGCCGCTTCGCCTTATCGCAATCCAACAATCGGCTGGATGAGCGACATTCGCAACTACACCGTGGCGAAAATGAAAGATCACATTGAAAAGTATTATCGCCCCGATAACGCCATGCTGGTTCTCACCGGAAATATCAGTGTCGCTTCGGCACAGAAACTGGCACAGAACTACTTCGCGCCGATTCCAAAACCGGCCACGCCGCTCGAATCAGTGGTGACTCGCGAACCGGATCCAATCGGCGAAGTGCGGTTTACTCACGTGAGCGATGGCGAACCGCGCCTGGACATGCTGTTTCACACGCCGGGCTATCCCGATTCGGCACTGTTGGCTCTCGATGTGGTAGAAAATCTCTTTAACGGAACCAGTGGACGACTGTTCAAGAAATTAGTGGAAGAAAAACAGCTCTGCACCGCTGCCGGAGCCGGAAATTCGTGGAGCAAAGAGGATGGCACGTTCCACATCTGGGCAAAGTTGAAAGCTGACACCGATCCTTCTGAAGTAGAAAGAATTATCCTCGAAGAGATCAAAAAAGCGGCCACCGAAGAACCAACTGCGGACGAACTGCTGCGAATCAAAAACAGTCTGCGCTATAATTTCTACGAAGGACTCGAATCGCTCGAAGGCGTATCGGATCAGATCGCCTTTTTCAGCAAACTGGGCAACTGGAAACAGATGCTCACCTACCCCGAAGATATCGCCGCGGTAACCTCAACAACGCCGGCGGTGAAAACCTATCTCGATCCGGAGTATCGCACCGTGGGAATCTTGATCAACGAATCAAAGGAGTCAAAATGAACTATCTAAAAAAATTGCTCTGGATAACTCTCGCGTCAGCGGCACTTGCTCAGCCCGCTCTTCACCCCGATTCGCTCGCCTTTTCTTCGCTCAAGTGGGAAATTCCCGATGGCAATGCCTACCGTTCGGTGATCAAAGGGATTCCCACCTATTTCGCTCAAGAAAAACTACCAATCTTTACGCTGCAGCTCAGTTTCAAAGCGGGCGAACTCTACGGTCAAGGTGAAAACGGAACCGCTCAACTCTACCGTTCACTTCTGCGAACTGGCGGAACCAAAACCTATGTGCCATCGCAGCTCGATTCAATTCTCGATCTCTACGCAATTCGCCTCTCTGTATCCGGCGATGAAAGCAAAACGGTTGTCACCGTAAGCGGACTCTCGGATCAGTTCGACCGGGCCGTGACGATTTTGGCTGAACTGCTCGCCGCTCCCCGATTCGATGAAAAACGGTTAGCGCGCGACAAATCTATTCTCAAGGAAAAAATTGGCCATCGCTTTGACAATCCCGGCCCCGTGATGATGACCGCATGGAAAAAGCTGCTCTACCCCGAATCAAAACAGGCATCGCTTCTCTCGACAGAATCGGTAGATAAGGTTTCAGCGGCTGACCTGAAACAGTTCCACCAGCAGATGGTCAGTTACGCACCGGTAATTGCCGCCTGTGCCGGATCGATCAGCAAAAAACAGCTCGACGGAGCGATCAAAAAGCTGTTCCCCTCCACGAGAACTGCGAAAGAACCGGTGGTGATCGTTCCTGACCTGAACCCGACTCATACGCTCGTGATTGTGCAGAAACCGATCAATCAAGCCTATATTATCACCGGTCAAGCGGGATTGAAACGCCCCGATGACCGCTACTATGCACTGACAATTTTCAACGAAATTCTCGGCGCCGGTGGATTTAATTCGCGGCTTGTCACCAAGGTTCGTTCCGATGCGGGACTCACCTATTCGATTAGTTCGTCCGTGGAATCAAACTACCGCTACAATGGATCGATTTCGGCATCGCTGTTCACCAAGTCAGAATCGGTGAACCACGCGCTTGGTCTCACGGTAGAAACAATAAAAAACACCCTCGCCGAAACGCTCACCGATGAAGAAATCAACGAAAAGCGCTACTCGTTTATCGCCTCGCTTCCTTCGTCGTTCCGTTCGGGAAGTGATATTGTTTCTACGTATCAAGAAAATGAGCTTCTCGGTCGCCCCATGGATCACTACCGGAACTATCCAAAAGTACTGGAAGAGATAACCACCGATCAAGTGATGAAAACCGCTCGTGCGACGATCAAACCGGAATCCTTTGTCACAATGATCGTGGGTGATACCACCGAACTGTTCAAAGCTCCCGCGTGGAACGGCGTCAACATCAGCACCATGAATCCCTTGATTCTCACCGAAGAGTCTCTGATCGATTTCAATGTGAAATAAGGGGATTGATTTTCGTTTGTCACAAGGCGATCCATTTGGGTCGCTTTTTGTTTTTGGCTACGTTCTCTCGGGGATACCCGCCGTGCAAAAGTAGAACTTCGTTGCACCGTAGTACACCGGCCGGTTTCCCCCCGCTTCAGCCCACCTATCTTTGCTGAGACCCAGATAGTGGTGGTCTTTGCTTCCCCTTCCGTGCGGGGGACACCCCCGCAACGCCCCCAGAAACGTAATAAAAAAATGTAAAGAGAACACGACATGAGTAACAATTCGCAACTCAGCCATTTGGGATAAGCACTATGTGTCTTTAACCCACCTTGAGACTATAGACAATATTGTTAGAGCGGAGGTAAGTCGGTGGAGCGCGCATTGGCGACGGGATACCCTGAAGACAACGCGCGCCGGTGCGCCAGATTTGCAGGGGCGCTTGCGACCCGAAAAGCGGCTGCACCGGAAGCGGTGGCTAAGGAGGCCCGGCGGCCTTGCCGCAACCTGTGGCAAAAAAGTGGAACACAGTCGGTAAGTTACTCTCACATTGAAACGAAGACACTCCCAGTCTCCACTTTTTCTCGTGGTGTACAGATTCGAAAAACACCGTGGAGCAATCCCGCCACGGACTACTCGACGTTCAGAACCATGTGGAGCAATCCCGAAACAGACTACTCGACGTTCAAGACCCCGTGGAGCAATCACGAAACAGACTACTCGACGTTCAGAACCATGTGGAGCAATCCCGAAACGGACTACTCGACGTTCAGAACCCCGTGGAGCATTCCCGCCACGGACTTCTCAAAGCTCAGAACCCCGTGGAGCAATTCAGCAATGCTTCTAGACGAAAAAAAGGGGCGCTTCCATCTCGGAAACGGCCCTTTTATAAATCAAAACAGAAAACGCTTAGCCCTGAATTTTCAGCGAAAGCGCTTCGAGATGTTTGCGGTAGCCGTCCCAGTCGGTGATCGGCGCTTTTGCCACACCGGAATCACAGGCAGCTTTCGCCACGGCAATAGACTCTTCCACCAGAACGCGCGGGTCGAGCGGTTTCGGAATGATATAGTCAGGACCAAACTCGAGAGATTTCACGCCATAGGCTTCGCACACATCGGCGGGAACATTGCCCGCTTTGGCGAGATTTGCCAGCGCGTGAGTAGCCGCCAGTTTCATCTCTTCGTTCACCGTGGTCGCTTCAACGTCGAGAGCACCGCGGAAAATGAAAGGGAAACCGAGCACGTTGTTGATCTGGTTTGGATAGTCCGAACGGCCGGTAGCCATGATACAGTCTGGCTTCGCCGCTTTTGCATCGGCATAAGAGATCTCCGGATCGGGATTTGCCATGGCGTAAATCAACGGACGGTCAGCCATGGTGGCAGCCATCTCTTTTGAACAGACGTTCGCTTTCGAGAGGCCGACAAACATATCCGCCCCAACCAGCGCATCTGCTAAAGAACGGGCATCGGTGTCAACGGCGAACAGCTCTTTGCGCGTTCCCGGGACATCAGCGCGACCGGTGTAGATCGGTCCTTTTGAATCGCAGAGAGTGATATTCTCTTTTTTACATCCCAGAGCAACATAGAGAAGTGCACAGGACTGTGCCGCAGCGCCGGCGCCAGAGAAAACGATTTTCATATCTTCGAGCTTTTTCCCCTGAATTTCTGCACCATTGATCAAGCCCGCACCGGAAATAATCGCTGTTCCATGCTGGTCATCGTGGAACACCGGAATACCCATCCGCTTTTTCAGTTCATCTTCGATATAGAAACATTCGGGAGCACCGATATCTTCGAGATTGATTCCTCCAAAGGTGGGTTCCATCATGGCAATCGCTTCGATCAGTTTGTCCGAATCTTTACTGTCCAGTTCAATATCAAATACATCGATATCGGCAAAGCGTTTGAACAGAATCCCTTTCCCTTCCATAACCGGTTTTCCCGCAAGAGCGCCGATATCGCCAAGACCGAGTACGGCAGTTCCGTTGGTAATGACACCCACGAGGTTTCCACGGGCAGTATAAAGTGATGCTTTCGAGGGATCTTTTTCAATTTCACGACACGGTTCAGCTACACCGGGAGTATAGGCAAGGGATAAATCTTTTTGCGTTTTACACGGTTTTGTGCTGATAACTTCGATTTTCCCACGACGACCTTCGCTGTGATATGCCAGTGCTTCTTCTCTTGTAATCATAACCTCACCTCGGGGTTGGCTTTCCTTAAGTAATTATTGTGCGCAGAAAATATATTCTCAAGGCATTCGAAAGGTTAGTTACTGTTTCTGATATGGGAGAGTTAATGGGAGAATCGAACTTCGCTTCCCTGGAAGTGAACGGGAAAAAGATTGAACTGCCGATTATGGAAAGCAGCGATGGCGATAACGGCATTGATATTTCACGCCTCAGAGCTGAAACCGGCTATATCACCTATGACAACGGTTTTTCAAATACCGCATCATCAATCAGTACCATTACTCACATCGATGGTGAACAAGGTGAACTGCGTATCCGCGGATATGCAATCGAAGATTTAGTGCGCAACTGTTCGTTTCGCGAAGTAGCTTATCTTCTTGTTCACGGATCGCTTCCGACCCGCGATCAACTGACCGCGTTTAGTTCATATCTCAACGAACATTCGCTCATTGACGAAGATATGCACCACTTTTTCAGCGGCTTTCCGCGCAATGGTCACCCCATGGCGATCATGGCGGCAATGGTTACATCGCTTTCCAGTTTCTATCCCGATCTCACCGAAGAAAAAGATAAAAACTTCGATATAACTGCAGCGCGTCTCATTTCAAAAGTGCGCACCATTGCGGCATTCTCCTATCGCAAATCAAACGGTCAGGCGTTGGTCTATCCCCGTCACGATCTCAACTACTGTTCGAACTTCTTGAACATGATGTTTGATTCGTCGGTAAAACCGTATCATATAGATCCACTTTACGCAAAAATTCTCGACAAACTGCTGATCCTTCACGTGGATCACGGCCAGAACTGTTCTACTACAGCGGTTAAGCTGATTGGTTCGGCAAAAGCGAATCTCTACGCGGCGATCTCTGCGGGAATCTGCGCTCTTTGGGGACCACTTCACGGTGGAGCAAATCAGGCTGTTGTGGAAATGCTCGAAAGCATTCAAAATGATAACGGAAACGTAGAAAAGTATATCGCCATGGCAAAAGACCGGAGCAATCCGTTCCGCCTTATGGGATTCGGCCACGCGATTTACAAAAACTACGATCCGCGCGCCAAACTGGCAAAGGAACTCTGCGACGAACTGTTCAGCAGTCGTGAAATTAACGATCCACTTTTGGATATCGCGCGCAAACTCGAATCAGCTGCGCTTTCGGACGAGTTCTTTATCGAACGCAAACTCTACCCGAATATCGATTTCTACACGGGGATTCTCTACCGTGCTCTCGGGATTCCTACGAATATGCTCACGGTGATGTTCGTGATCGGTCGCCTTCCTGGTTGGATCGCTCAGTGGAAAGAGTTTATCGACAACAAGAGCAGAATTTTCCGCCCACGCCAGATCTACGTCGGTCCTGACCTTCAGGAGTTCGTGGAAATCGACAAGCGGAAATAGTTGGTAGTAAATCAGATACAAAACGGCTGTTCTCTAAGTGAGGGCAGCCGTTTTTTGTCATATCAATCAATTATCCGAAACTAATTTCTAGGCGAATAGCACACTCCTTTTTAAGAAAATAAGCATTACTCAAAAGCTCCTGTTTTACCAATTTCTACAACGGTTTGCGTCTGTTTCTTAAACGTAAAAAACTCCACAGCTAAGTTCGTTCCAACAGTTACTCCATATCGGTTAAACGAGGGAGAAAATGGCGTATATACAAATGCACTTGAACCACTTTTACCGTACCATACCAATTGAGAGAGAATGCTCAAACTGGCACTAAGTTCTAGCTCGTGTTCTTCTGTAATTTCAGGTTCATCGGTTATACCATGTTCTTGTAGCTGATCATTGTTCCGATATCGATAATAGCTCATAAAAGGTGAAACACGCAAGCCAAGGTAATAATCGAAATTAGAACGTCCCCCAAGATTAAAACTAACCGAAATGGGAAGATCTACTGCTTTGTCGCTAGTGTGATCATAATAACCGGAATTGTAGCTCTTATTCCGTATATAATAACCTAAACCGACAGACCACTTAATGGAATTATTTACCGTTTGAGCATACCCTAAAGATACACCGAATTGAGTCATTGTTGTTGTGCCCAATACTACGTATCCTAAGAAACTAGTAATGGGATTAGAAAATTCAGTGGAAACATACATGTTATGGAGTAGTCTCATTTCATCTGGTGAAAATGTGGACCAAAAATCAGGTTCAGCAATGGGCCTATGGTACCAATAGCCAATTGCAGGAGAAATCAATTTGAATGAATCTCTTGAAGCGTGTAACGTCTTTTCAACATGGAGAACAATTGGATCATTAGGGCGCAATATTTTCGCGCGATTTACATACACCTGAGCTAATGAATCTTTACCTAATTCAGCATAAGAGTGTGCCATAGATAAAAGTGTCGGCACATTATCAGAATGGTACTTTTCCACCACTTTTAAATCTTTCAACGAATCGCGTTTCCCTAAAACAATTTCTCGAGTCACTTTCGATATCTCTACTCGATTTTCACTAGTAACTTTTTCCCCTTCGCTGGCACTGTTATACACTTCCACCGCAAGAATGGGCATTGTGTCCCATAGACTATAGGCATACGGAACGCTCTTTAAGATAGAGACCAACTCAACTTTTGAGCTAGTAGAAAATCCATTCATTCTTCCATCGATTGACCATGCAGCGAGTGAATCACCACTTTTCACATGAGTATAAAGAGTCAGAGGACCATTATTAATGGAAGAGTAGCTGCCAGCGGGGTAGGGATAAGTCTGCTTCTCCGATGCGGAAGTTACGAGAAACAAAGCAACTATAGAGAGAATAACCAATCGCATTACTTACCAACTCAATTAGGGGGGAAAAAAAGTGTTGTGTGAGATAATCGAGTTTAAATAACACTTTTTACGTAAAATTTCCTTATTTAATATTAATAAACGGAACCGCGCCTCCACCGGTCATCGTCGGCAGAACACCATTCCACTTTTCAATCGCTTTGAGATTCACGTATTCTGCGCCGCCCTGCTCCCGAATTGCCAACGCCTGAATCTGAATTGCCCGCGCTTCCGCTTCAGCCTGAGTAATGCGTTGACGAGCTTCAACTTCGATTCGTTTCAGATCATTTTCTGCCTTTAACGCCTGCTGTTCAGCGGTCTGTTTCGCTTCGATAGCCGCTTCGAACGATTCGGAAAACTTGAAATTGGTAATCTGAATATCTTCGACAATGACATGATATTTTGCAGCACTCGCCGACATCGCACGAGCAATTTCAGATTTCACCATTTCACGTTTTGTAAGCAACTCTTCCGCTGAAAATTTCGCCATGGTCGCTTTCACCACTTCCTGAATGCGCGGATCGATAACTTTCTGTTCAACCTGCATTCCAACCTTCGTGTACAACTCTTTTAGTTTTGATGGATCGAGATGGTAATTTAAGGACACTTCCGCGCTCACGGTCTGAAGATCTTTCGATGCTGCGGCACACGGAGCAGTCGCTTTCATAGTGCGGACATCGGCAAATTCCAGATTCTGAATAAAGGGGATTTTAACGTGAAGTCCTTCAGTGACAACAGCATCGATCTTACCAAATGTAAACACGATTCCACGAAATCCGGATTTAACCGTGTAAAGAGAGTTCACTGCGAGAAATAGTCCGCCCACAACAACAACGGGCAAGAACAAAATTTTTGGACTCAGTACCTGTTTCATTTCAATATCCTTCGGTTAGGTTTCAAAAAGTATGCCTTTACAATTACAAAATGTCAAATAGGGAATCGTTCCAGATCTGAAGCTATTCGTCGAATCAGATCGAGCACCGCCGTATGAAAAACGCCGCCGTTCGCCTGATTCAGTTCGCGCTGTTTCTCTTTGTCGATTTTCGGGCCGGTGTAGGTTTTGTAGAGTTCCTTGTCAGAAAAACGAAAATCTTGAACAGTGACACAATTATTGATGCGATACTGCAACAACAACCCCTTTTTTCTGAGGAATTCTGCGCCGAATTCGATGTAGGTATCGATTCCTCCGTAAATTGTATACGAATCGGGAATATCGAACCACCGAAGCAGATCTGCGGAATAAAGATTGCCGTAACCACCGGCTAATTTCACACAATTAAGCGGATCAAGCGACCGCTCTTCGCTTCGATAAAACTCGGTAAAATCGGCAGTTTTCATGCGATCGTAACTGTAGGGATAGTGCATATCAGATTCATGCACAAGCACATCCCACGTTTCATCCCAGAGCTTAACCGATGTGGGCGAAACAATATAGAACCGCGTCCGATCTTTCACGAGTGCCAAAGCATCCAAAAGATCTTGAAAATAACTATCAGAAAAACAGATATCCGGATCGAGCCAGAGATACTGATCATCATCAGTGAGAATCTCACGCACATTTTTGCGCAATGCTTCCGTGGTCGAGGCCACACCACCAACCCGTTCCACCACGGGAATGCAGCCATCGAGCGTCCGATTGCTCAACAGAAACTGTTCGTGATACAATTCCATCGGCAATCGCGAATGATCCCAGTCAATAATTTCTCCATTTAAATTCAGTGTTGCCACAAGGGAAAACAGCCCGCGATCTGACGCATTTAACCCCATCAATCCCAACCGCATCATTCGCACAAGATTTCGATACTCACCTATTTCCCAAGGCATTACGTGAATTCCAATGTAAATCATCGCTTTCCTCTATTGTTGTTAGAGTCATATCCCTTTTCATGTGGTTCGATCACCACTTGCAGGTAAGGCGGAATCGGCAAATTATAGGCTAAATACATCCGATAAAGCGTGCGGAACTGAAGATACTGCACTTTTGCAGATGTGTTATTTGCATATCTGCGATACAAGTTTTCTAGATTAAGTAAGCGCTGAAGGTTGTTGTTGATCGTAAGCGAATTCCCTGCATCCCGTTCGACACACTCCGCGGTCACTTTGCGAATCCGCAGAAAGTCCCAGTGAAGTGCTAGACGAATCCAGAGATCAAGGTCTTCGTGCGTGGAAAGTGTCGTATCAAAAAGCCCTGTTACATCGAGACAGGAGCGATGAAACATGATACTCGCCGAAGTGATATAGCTAGCGACAAAAAGGTAGTCGCGATTGAAATCTTGATCGAAAAAGAGTTCTTTTTCCCCTTTTTTATACGATCCATCATCCTGCAAACAAAGAAGTTGACGATACGCATCAGAGTAAACGACACGGTGTTCACCTTTTGCCAATTCACGGGCCAACGTCTCTAGATGATCCGGATAAAACTGGTCATCATCGTCGAGAAAACAGATGTAAGTTCCAGTTGACTGCTCGATCGCACGATTTCTCGCCGACGAAGCACCACCGTTATGTGGCGCATTACAATAGATAATCGAAAGCCGATCGCGATAGCTATCGACAATGGAATCAATCGGTTCCCCCCCATCGTTGACAAGAGAGAGTTCAAAATCATCCAAGGTCTGATTACACAGCGAATCAAGCGCTGTTACAATTTCTCGACCGCGATTATATGTCGGCATAATTACGGATATTAGTGGCATACACTCTCCTTGCTCACTCTTTCAAAATAGGTGATGGCATTTTTCACTGGGGAAACACAGAAAAGTAACCCTTTACTACAATACTATACTATTTTAGTATCAATTAAATGTACAAATACAACCAAGTGAGGATTCAGTGGGAAAAAAAGCAATCGTATTAGTAAGTGGCGGCCTTCATTCAACAGCAGCATTGGCAGTTGCAGCGAGCAGAAATTACGAAATTTACGCCTTGACCATTGATTATGGTCAGAAAAACAAAAGCAAACTTGAAGCAGCAAAAAAAATGGCGGAAAAATATGGCGCCAAAGAACATAAGATCGTCAAAATGGACTTGAGCGATCTCCTTCCAGCATCACACTCAGGTGTTGCAGAAGGAAATCCGGTTATTCCTGCGCGCAACGGGCTGTATATGTCCTTTGCCCTGAGTTACGCAGAACTCGTTCAAGCGGCAAACATTTACATTGGAATTAATTCGATTGAATACGGCGACAATCCCGATTGCCGACCTGCATTTATTCACAGCTTCGAAAAATATGCTGAAGTCGCGGTAAAAAAGACATCTATGCGCAAGATCGACATCTGGTCCCCACTCATGAATGCCCGCACATCAGAAACGATTCTTCGCGGCAACGAACTCAATATTGATTGGGCAGATACAATTAGCTGTCGCGAACCAGATGAGGAAGGTCGAGCGTGCGGCGAGTGTATCAGTTGCGAATATCGCCGCGATGCCTTTGCCGAAGCTGGAATACCTGACACGACACGATATCAATCATAACTCATTATAAACAGGGATGAAAAGACCGGCACGATTGTCGGTCTTTTTTTTATGAAACCGCCATACTAAACATACTTGACAAACTTAGTTGACAATTCGATTTTGACGAACTATTTTAGAGCATATTGAATTTGAGGAGGCATGTTATGACACAGATTATCGTACCGGGATTTCAAGGATCACCCAAGGGGCATTGGCAGTACTGGTTGCAAGAAATTTCAGCAAATGCAATCACGGTTCAGCAGGATGATTGGTTCAATCCAGAAGTGAACGCATGGGTTGACCGTTTACAGGAAACTGTTGATTCTACTAGTGGTCCAATTCAGTTGGTGGGGCACTCAATGGGAGCAATTACTATTGCACTGTGGGCTGAAAAATATGATACATCGAGAATTGACTCAGCAGTGCTCGTCGCTCCCGCCGATACTGAAAGCGACTATCTTCCAAAAGAAATTGAAGGATTTGCGCCCATTCCCACTGTGCGACTCCCGTTCCCGACGACGCTAATCGGTAGCCATAACGATCCGTACATGAGTTTTGTCCGCGTGATTCACTTTGCCAATGTGTGGGACACAGCATTTATCGATGCGGGATTTGTCGGTCATATCAACAAGGATTCAGGATTTGGGCAGTGGCCGGAACTCTTGCCTATTCTTGAAAATGCCCATAGAGCGAATCATATTTCAAAACCGCTACTGCGAAGAACTGCCACGGCGTGATCAAAGGAGTTCCCTGGAATAGTGTGCACCTCTAGCCCCCGTCGTTCCATACCTCTAAACCACGTTCTCTGACGTTTTGCCAGGTGAAAGATTCCTTGTTCAAGCGAATCACACAGTTCCTGATAACTGTACAATCCATTCAGATATCGATTAATTTCACGGTATTCCAAACCAAAAAGGTCAAGCCGCTGATCAGAGACTTCCCGTTGTTTCATTGCGGCTACTTCTTCAATCATTCCCTCTTCAAACCGCTCGTGCATGCGGGTTGTTATTCTTTGGCGAAGTTGATCAGCATCCCAATCAGTAATCAGAATCGTAGGATTCAGAGGCAGGGCAAACTCAGAACTGTAACTTATCGGACCCGATTCGCGTGCAATCGCTACTTCAAGCGAACGAATAACTCTCTTTTTGCTAGAACAGTCAGTTTCTGCGTGAATGTCCGGGGCACGGCGCAACAGTTCCGCTTCAAGCTCTGACTTTTCTCGGAGTGTTTGCGATTCACGAAACTGAACATTTTCGGGAACATTGGGAATCTTATATGAGTTCAGAACCGCTTCAATATAGAGCCCCGTTCCCCCGCAAAGCACCGGAATTTTTTCCCGTTCGAAACAGGATTTCAGTGACGAGTAACACTCTCTTTGGTAGTGAAACAGCGTGTAGACTTCTTTCGGATCGACAATATCAATACAGTGATACCGTATCTTTCCATACTCAGAAAGATCTTTCCCCGTACCGAGATCCATTCCGCGATATACTTGACGCGAATCTGCTGATACCACCTCGCCGGAATATTTTTCAGCGAGCGCAACAGCAAGAGACGTTTTTCCTGAAGCGGTTGGTCCTGCAACGACCACTATTTTATTTCCGTCCAACCAAACCTCGTTGTTGCCATCCATAGTTCCATGATGTAAAATACGTTAGGGAAATATGCATCTACCAATGCCATTTCGGCAGAATGCGATGAATTATTCGTATGAATCAAAGTGATAAAGTAACTAGCGAACTGAGTGCAGCAGCCGATAATTACTGGGATTACGTTCCAGCAATGATCGCATCTGCGCTGCGTTCAAATCGGGATCTCGACGAATACATCCATCGGTATCGAGCACTTATCGATTTCGGTGTCGCACCAACTCAGCTTGCAGAAGTAGGAAATTCACTCCCCACACTCCCGAAAAAAAATGCGAGCCTCAAAATTCTATTTGTCAGCGATTGGATGAAACATTTCATAGCGACAATTACTCAAAAAGAGGAACGTGATCGACTTATGATCAAAGAGAAAAAGCTCAATGGTCAAATGAAACTTATAATACATGATCTTGCGAGAATTCAGGCTGAACGAAAACTAAAACTCGATGCCATCTTTGATTTTAACGAATATCGCGGACGTGTATATCAACAGTTGATTAATTCTCTTACCATGGTCGACACGATTAAATTCGATAGTCTCATAAAAAATGAAGCTATGTCCAAAGGGCGTTATTTTGGAGTAGAAGAACGGCGTACTCTAGCAAGTGAACGGCAATGGTTAAACCAGCAAGAACGCAAAATTGAAGCGCTTCTTTGCATGATTGAAGATCGGGAAACGCGAATAGTTACGACCAATATGTTTGCAGAAATCAACGAAAAACTTCAAGTACAACTGGAACTGCGCCGCCAGATCGACACTACGGCAGAACGTCGGTTTGCCTTAGACGAAGAGATTGCCGCAATTCCCGTTGACACCATTTCAGCAAAGATCAGCGAAAAAGTTCTTAAGATTAAGCAACTCATCGTCGAGGATACCACACGTGTAGGAGGTGAAACTGGCGTATTTCGTCGCGCCAAAGAACAGCTAATCGATATAGAACTACTCAACAGCGAACTTCTCAGAATAATCGAATTCGACAGAGAAATATTTGCGAATAACCACAGTACTAAATTCGGGCTACCGGCGGTGTTGCTTGTTCCGGGAAAAGGCGATGGCATGTATTCACCACAAGATCATCTCATCATTCTTCCCATGATACCCAATTTCAATCTTGGAGAATCAATTGCTTCTGCCTTTGTTTCCTACCGATTGTATCACGATGAGACAAAACAACTCATTCGCTCCTACGGCAGACTTCCCAATAACTCGACAGTAACTTCACCCTATACACTTCGTTTGCAATTAGTTAAGTCCTATAGTAAATGGGTAACTATGGAATACGAAGGATACCATGTTATCGACAAAGATGAACGAGCGTGGTTCGGGCAGGGAATGAGTCCTAAAAAGGGGGATTTTTATATCCCCTTCGAAATGCTTCGCGGTACACTTCACGGGGAACAGTACAACGAACTCACAACTCGAATCAACGATTCTTTGCGCAACGGAAATATCCGCCCCGAAGATCTGTGGTTTGCTTCAATCATTTCTTGCAAACGAGGAGAATACGAAAAAGCGGAACTGCAGATTAAGAAGCTTATTGGCATGAGCAGTGATTATATTTTCGCGCATTTTAATATGGGTATTCTCATGGTAAAAGCCAACAAAGATGCATTGGCTTTGGACCATTTTACCCGCTTTATCAGTGGAAAACCGCCAAAATGGTGGGCATCAACTGCTCAAGAATTTGTGGTAGCACTGAAAAATCAGGATAAGAAAGCGTAGGTATTCTCTTGGCTAAATTACCGGTAGTCGCTGTGGTAGGGCGACCGAATGTAGGTAAGTCCACACTGTTTAATCGAATTCTCCGCCGCAAAATTGCGGTTGTAGACGACCAGCCCGGGGTAACCCGTGACCGAAACTACATGGAAACCAACTGGGCAGGTGTTGATTTTACGTTGATTGACACCGGCGGTATGATGCCCGATTCAAAGGAAGCATTTGCAGCTGAAATCAATCGTCAAGTGGAAATTGCTGTCTCTGAAGCTGATGTGGTTCTTTTCCTGGTTGCCGCTGATCTCGAACCAACTGACCTCGACATCGAAATTGCAAAACGGTTCAGAAAAGTGTGTGCGGAGAAAATTGTTCTTGTTGTCAATAAAGCAGAATCAAATTTCCAACAGGCTTCAATCGGATCATACTGGGCACTTGGCCTTGGCGAACCTATGGCTATTTCCGCACTTCACGGTATGGGCGTCGGTGACGTTCTCGACAAAGTGCTAGAAAAAGCTCAGGAACATTTTGATCCAAATGGCGAAGGCTATGAAGATTACGATATTAAAATTGCCGTGGTTGGCCGTCCCAACGCAGGAAAATCATCATTAGTGAACAAACTTCTCGGCGATGAGCGCGTCATCGTCACCGAAATTGCGGGAACAACGCGCGACTCAATCGACACATCACTCGAATACAACGGTCATCACGTAAAACTCATAGATACTGCGGGACTTCGCAAAAAAGGCCAAGTAAAAGACGACGTGGAATACTACTCAAACCTTCGTTCATTGGGGAGTATTCACCGCGCTGATGTGGTGGTTCTTTTGGTTGATACTGACCGCAAACTCGAAGATCAGGATATGAAAATCGTATCCCACGTGATCAAAGAGCGCAAAGGTCTGATTATCTGTTGGAACAAATGGGATTTGATCGAAAAAACACATAAAACCTTCGATGATCTCGTAAAAGCAACCAAAGACGATTACAAAGACCTCGTTAATATTCCCATGTTATCGATTTCAGCTCTCACCGGAAAACGCGTGAAAGACGTACTCGAATTGGCGATCAATGTTCGCGACAACATGGCCCTGATGCTCAATCGCAGTGAACTAGAAGACAACTTCTTCAACTGGATTAAGCGTTGGCCTCACCCATTTCTCATTCGCGAACAGGTGAGATTTCTCGGAATCAAACAACAGCGCGACTTATTTCCTCACTTTGTTGTGTTCTGCACCAATCCGCAAAATGTGTCAGAATCCTATAAACGATTCCTTGCTAACAAAATTTATGAAAAGTACAAATTTGTTGGATGTTTTGTAAAATTTGAGTTTAAAAATGCTGGTCGCCGATCTCGCAGTGAAGATTCTGGCGAAGGTTCATATGGCGTTATGGAGGTTGAGTTCTAATGAAAATAGGAATTCTTGGAGCTGGAAGCTGGGGACTTGCACTCTCAGTTTTGCTTGAAAGCAACAAACATGCGGTAACTCTGTGGGAATATCATCAGGAGAGTGCGGATCTCGTCTTGAAACACCGTGAACACCCGATTAAACTTCCCGGTGTACACATCCCTGAATCTGTGGTGATTACAACGAGTATGGAAGAAACCGTGGCAGGAGCAGATCTCGTGATCATCGCAGTACCAACTCAATTTGTACGTATGACCATGAAATCAATGGCTGCAAGCGTTCCTGCTGATCTCATTTCTGCCGTGACCGGTTGGGTCATAGTAGCAAAAGGGATCGAAAATGGAACGAACGCCCTTCTGACAGAAGTTATTACCAGCGAAGTTTCTCAGATTACTATGCAGGAAATCGGTGTTCTTTCTGGGCCTTCCCACGCCGAAGAGGTGGGACGCGGAATTCCGACAACTGTGGTGGCTGCATCTGAAAATCTCGAACTAGCGACGCTTATGCAGGAAGCATTTACCACTGACCGTTTTCGAGTTTACACCAACGATGATATCGTCGGTGTCGAACTTGCGGGAAGTATTAAAAATGTGATCGCTCTTGCCGCAGGAGCCTGTGATGGCCTCGGTTTTGGGGACAATACAAAAGGTGCGCTTCTGACCCGTGGCATGGTGGAAATGGCTCGTCTCGGTCGTGCGATGGGCGCCAATGAGCATACATTTAGCGGACTTGCCGGTTTTGGTGACTTGATCACGACCTGTACGTCCCAGCACAGCCGCAATCGTAAAATGGGTGAACTTCTTGCGTCAGGACTCTCTCTCGAAGATGCGCTTAAGCAGATGACCATGGTCGCAGAAGGTGTCACGACGGCGAAATCCGTCTATGATCTCGCCCAAAAACTCAATATCGACATGCCGATCACAACGGAAATCTATCGAGTAATCTACGAAGGCAAAAATGCGAAACAGGCTGTTATGGATCTCATGGCACGCGAATCCAAACCGGAACGTGGCTAAGACTGTTGTATTCGAATTGCAAGCAGCTTCGATTAAAATCGGAGCTGCTTTTTTTTTGAAATTCCGCCTGAAAAAATGGCTGCCCCAAACTTATGAGGCAGCCGCAGTCATCAACGTTTTACGATAATTTATTAGAACGGTAGATCGTCTTCAACGGGAAGTGCCGGAGCAACTGGTGCATGTTGAGCTGGCGCGTTGTAGCGCGGAGCTGACTGCTGTGGTACCGGAGCTGAACCGCCACCGAATCCGCCGCCAAAACCAGAATCAGGGAATCCCCCGAAATCATCGCCACCGAAACCAGCATCCATTGGCGGTTCACCAAAGTGAGAATCTCCACCAAAACCGGCGGTGCGATTCTGTTGATAACTACCTTGATTGTTCATACCACTCTGAGGTGCCGCATTATAACCGCCCTGATTGGCGAATCCACCGCCCTGAGAGTTCATTTTGTCAAGCATCTGCATACCTGAAGCGATAATTTCAGTTTTGTATTTTTTCTGACCGTTATCTTCCCATGAACGAGTCTGCAATTTGCCTTCGATAAAGACAGAACTTCCCTTTTTGAGATATTGAGAAGAGATTTCAGCGAGGCGGTTCCAACAAACCACATTATGCCATTCGGTTTGTTCCTGACGCTGACCACTTTTGTCAGTATATTTGTCAGTGGTAGCCAGGGTAAACGAGGTTACCGAAGCGCCGCCCGGGGTTTTGCGAAGTTCAGGGTCACGACCCAAATTTCCTACGAGAATAACTTTATTGACAGAACCTGCCATGAACACACTCCTTCTTGAAGTACAATTGCGTACAAAATAGCTGATAATTGATCCTAACGGGACTCATTTTACGGCAAGATGCCTTCAAATGCAACCGATAAGTCACAAATATATTATTTTTAACGGGTAAACACGAAACGGAAAGGTCAGTTGCATGGTAAAAAATATTCAATTTTCAAAAGATTTCCCCATTGCAATGGTTACCGCCTACGATGCCCCGACAGCTCGGCTTGCCGAATCTGTTCAAATGGATATTATTTTGGTCGGCGATAGCCTCGGCCCGAACATGCTCGGCTACGACTCGGTGAATCAAGTCACCGTTGCAGATATATGCCATCATACAGCCGCGGTGCGCCGTGGAGCTCCTCACACACATATTATGGCAGATCTCCCGTGGGAAGCTGTAGAATCAAACTCTCCAACCGTTGCAGCTCAGGCTGCTGCGGCGATAATTGCCTCTGGGGCAGATTCTATAAAAGTAGAGATAGAACACGGCAGAGTCGAACTTCTCACTAAAATTGTGTCAAAAGGGATTCCCGTTTGTGCTCACGTGGGCTACACGCCGCAATCACCAGATTTAGCGGTAACGGTTCAAGGGAAAGATTTTAATCGCGCCTGTGAAATAATCGAACTCGCCCGCATTTCCGAAATGAGCGGCGCTTTCATGATTCTAATGGAACTTATTCCTGCTGAACTGGCGCAGCTGATCACCGACCAATCATCACTTCCTACAATCGGCATTGGCGCAGGGCCACACTGTACCGGTCAGGTCCAAGTGATTTATGACATCACCGGTTTTTCTTCGAGATTGTTCCGCCATGCGAAACTCTTCGCCGATAGCGCAACACCCATGAAAATAGCTTTTTCAGAATATCGACATGAAGTTCACGCAAGAACTTTCCCCACTTCGGAGAACTGTTCAACCATGAATCAGGAATTATTAGAACGCATTTCAGTATGGAGTAAAATCAATGAATAAAACTTACAAACAAGAACTGTTAGCCGTTTTGGCAATTGCAAAAAAAGTAGGCCATTTCCAGCTCGAACGCCAGAACACGCTTGGGAAAATAAATCTTAAGGAAGACCGCTCACCGTTCACCGAGATCGATGTCACCAGCGAAAACATGATCAAAACAGATCTCCTTGATCTCTTTCCCGAAGATGGCTTTCTTGGCGAAGAGACTGGCACGGTAGAAAGTACCAATGGGCGCCGTTGGATCGTTGACCCGCTTGATGGAACGCGACCATACATTCACAAAATCCCCACCTTCTCAACGCTTATCGCTCTCGAAGAAAATGGCGAAATTGTTGTTGGAGTCTGTGCACTTCACGGTCTACATGAAACCTATTGGGCAACCAAAGGTGGCGGAGCATTCTGTAACGGATCCCCAATTCACGTATCTACTACTGCAACAGTAAAAGATTCCATGGGTACACAATTGGGGCTCGTCGAAGCCGCCGAAACTGCCACTGCGAAAAAACTCTACAAATCGATGCAATGTTGGGAATACTCATATGGGTTCATGGATGCCTACTCCTACATGTGTGTTGCGGCAGGAAAACTCGATATCTGCGTGAGTCTCATTGATTCGGCGTGGGATCGCGGGCCAGCTGCAATTATCGTTGCCGAAGCAGGCGGAAAAGCAACCAATCTTGCAGGAATAACCTCAATCTATGATGCACACTATATTGTAACAAATGGAGCTGTTCACGACGAACTGCTCGCGCAACTGAAGTAATTCAGATATGCATCGTGCACAACTACTTTTAAGATTAGGAACGAAAGAATGAGTCAAGAAAAACCGGAAATTATTTATCCGTGCGAATGGAAATATCGCGTAATCGGCAGTGAAGAGCAATCACTTCGCGAAGCAATTAATGACGTGGCGCGAACTTTAAACCATCGTATAGAACACTCAAACCAAAGCAGTGGAGGAAAGTACATAGCGTTGGTTCTAACCGCAATCGTCGATTCCGAAGCTGAGCGAATTTCGATTTTTGATACCTTGAAATCAAAAAGTGCCGTTACAATGGTTCTTTAACAAAAAGCGATCTACACCACTTTATTCACGCGCCTACTATTCACAAAAGTCAAAGCGGCATCGCGACTTCGATTGACGATCAACTCAGATG
>JFJP01037488.1_pt1 | contig 27253 bp, 22 predicted proteins | sample 431651 | NCBI WGS metagenome assembly JFJP01 (sample SAMN02602958, study PRJNA72255) | Microbial mat metagenome, whole genome shotgun sequencing project. | biome: fresh water; feature: sink hole; material: water; isolation source: purple microbial (photo- and chemosynthetic) mats found in...
TGAGTGTCTTACCGATAACAATAACCGAACTGTTGCATCTGTCCGGTCAGCTTTTAATAAACACGGTGGGAGCCTGGGAACAAATGGTTCACTGAGTTTCCTTTTTGACAGAAAAGGGATATTCACCATGAAAAATGAGGGGATTTCACTTGACGATTTTGAGCTTGAAATGATTGATTCAGGTGCAGAAGATATTGATGTAGATGAAGATATGATAACTGTTACATGTGCCATGGAAGATTTTGGCAGTGTGAACAGAAAACTCAACGAACTTAGTATTGAAGTGGAAGAGGCCGGGTTGAAAAGGATCCCTAACGACTCCAAGAAACTCGACCTTGATTCGGCTAAGAAGGTGCTAAGGCTGGTTGATACTCTTGAAGATGATGATGATATCCAGTTTGTTTATCATAATCTTGAGATGACTGATGAACTGGCAAATGAATTAGGATAAGAATTTTACTTTCTTACAAAACTCCTGAATATGAAAAGATTGTTTCCGGTACTCATTCTTATTATTCTGCTCTCATCCTGCAGAAAGAGCGAAAGTGATTCAGTATGGGAAAAATCTTACGGAAAAGGAGAAGCCTTTTTTGTAAGGGAATATCTCGATTCAGGTATTGTTGCGGGGGGAGCAGTTGACAATAAACCTTATTTATTACGGTTAGATAGAAAAAAGCGACTAAGAGTCGAAATCTCTTCGGAAGACCCCGGATTATTCAGTTCCGTGTGGTTCGACACATCAGGCTATGTCGCTGGAGGCAATTCAGATGGTAAAATGATGCTAATGCACTATAGTGTTGCTGGAAACATGCTATGGGAAAAAACCTTCGAAAGCGGATTCAGAGTGGACCATACCAACATGCTTTATGAAGGAGATGGTAACCTGATCGCTTTAGGAACCATCAGTCCGGAGGCTTCAGAACCAGGTGAAACCGGTCTGCTCTTTGTAAGGTTCGATACAACGGGCCAGATTTTAAATGAGCATGTCGTCTCCGATAACAATTTTGTGTCTGCAAATAGTTTCGCAGTTGATAATTCAGGCAGTATTTACCTGGCTCTTACACGGAAAGCTACCGGATCAAAATCAAAGGCAAGTGTGGCAAAGTATAATAATCTCTTTCAGAAGCTGTGGGAAACGGAGCTCTATAATAATCCTGCTTTCGGAGCAACCTGCAACGCAATAATTCTCGGCGGCGACGGAAATGTATACGTTTCAGGAGCAACTGAACTGTCGGATGAGGATGGGGTCCTGAACAATTCATATGTTGTCTCACTTACCGGCAACGGGTCAGTAATCTGGAAAAAGTACCTGGAAAATTCAAACTCGGGCGTTGCACTATCGTTTAATGAAAATGAGGAGATCCTGTTGCTGCACAGGAATTGTTTTATTGTAAACAGTATTAGCCCGACAGACGGATCAGTTATCGCCAGGATAAGATTCTTCAGTATTTGTGATCCTTATAATACTGATGCCATAGGACGTGATATGGTAATTGGCTATGACAAAAATTACCTTGTGGCAGGATCAAAAGGAGAAAATTTTTATGTTGCCCTGAAATCTCCCCAATAAAGGCAATCGCCGGGGAATAATAATAAAACTGAATAAACCGTTTTTATTCTGTCTACGAAATATTAATTTTGCCGCATGATCAGAAAGCTGCTTTTTATTTTTACGGTATTCAACTTTTGCACAGGATTGGCTTTTGGACAGTCATTTGTCAGGACATCAGAACTCTTTCAAAGATCGGATAAGGATTCCCGGACCGGACAGTTGAATATTAATCAGGATCTGTCCTTAGACACCCTCATCAGCAGGTATATACAGGCAAATGTCAGCAAGTCGCAGGATAATGGATATTATGGAATGGATGGATATAGAATTCAGATCTATAACAGCTCAAACAGAAATGCCAGGGAGGAATCAAATAAAGCTAATGCTGAGTTCATTAATAAATTTCCGGGTATTATATCATATTCTTTATATTCAGAACCGGGCTATTTTAAGATCCGGGTAGGTGATTTCCGTACTAAAACGGAAGCAACTAAACTGTTTTTACTGATAAGCAAAGAGTTTCCTGATGCATATCTTGTCCCTGATATTATAAATTTCCCCGACCTGAATACAAAATAGTTATGAGCGACAGGATCAAACATGAATGCGGCATAGCAATGTTAAAATTGCGTAAGCCGCTGGAATATTATATTGAAAAGTACGGCACCTGGAGTTACGGCTTGCAGAAGATGTACCTGATGATGGAGAAGCAGCATAACAGGGGGCAGGATGGAGCAGGTATAGCCGGAATAAAATTGAACGTACCCCCCGGTAACAGGTATATTTTCAGGCAGAGATCGAACATTGCCAACCCCATTAAAGAAATTTTCAGCCTTATTAACGAAGATATTGACGCACTGATACGAACAAACCAGGAGGATTTTAAAAACCCCGATTTTATCAGGGAAAAAGTTCCTTTTGCATGCGATATCTATCTTGGACACCTTCGTTACGGAACTTTTGGTAACTATAATATTGATTATGTTCATCCCGTAAGCCGCGAGAATAACTGGAAGTCGAGAAACCTTGTTATGGCAGGAAATTTCAATCTGACAAATGTTGGAGAAGTCTTCTCAAGCCTTGTGGAACTTGGTCAGAACCCTGTCGATTTCTCCGATACTGTAACAATACTTGAAAATATCGGGCACCGCTTAGATGAAGAAAATGAAAATTTATTCCGTAAATTCAAGAATGAAGGTTATTCAAAGAAGGAAATATCTCCTCTGATTGAAAAAAATCTTGATGTAACCTCAATACTCAGAAAGGCAAGCCGCAACTGGGATGGCGGGTATGCTATGGCAGGCATGATCGGACATGGCGATGCATTTGTAATGCGCGATCCTGCCGGAATACGTCCGGCTTATTATTATATTGACGATGAGGTTGTTGTTGTCGCTTCTGAGCGGCCTGTCATTCAGACTATATTTAACGTGCGAACTGACGATGTAAAAGAACTTCCACCGGCTGGAGCTATAATAATAAAAGCCTCAGGAGAGACAACCATCGAAATAATCAGGGATGCAACTGCAGAAAGAAAATGTTCCTTTGAACGGATCTATTTCTCAAGGGGAACAGATAAAACAATTTACAGAGAGAGAAAAAAACTGGGAGAGTTGCTAACCGGAAGAGTTCTGAAATCTGTTGATTATGACCTGGATCATACAGTATTTTCATACATTCCAAATACAGCAGAGAGTGCGTTCTACGGACTAATAAAAGGAGTTGAAGATTACCTTAACCAGGTGAAGATCGATCATATTCTTAGCAGAGGGAAGTACCTTAGCAGGGAAGAGCTGGAAAAAATAATACATCAGCGGCCACGTGTGGAGAAAATTGCTGTGAAAGATGCAAAACTAAGAACATTTATAACTGAGGACAAGGGGAGAGATGATCTCGTTGGACACGTATATGATGTTACTTATGGGGTAATTCGTCGTGGCATTGACAACCTGGTGGTTATTGATGATTCAATAGTGAGGGGGACCACACTGAAAAAGAGTATTATCAGGATTCTTGATAAACTTGACCCGAAAAAGATCGTCGTTGTTTCTTCCTCCCCGCAACTGAGATACCCTGATTGTTACGGGATCGACATGGCAAAGCTTGGCGATTTTATTGCCTTTAAAGCAGCAATTGAACTGCTTAAAGATAATGGGAAAGAATCATTGATTAAAGAGGTGTACGAACGGGCACTGCTGGAACTAGGGAAGCCTGTAACAGAGATGGTAAATGTTGTGAGAGAAATTTATAAGCCTTTTTGTCCCGATGAGATCTCCAAAAAGATTTCATCGATGCTTAAATCAGATGAGATCAAGGCAGAAGTGGAAATTGTTTTTCAGTCTATTGAAGGTCTGCACGAAGCCTGTCCCGGCCACACGGGTGACTGGTATTTTACCGGGAACTATCCCACACCCGGCGGCAATAAAGTAGTTAACCAGTCATTCATAAACTACGTGGAGGGAAGGAATATAAGAGCTTACTGATTCTCGTGCGAAAACCAGGTAATCTCAAAGTCTTTTTTATAGGAAGAAAGGTGCCTGTTTATCTTTTCAACGTATATATCTCTCAGTGTGATCATTATGCCTGTCTCTTCCACATCGCCAAATTTATGGTTTATGAAAGTACCGAATGTGCGCATGGTAGGTGAAAGGTTCATATAGGCATTAATGAGAGGAGGGATATTCTCATTCAGATTTCTTACCTCTCTTGAAAGGATTTTATAATTGTCTTTGTATCTCCATTTTTTGAACAGTATTTTCATCTCCTCCTCGTGCACCTCAATATCTGCAGGATCATTTGGCACAACAAGGTGATCGGGATCATTAAAATGCTTCTTCAGAAAGTAGAGAATCATATTCCTGGCTTTCTGATTGAAATGAGGATACATTGTTACTTTGCCAAAAAGGTACTTGAGGTGATGATTGTCGATTATTAATGCACCCAGTCCATCCCAAAGATTATCAAGTGCATACAGGCTTTTTCGACCCATGGACCGTGACTGATAATCGGGATGAACAAATGACCTGCCAAGTTCCATCAGATGAGGATAATACTTCTTTAGAAATTTATCAGAGAAGTGAAAGTAAGAGGATGATGCAAGCTTGCTGATATCGCATTCGGTGCAGCCTTTTTCTGGAAAATAGAAGCGGTAGCCTCCGATTACCTCCCTGTTCTCAGGATCCCATACTATAAGCTGTTTCTGTGGGTCTACTTTTGCAGTGTCAAAATCATCAATATCAATATCCTTACCCGTACCACCACCTGCGTGGCGGAATGTTAACTCCCTTACGCGGCCAACTTCGTGCATAAGAGCCGGAGAATTATTATTGTCAAAAATATAAACCTCATTGTTGCCATTGTTGGTCCGGCGAAGAAGTTTATCACTGGTTAACTCGGCAATTATCTGGTCTTTTGGCAATTGGGCAACAACAGGTTTCATGGAATGCATTTAAATTTTTTTGGTTTTTACCCGGGATCTTCAAGAAAAAATCAGATGCAATTTAATCTTTTTTTTTGTTCTTATATTATCATATGGCTAATGATTCTAGTTCATACGACTTCGACTTGACCCATCCTGCCCAATCATTCAGCGATTTACTTTTATCAAAATTCTCCCATGGAATAGTCTTGCCAAAAACCAGCTTTATCTCCTTATCCTTTTGTTTGAACATTTCATCGGCAAGATAGAGCATCTCTATATTTGTTTTAATACCGATGAAGTTCCGGATATTTGAAAGAGTATAGAAAAAACTCGAATTTCTGCCCGAGAAATAGGCAGGAACAATATCTCTTTTGTGCTGTATAGCTTTGCTGATAAAGCTTTTATGCCACTGCAAATCTTTAATTTCTCCGTTTATTCTTCTCGAACACAAACCGGCAGGAAAATAGAGGATCTGGCTCTCTGATGAATAGGCCTCTTCTATCTGCCTGGCATCGTCTTTCCTCTGCGCCCCGTGTTTATTCACCGGGAGAAAAATACCTGAAAGATTACGGATAGTTGTAAGTATGTCGTTTACAGGAAATTTTATCCCCGGGAAATATTTTGACAATTCATGAATAAATACTAACCCATCCAAGCCTCCAAGCGGATGATTAGAAACAAATATATACCTGCCCTCTTTTGGTATGTTTTCGCCACCTTTTACCTGGTATTTTATTTTGAAATAGCTTAACCCGGCATCAATTAATGCAGCATCTCTGAGATTGCCATACCTGCTGAGAAAATCATTCAGCTCCTGCTGATGCACAATGTTTTTCAGGTATCTGATTATAAATCCGGGAACAGCTTTCCCGAGGGTTGGATTCTTTGAATACAGGATTTTTTCGACATCTATCAACTGATCTTCCGTTTTATCCTGATAAGTGGTCATTTTTGAGATGGTTTGAATAAAAGAAGTACAAATTTATTAAAAATTCATCCTGTCAGCTGAACATAATTGAATCTTTTTCCAAACTGAAAAGTTTTCAACAATAATGTAAAAAAGTGGAGTAAAGTGGAGTAAAGTGGATATTTTTTATTTATTTTTACCCTTTATTATTAAAAAGCGAGGATGGCCACATTTATTGGTGATTTTATGTGCAAAGTAGATGTTAAGGGAAGGATAATTCTTCCTATGGCATTTAAAAAGCAGATGCCTGCTGATGCACAGGATCATTTTGTGGTACGGAAAGACATCTTTGAGAACTGCCTGGTGCTTTACTCTATTGAAGACTGGAACAGGCAGTTAGACAAGATAAGGAAGAGGATAAATCCTTATAACCGTGAGCATAACATGTTCCTGCGAAATTTCTTCAAGGGGACAGCTGAACTCTCGCTTGACAATAACAACCGTTTGCTGATGCCAAAAAGATTGATGGATCTCATTGGAGCAGACAGGGATGTTGTTCTCGCAGGTCAGGATGGAAGGATAGAGATTTGGGCAGCAGATGTTTATGACAAGATCGATATGGAGGCTGCTGATTTTGCCAACCTGGCTGAAAAATTGATGGGTGGAAGTTTAAATGAGCCTGAAATATAATGGTTTACCATATTCCCGCACTGCTCAATGAGAGTATTGATGGGCTGAACATCCGGCCCGACGGGATCTATGTCGACGTTACTTTCGGTGGAGGAGGACATTCGATGGAGATTTTGAAGAGGCTTAAGACAGGCAGGCTCATTGCATTTGATCAGGATGATGATGCCCGGTTGAATATCCCGGAAGACAAGAACTTTCTGTTCCTGGACCAGAATTTCAGATTTCTGAAAAACAATCTCAGGTTTAATAATATAGATTTTATCGACGGTCTCATAGCCGATCTTGGTGTTTCTTTTCATCAGTTCGATATACCCGAGAGAGGATTTACTTTCAGACAGGATGCTCCTCTGGATATGCGTATGAACAGAAGCGGAAAGGTTACTGCTGCCACTCTCCTGATGACTTTGGATGAGACTGAAATGGCTGACCTTTTTTACAATTATGGTGAGCTGACCAATTCGAGAAGGATAGCAAGGGAGATTGTTGCATTCAGAACAAACAAGCCTGTTTCTACAGTCAATGATATTATCAGTGCTGTGGGTAAACTGGCTCCATACAGGCAGGAACATAAATTCTATGCAAAACTGTTTCAGGCGCTGCGCATAGCTGTAAATCACGAAATTGATTACCTGAAAGAGATGCTTGAGCAGGCCCTGTCAGTGCTAAAACCCGGAGGGAGGCTTGTGGTTATTACATATCACTCACTCGAAGACAGGGTGGTGAAGAATTTTATTAGAGCAGGCAATTTTGAGGGTGAAGAGAAAAAAGACTTCTTCGGAAATATTGAAACTCCTTTCCGGATAATAAACAGGAAAGGTACTACTCCCGGAGAAGCGGAGATTGCGAATAATAACAGGGCGCGAAGCGCCAGGCTGAGAATAGCAGAAAAGATCTGAAAAAATGGCTGAGAGTAAAGAAAACAGCAAAAAGCAGGTAACAACAGGTAGTTTTCTTAAAGACCTCCTGAGCGGAAGCATGATATCGGAGAAGATTATCCTTAAGAACCTTGGATATATTTCTTTTGTCACCCTGCTGGCCTCATTGTATATAGCCAACAGATTTCATGCCGAGAAGGTAACAAGAGAATCATCGAGGCTTCAGAGGGAGGTTAAAGATCTCAGATCAGAGGCTCTCTCGACCTCTGCAAACCTTATGTATGTAAGCAGACAGTCGGAGGTATACAGCCTGGTGAGAGAGAGAGGACTTAATCTCGAGGAGCTTAAAACACCTCCATATAAACTTCTTGTAAATAAAAAATAGTTGGAATGGCAGTAAGGGATGAAATAGTCTGGCGCAGCAGCATTGTATACTATACAATTGCCGTTATGGCTGTTGCCTTACTTGTCCGCATCCTGATACTTCAATATGTTCAGAGGGGCAAATGGTCAGATATGAGTGAGAAATATGTCTATAAAACAGCAGAGATGCCTGCCAGCAGGGGCGACATTCTTACAAGTGACGGACGTCTTCTTGCCAGTTCGGTGCCTTATTATACTATCTACATGGATACCCGAAGCACAGGAATGGCCGGATCTACTTTCTCTAATGGTATCAACGGATTATCAGCCGGACTTTCCCGCCTCGTAGGGGAGAGGTCTCCTGAAGGATGGAAATCTGCAATTATTTCAGCAAGGAAGCGGGGAGACCGTTATTTTCTCATAAAGAGGAGGGTGAGTTATGAAACTCTTAAGAAACTGAAAGAGCTTCCAATTTTCAGGGAAGGACAATACAAAGGAGGCATGGTGGCCCAGGCAGAGAACAGGAGGATACTCCCAAACAGCGAACTGGCTGCCCGTACTATTGGATATCTGAACCTGGGAAATGAGGGGAATGAGGTTGGAATTGAAGGATCTTTCGACAAAGAACTTGCCGGAAAAAACGGAGTGGCAGTTAAGCAACGGCTTACAGGAGGTGATTGGATTATTGTTGATGATGCTGAAAGTGTGGCATCCAAAAACGGAAACGACGTTGTGACTACTATCGATATCGACCTGCAGGATGTTGCATCGACTGCCCTTTCAGGCCAGCTCCGGAAACATAATGCCCACCATGGATGCGCCGTGCTTATGGAGGTAGCAACAGGTGATGTTAAAGCCATTGCCAACCTCGAAATAGGAAGCGATGGGAAATACCACGAAACGTATAATTATGCAGTAGGTGAGAGCACCGAGCCCGGATCAACATTCAAGCTTCCTGCGCTCCTGGCAGCTCTCGAAGATGGCGTAATTGATACTGGTGATATTGTAGATACAGGAAAAGGAAGTGTCAAGTTCTATAATAAAATAATCAGGGATACAAAAGAAGAGGGTTACGGCAAAATTACCGTGAAGGAGGTTTTTGAAAAATCATCGAATGTTGGAACCTCAAAGCTGATTTATGAACATTACAAGGATAACCCTAAGGAGTTTGTTAACAGGCTTTACGCAATGAAGCTTAACGAAAAACTTAATCTCCAGCTAAAGGGAGAGGGAGAACCGTTAATAAGATACCCTGGCGATAAATTATGGTCAGGACTGTCTCTCCCCATGATGTCGCATGGTTACGAGGTGCAGATGACGCCCTTGCAGATACTTACTTTTTATAACGCTGTCGCAAATAATGGCAGGATGATGCGCCCAAGGTTTGTAACAGACATTCTCAGAAATGGCAACGTGATCAAGAGCTATAAACCTGAAGTGATAATTAACTCAATAGCATCGCGCTCAACAATTGGGAAGGCGAAAAAGATGATGGAGGGCGTTGTTGAACATGGTACCGCTACCAATCTGAAAAATTCTAACTACAGGATAGCCGGCAAAACGGGTACTGCCCAGATAGCAAAAGATAAACATGGCTACAGGCAGGGAGCCAGAATATCATACCAGGCCTCTTTTGTGGGTTATTTCCCTGCAGAAAATCCTTTGTACTCCTGCATAGTTGTTATCAATGCTCCGTCAAACGGTGTTTACTATGGTAACCTGGTAGCCGGAGCTGTATTTAAAGAGATCTCTGACAAAGTATATGCCACCAGTTTCTTCCGCGATTATAAGCCTGAGAACGAGAGTGATATAAAACCTGTGGCCCCTGAGGCCGGTAACGGATACAGGGCCGATATTAATGAGGTTCTGCGGAATCTCGATGTGAATTACAGAAGAACTTCTGACGAGGAATGGGTTACAACCCGCGAAAGCGGCGATACAATCCGTCTGGCTGGAGTCAAGATAGAGAAAGGATTGATTCCTGATGTCAGAGGAATGAGCCTCAGAGATGCAATTTACCTGCTCGAGAACTCTGGGCTAAGAGTACGGGTCAACGGAAAAGGAAGGGTTCTGCGTCAGTCACCTTCCCACGGGGCCCGTTATAACGAAGGGAGTGTGGTATTACTTGATATGACAATGTGACATTATGACTATAGAAGAAATCATAAAGGGTATTGATGTAGTCTCCTTCAATGGGGAAATGAATAGCGTTATCTCCGGTGTGGGGTTCGATTCACGTTTCGTGACCCCCGGATCGCTTTTCGTAGCTGTCAAAGGTTACCAGTCTGACGGCCATGATTATATTGATGCGGCAGTTAATTCAGGTGCAACGGCTGTTATGTGCGAAAGACTTCCTGAAAATCCTCTAAAGAATATCATCTGGATTAAAACCTCCGATTCAGCCAAAGCTCTGGGTCTGGCAGCCTCAAACTTCTTCGGCAATCCATCCCGCTCACTCAAGCTGGTAGGGATCACAGGAACTAACGGCAAAACAACAATAGCAACCTTACTTTACAGGATGTTTATCCAACTGGGTTATAAGTGCGGGTTATTCTCAACAGTCTGCAATTATATTAACGGCAGGGAATTGCCGGCAACTCACACAACACCCGATCCGGTGCAGCTAAACAGGATACTGTCTGAGATGGTCAGCGAAGGCTGCGATTATGCATTCATGGAGATCAGTTCTCATTCTGCAGATCAACAGCGTATTGCAGGTCTGAGGTTTGAGGGCGGACTGTTTACAAATCTTACACACGATCATCTCGATTATCATAAAACATTTGATAATTACCTGGCAGCAAAGAAGAGTTTCTTTGACATGCTCCCTGCTGACTCATTCGCCCTTGTGAATAACGACGACAGGAACGGAAAGGTTATGTTGCAGAACTGCAGGGCCCGTAAATTCACATTTTCCCTCCGGGGCCTGGCCGATTATCGCTGCAATGTTATTGAACAGGGCTTTGAGGGGATGAGCTTGCGGATACAGGGAGAAGAGGTCTGGACAAGATTCATTGGTGACTATAATGCCTCGAACCTGCTGGCTGTTTATGCCGCTTCAGAGTTACTTGGAGCATCTAAGAAAGAGATCCTTACAATACTAAGTGATCTCCATCCCGTTGCTGGCAGGCTTGAAGTGATCAAATCGCCGGGAGGAATTTCTGGCATTGTGGATTATGCCCATACTCCCGACGCTCTCAGCAATGTGATAGATACCATAAACAGGATCAGGGAGGGTGGCGTACAACTCATTACTGTGGTTGGTGCAGGTGGCGACAGGGATAAGACCAAGAGACCTAAAATGGCTGCTATAGCCGCAGGGGGATCAACAAAAACTATTCTTACATCTGATAACCCAAGAACAGAAGACCCGGAAAGAATCCTTGATGATATGGAAGGAGGAATAACGGCTGACCTGAGGAAAAAGACCCTCAGAATATCCGACCGCCACGAAGCAATACGAACGGCTGTAATGTTAGCTGACAACGGCGATGTGATTCTGATAGCCGGGAAAGGACATGAGACTTACCAGGAGATTATGGGAGTGAAACATCATTTCGACGACAGAGAGGAATTAAAAAATGCATTATCACTGAAGTAAACCAATAGAAGAATGCTTGTATACCTGTTTGAATATCTCGATACCTTAAATTTCCCCGGAGCAGGAGTATTTCAGTTTATTTCGTTCCGATCGGCAATGGCAATTATTACGTCACTGATCATTTCTCTGCTTATTGGTAAAAGAATTATCCTTATGCTTCAGAAAAAACTGGTTGGTGAAGTTGTCAGGGACCTTGGACTCGAGGGGCAGTACCAGAAAAAAGGAACACCCTCCATGGGTGGCATAATCATTCTTGCATCTATTCTTATCCCCACCCTGCTCTTTGCAAGACTTGATAATATCTATGTCATTCTTATGATTCTGACAACCATATGGTTAGGCTTAATAGGTTTTCTGGATGACTATATAAAAATTTTTAGAAAGAATAAGGCAGGACTGGCAGGACGCTTTAAAATAATTGGTCAGGTGGGCCTGGGGCTAATTGTAGGGTTGGCACTGTTTTTAAGCGATGATGTAATTATTATGGAAAAGGTTAGCATAGCTGACCTCTCGTTGCGCGAGAAGGTTGAGCTCCTTGATCCGGCTCTTCCTTATCCTTCAAAGGAAGAGATCACCATGGAAAGAAAATCAACAAAAACAACCATTCCTTTTGTTAAAAATAATGAGTTTGACTATTCACGGCTTGTCTCATTCATTGGAGAAGATCACAGGCAGTTCTGGACCTGGCTGGTTTTTGTGATTATCGTAATATTCATCGTTACATCTGTCTCTAATGGCGCTAACCTAACTGATGGACTTGATGGACTGGCAACGGGAGTATCGGCAATAACAGGTACGGCCCTTGGTATTCTGGCTTATGTCTCGAGTAATGTTATCTATGCTAATTACCTGAAAATAATGTACATACCTGGTTCAGAGGAGCTTGTCATCTTTGCAAGTGCCTTTATCGGAGCCACTATCGGCTTCCTCTGGTATAACTCATTCCCCGCTCAGGTTTTCATGGGCGACACCGGTAGTCTGGCTCTTGGTGGGATTATCGCTGTTTTTGCAATAATTATCAGGAAGGAGCTTCTGATCCCGGTTCTTTGCGGGATATTCCTGGTCGAGAACCTTTCGGTTGTGATGCAGGTAGCATGGTTCAGAAGAACAAAAAGAAAATATGGTGAAGGCAGGAGGATCTTTTTAATGGCTCCATTGCACCATCACTATCAGAAAAAAGGTTATCCCGAGCCGAAGATCGTCACGCGGTTCTGGATTGTGGCAATTTTACTTGCCGTAATAAGTATTGTGACACTCAAGATCAGATAGATGAAGAAGAAGATTGTAATTCTGGGAGCTGGAGAAAGCGGTGTTGGTTCGGCAGTGCTTGCACAAAAACATGGATTTGATGTGTTTGTATCTGATATGGGCCAGATCAAAGAAAAGTACAGGGAAATACTTGATAGTTATAGTATTAAATGGGAGGAAGGAAAGCATAGTGAAGAAATTGCACTGGCTGCCGATGAGGTGATAAAGAGCCCCGGGATACCTGAAAAAGCGCCTTTAGTGAAGCTGTTGCATGAACAGGGGATACCGGTTATTTCAGAGATAGAGTTTGCAGGACGCTATGCAGGAGGGGTAAAGATTTGCATTACAGGAAGTAATGGAAAAACAACCGTGACTAATCTTATTTACCATATATTAAAAAAAGCCGGGAAGAATGTGGCAATGACCGGTAATGTGGGGAACAGTTTTGCCATGGCAGCCGCCGAAGGAACATACGACTATTATGTAATCGAACTGAGTAGTTTTCAGCTCGATGGGATGTTTGATTTCAAGGCAGATATTGCTGTACTAATGAATATTACGCCAGATCATCTTGACCGTTACGGGTATGAATTTCAGAATTACATCGATTCAAAATTCAGGGTGATCCAAAACCAGAAAGAAACGGACTTTTTTATTTTCTGGGATGGCGACCCTGTAATTAAATCTGAATTGGCTAAAAGGAAGTGCCATATGACTATGCTTCCTTTTTCAGACGAAATCAGGGATGGTATGGCAGCATATATCGACAACAGCGAACTAATTATTGATTACCCAAATAAAACCAACCTTATGACCATTCATGAATTGGCTCTTAAAGGCCGTCACAACACCTACAACTCAATGGCAGCTGCTATTGCAGGGAAAGTCCTGAATATCCGCAAGGATGTTATCAGGGAAAGTCTTGCTGATTTTCAAGGCGTTGAGCACAGGCTGGAGCCTGTGATAACGGTTTGCGGGATAGATTTTGTTAACGACTCAAAAGCAACAAATGTTAACTCAACATGGTACGCAATTGAGTGCATGGATAAGGATCTCGTCTGGATTGTCGGAGGCGTGGATAAAGGGAATGATTATTCAGAGCTTTTCGCGTTGGTCAGTAAAAAAGTCAAAGCTATAGTGTGCCTGGGGAAAGATAATGGCAAAATACTCGAAGCCTTTAAAGATAAGGTGGATACTATTGTCGAAACTAGCTCAATGGAAGAGGCAGTCAGATCATCCTACTACCTGGCAAAGAAGGGCGAGACAGTCTTATTGTCGCCTGCCTGTGCAAGCTTCGATCTTTTCAAAAATTATGAAGACAGGGGCCGGCAGTTTAAACAGGCCGTGCGTAACCTATAAAAAAGAGCTGAAATGGAACAAGGCTGGCTTACAAAAACATTTAAAGGCGACAGGGCCATATGGGGTCTTGTGGCACTTTTTATGTTCTATTCACTACTGGCCGTCTACAGCTCTTCATCGAGTGTAGCTTTTATGAAATACGGGGGTAACACAACATATTTTCTGCGAAGTCAGTTTTTTATGCTCGTTTTAAGCCTTGTAATTATTGTTGTTGTACACTATCTGCCCTACAGGATCTACTTTTCCCTGGCCGGCGTATTTCTGATCAGTGCTGTAGTTCTTCTTATACTGACATATGCTTTTGGATCGAGGGTAAATGAAGCTACCCGGTGGCTGGTTATACCCGGAACAGGATTCCGGCTTCAGACATCCGATGTTGCCAAGGTTGCTCTTGTTCTGTATCTGGCCCGTTCGCTGGCAAGATATCAGTCGGAACTTACTAATTATATGCTTGTTACAAAGTATTTGTTGTTTCCTGTTGCAATAGTCTGTGGCCTTATTCTACCTGAAAACCTCTCCACGGCGCTGATGATATTCGGTATGAGTATGATAATTATGTTTATCGGAAGGGTGCCGTTCAGGTTCCTTTTATCGTATGTGGGAATAGCGGTTGTTGGCGTTGTGCTCTTTGCAATGGTTCTAACTGTTGTAAGTAAATCGAACAGGGTACAGGTATGGAAAAACAGGATTGAAAATTTTGTATCAGGGAAGGAGGACCCTGATGGAGATTACCAGTCGAACCAGGCAAAAATTGCAATATCAACAGGAGGTTTGTTTGGAAAGGCTCCCGGGAAAAGTACCCAGAGAAACATGCTTCCACAGTCAAACTCCGACTTTATTTTTGCGATTATAATCGAAGAATACGGATTGCTGTTTGGTGCAATTCCTCTGATTCTAGCCTATATGATATTGATGTTCAGGGGTATTACAATTGCAAAAAAGTGCGAAACAGCGTTCCCTGCCTTTCTTGTAATGGGATTAATAGTTATGATTGTTGTACAGGCAATGCTTAATATGCTCGTTGCGGTGGGCTTGTTCCCTGTAACCGGACAAACACTTCCAATGGTCAGCTGGGGACGAACTTCTGTTCTTGTAATGAGCTTTTCCATTGGTGCAATACTCAGCGTGAGCAGGGTGGTGAATGCAAGAATGAAAAAAGAGGAACTTCCTGATGGTGAAGTAATTGATGAAGGAGAAAAAATTTATGAATCTGCAGGTGCATAAGAGGGTTATAATAAGTGGTGGTGGTACGGGAGGTCATATATTCCCTGCCATATCTGTTGCAAATGCTCTGCGGAGAATTGACCCGGGGATAGAGATATTATTTGTAGGTGCTGAGGGCAGGATGGAAATGGAAAAAATACCAGCTGAAGGGTATAAAATAGTTGGATTGCCTGTAGCCGGTATTCACAGGAGCTTCACTGTGAAAAATTTCACAGTATTGTTTAAGCTTCTGAGAAGTCTTCGGATTGCAAAAAAAGTAATAAAGGAGTTTAATCCCGATGTGGTCGTCGGGGTAGGAGGTTATGCAAGTGGTCCGGTACTGAAACAGGCCGGACGTATGGGAATACCAACCCTTATACAGGAGCAGAACAGTTATGCCGGAGTCACAAATAAACTGCTGGCCAGGAAAGCTTCAGTAATATGCGTAGCCTACGACGGAATGGAAAAGTATTTCCCGGCGGCGAAGATCATAAAGACAGGTAACCCTGTCCGGCAGAATTTCGAAAGTCTGAAAACACTGAAAGAGGAGGCCCTCGAATTCTTCAGCCTGCAAAAAGAATTCCCGGTAATTCTTGTGCTGGGTGGATCACTTGGGGCAGGCAGCATAAATAACAGTCTGTCAGAAAACATTAATAAGCTGAAGGATTCAGATTGCCAATGGTTGTGGCAGACAGGTAAATACTATTTTGAAAATGTAAGTGCACTTGTTTCTGTCTCGTGCACTGAAAATATTTCTGTACACGGATTCATTAACAGGATGGATTATGCCTATGCTGCTGCTGATATTATTATTTCCAGGGCAGGAGCAGGCACAATATCGGAATTATGCCTTGTTGGCAAGCCTGTTATACTGATACCCTCACCCAACGTGGCAGAGGATCATCAGACAAGAAATGCAATGGCTTTGTCGAAAAATAATGCTGCCGTTATGATCACCGATAGTCAGGCCGCTGAGACGCTTGTTGATGAGGCGATAAAACTGATATCCGACAGTGAAAGATGTGAAACTCTTTCCGGAAATATAATAAAAATGGCTGACAGGGATGCAGATATGAGAATAGCAGAAGAGGTACTTAAACTGGCGGGAAAATGATTGAATTTAAAAATATTGACGGATTTTATTTTGTAGGGATAGGTGGGATAGGAATGAGCGCCCTGGCTTTCTATTTCCGGAAGGGTGGTTATACTATCTCAGGATACGACAGGTCGGAAAGCAGGATAACTAAGTCGCTCGAAGAAGATGGATGTTCAGTTTCATTTGAGGATAGCATAGACACTCTACCGGATATTTTTTCAAATAGTGAATACAGGGAGCGGGTGCTGATTGTATATACCCCGGCAATTCCTGCAGATAATAAGATTCTTACTTTTTTTAGGAATAACGGTTACAGGATTTTTAAGAGGGCGGAAGTGCTGGGCGAGATTTCATCGAAAACAGATACTCTGGCGGTCGCAGGAACACATGGAAAGACTACCGTGTCGACAATGATAGCTCACCTGTTAAAACAGTCACATGTTGATTGCTCAGCGTTTCTTGGCGGAATATCAAAGAATTACGATTCGAATCTTCTTACCGGTGAGAGCAGGTACACTGTTATGGAGGCAGATGAGTTCGACCGTTCATTTCACCATCTCGAGCCTTTGATGGCCGTAATTACGTCACTCGATGAGGACCACCTGGATATTTATGGCGATCGCAGGTCGATGGTTGAAGGCTATAATGTTTTCTGCCGGAAGATCAGAAAAGGAGGCAGTCTTATTGTCAACAGTAAAATCAGAAGTGAAATCATCGTTCCAGATGGTGTAAGCTGCCAGACCTACGGACTCAATGCAGAAGCGGATTACTATGCTTTTAATATTGAACGTTGCAGCGATTATTATATGTTTAGTATCAAAACTCCTGAATCGACTATCGAAAACCTGCATTTTGCATTCCCGGGCATAATTAATATCGAAAACTTTACAGCTGCGATCGCCATTGCCCTGAAGTGCGGAGTAACAGAGCAGGAGATAAGAAAATCTGTCATACTTTTTCAGGGTGTAAGAAGAAGGTTTGACGTGAGGCTAAATTTGCCAGGGCTTGCATATATTGACGATTATGCTCACCATCCGGAAGAGATTAAAGCTTGCATACGATCGGTAAGAGAATATTTCGGAGGACGGAAAATAACAGGAATATTCCAGCCGCATCTCTTTTCACGAACCCGCGACCACGCTGACGGTTTTGCTGAAATTCTTGATGTACTTGATGCAGTGATTCTCTTGCCAGTATACCCGGCCCGCGAAAAACCAATTAGCGGAGTGTCGTCTGAAATGATCTTAACAAGGATGAAATTGGGGAATAAGAGACTGATGAATATGGAAGATATTCCAGGAAAACTTATAATAAGCGACATAGATGTGCTTCTTACGATTGGCGCCGGTAACATTGATTCATTGGTGGGACCTATTGAAGAAAAATTGAAGAGGGAAAGTGCAAAATGAGGAAAGTATTAAAAATATTGCTGATTATCCCGGTATTATATCTCTTTATAATACCAGTTTACTATGTCAGCTCCTCAAACGCAAAGCCATGTGGGGGAATTGAGATTATTATAAAGGATTCTGCTGATTATCATTTTGTTACAAAAAGGCAGTTGCTGAATATTGTTCATGCCAACAGGGAAAAAATTCTTGGTATACAGGTAAAAGAGGTTTCTGTTACCGATATTGAGAGCCGCATAAATGCATTGAGGGAACTTAAAGTAGCAGAGGTTTATATGACAATTGACGGAATTCTTCATGTTTATGTCGATCAGCGAAACCCTGTGATGAGAGTGATGCCCGACGAAGGAGGAGACTTTTTTATTGACGAGGAGGGAGTCGTTGTCAGAAAAAGAAATCTTTACACTCCGCGATTACATATCGTTGGAGGGAATGTGAATATTAATGCTGCTATGCTGAATGGAGTGAGTGTACTTGATACAAGTATAAAAAAAACAATACTAAAAGATATTTACCACCTTGTTAATTACCTTGATGATGATGAATTCTGGTCGGCTCAGATAGATCAGATCTATATTGACAACTATGACAAAATTAATTTAATCCCTCGTGTTGGTAACCATGTTATCAGGCTTGGTACTGTGGAAAATTTTGAAGGTAAGCTGAGAAACCTTGAAGCATTTTACGGTAAAGTGTTACCGGAAGTGGGATGGAATAAATATTCTTTAATAAACCTTGAGTTTAAAGATCAGATAGTTTGTAAAAGGAGATAATCAGAAATAACCATATAAAGTTATGAATAAAAAGGAACAGTATGTAGCAGCTATCGACATAGGAACCACTAAAATAGTGGCAATTGTTGGTAAGAAAAACGGGAATGGAAAAATTGAGATTCTCGGCCTTAGTAAAGCTCCCTCACGTGGTGTGAAAAGAGGTGTCGTTCTTAATATTGAGGAGACAGTAACCGCTATTCAGACAACAGTTGTGGATGTACAGAAAAGATCAGGTATTTTATTCTCCGAGGTCTTTGTCGGAATAGCCGGTCAGCATATAAAAAGCATGAAGAACCGTGGATACATTATGCGCGAGTCGTACGACGATGAGATCCAGAAAGAAGAGGTATTCAGGCTTATAGAAGATATGCATAAGATCCATATCGACATTGGCGAGGAGATAATACATGTTATTCCCCAGAACTTTATTGTCGATAATGAGACTGGAGTTAAAAGCCCTATAGGAATGTGCGGCAGACGCCTTGAGGCTAATTTCCATATTGTGATAGGTCAGGTTGCTGCTGCCAAGAATATCGAGAAATGTATCCGCAAAGCTAATCTGACAGTAAAGGATATGATCCTCGAACCGCTGGCCTCATCCGATGCAGTTCTGACCGACGATGAGAAAGAGGCCGGAGTGGTACTTGTTGATATTGGCGGGGGGACAACAGATGTAGCTGTATATTACGATAATATTATCAGGCATACAGCCGTGATCCCTTTTGGAGGGAACGTGGTTACAAAAGATATAAAAGAGGGTTGCGCCATACTTCAGCGACATGCAGAGCAGCTTAAGATTCAGTATGGATCTGCTCTTGGCGACATTGCTCCTGATGACAAGGTTGTATCAATTCCGGGGATAAGCGGAAGAGAGCCAAAAGAGATCTCGTTCAAGAGTCTTGCCTATATCATTCAATCAAGGATGGAGGAGATAATTGATGCAGTGAATTTTGAGATTCAGAATTCCGGTTATGCAGATAAACTGGCCGCAGGTGTCGTTATAACCGGTGGAGGAGCCATGCTGAAGCACCTGCCTCAGTTAATGAAGTTTAAAACTGCCATGGATGTAAGAATAGGTCTTCCCAATGAACACCTGGCCGGTTCTGCTAAAAATGAGATTAACCAGCCGATGTACGCAACAAGCGTTGGACTCATCATGAGGGGATTTGATTATCTTGAAACATATAAGAAATCGTTCAATGCAGGTATCCAGGAAGATTATGTCAAACCAAAAGTGACGACTACTCCGCAACCGGAAACTGAAGCTGAGGTGGAAGAGAGATACGTGCCACCGGTACATGAAGAGGAGAAGATCCCCCTTACTGATAAGATAAAAAGTATGCTTATTAAGATGTTTGAGGTTGAAGATCAGCCTATTAAGTAATAAGTTTGAGTCATGTCACTAAACATACTGTCCAAAAATAATTTAAAAACAATACTATGACAGACGATATAATGAACTTTGATCTGCCGGTAGAGCGATCGTCCATTATCAAGGTACTTGGAATTGGCGGAGGTGGAAATAATGCAGTTAACCACATGTTTGAAAAAGGTATCAGGGATGTAAACTTCGTTGTTTGCAATACCGATCACCAGGCTCTCACTAAAAGCCAGGTCCCGATAAAAGTACAGATCGGTGAGTCTCTTACCGAAGGAAGGGGAGCCGGAAGCAAGCCAGAAATTGGCAGGCAGGCAGCTATCGAAAATATCGACGACGTTATGGATGCCCTGTCGGGTAATACAAAAATGGTATTTATTACAACTGGTATGGGGGGAGGAACAGGTACAGGCGCCACTCCGGTTATCGCAAAAGCATGTAAAGAGGCAGGACTCCTTACTATTGCCGTTGTAACAATTCCATTCAAATCGGAAGGGAAAGTCAGGATAAGGCAGGCAATTGATGGTGTTACGGAGCTTAAGGACCATGTCGATTCTTTGCTTGTAATCAATAATGAAAAACTTAGGGAAATCTATGGTAACCAGCCTGTCTCAACAGCCTTTGCAAAAGCTGATGATATTCTCACAACAGCAGTAAAGGGAATTGCTGAGATAATTACTGTAACCGGATATATAAATGTCGATTTTGCCGATGTTGAAACAGTAATGAAAAACTCAGGAGTCTCTATAATGGGTATGGGCAAAGCATCGGGAGAGAACAGGGCCGTTAAAGCAATTGAAGATGCTCTTTCCTCACCTCTTCTTAATTCCAACGATGTTACAGGCGCCAACAGCATACTTATTAACATCTCATCGGGGATAGGAGAACACGAAATAACAATGGATGAACTGGGTGAGATTACCGACTTTATGTACGATGCAGCATCAGACGATGCCCTGATAATAAGGGGCCTTTCAAAAGATGAAAACCTTAACGAGGAGATCTGTGTCACGGTTATTGCAACAGGCTTTGAATCAAATAGTATTTTCCAGCCCTATAAACCGAAGAAACCCAGCAAGGTGGAACTGCTGACTAACAGGAATGCCATTCCCAGGCAAATAATACCTGAGACCGGAGATGATGGATTTTCTGTTCACACAAAAGGGAAAAGATCAATTATTACTGACTGCGAAGAGGAATCCCAGGGAATAATCGATTTTAGTCATGGAAGGGGTGAAGAGTTTACAGAGCTGATAAACAACCGGTCTGACGAAAATGATGAGGGACATGAGAAACCGGAAGCAACACTGAGAAAGGTGAAACATATGCAGAATATTCTGAAAAAGGAGGGCTTGTCAAATAAAACAATGAAGGAGAATATTGATACATTTGAAGATGTCCCTGCCTATGTAAGAAGAAACCTGTCCCTTGGTGCGTCTGAGAATACTTCCGAGAGCAAGTTGTCAAAGTTTACTTTAAGTTCCGGCGATAACGATGAACCTTTGCTGAGGGAGAATAACGCTTATCTGAATGATAATGTTGACTAAAAAATTAAAATTCAACTAGTTATAGTAATTGTTAAATCTTTGCTATTCCGGTGCTTAATTTTTAAGCCAAATGCGTTCCAAGACCCTGCCATATTTTCTATATTTGCAGTTGATGAACAGACGCATTTTAATAATCCTATTTCTTGCCTTATCTGAAGGGATATATGCCCAGGAAAAGGATACTATCGTTAAGCCCAGGATCCTGCGTGAATGGAATCTCTCCGGAGATTTCTCTGCAGAGGTGGATAAACCTGTCGATACCCTGTTCAGTCTTTTTAACCGTTACCGCCTTGCTGACAGGTTTTCATCATTTAACGCCTCCCTTGGTAATTATGGATTGCCCTTTTACCAGATAAATTTTTTTGATCGTATTACTGACCCCGACAAATTCCTCTATAGCACCTACTATCCTTTTATGTATGTGCCTGAAAAAGTCTTATTCATGAATACCCAGACCCCTTTTACTGAGTTGGACTGGAGTTTTGCCGGCCCAAAGGAGAGATCGGAACAGACATTCAGGGTACGGCATTCACAAAACGTGAACAGGTTTCTGAACTTTGGTGTTATCTACGATATTGTTTACAGCCTTGGTCAATATAATTACCAAAGGTCTGAAAATAAAACATTTACTTTTTACTCATCATATACCGGAGATAAATATAAACTTTACTTTGCAGCTGGTGTAAATAATATTGTATCACATGAAAATGGAGGAGTAATTGATAAAAATGTACTTGGTGAGTTTGAACCGAATAAGATAAGAGATATCCCTGTGAATCTCGGAAGTCTGAACGATGCCTCCAGTACCCTTAAAAACCGGAATCTTCTCCTGGTGCAAAGGTACACTATTGGTGGCCGGTCTGCCCCTGTAAATGACAGTACTTCGCTGGGCTCAGAAGTGTCGTCGGGCTTAAAAGGTACTGTTTCACATATATTTATCCTGGAAAACAACAGGCGGTCATATTATGATGATTATCCCAAATCGGGGTTTTATGATTCAATCTATATAAACAGCTCTGCTACCTTTGACTCACTATACTCCAGAACAATAAAGAACTGTTTCAGGTTCGATTTTGCGACTGATGAATCAAGGCAGTTCAGGCTGGGAGGTGGTGTGGGTTTTCGTAATGAAATACTCCGTTTCAGTCAGATTGTGCCAACACACGATGCGATGTTGGCCGATACTATGGAATGGAACAAAAATACAAATGCCCTGGTCGGTAAGCTCTTTAACAGCATTGGCGATAAATTCAGCTGGGTTGCAACAGGTGAATTGTACCTTAACGGATACCGGGGGGGCGATTTTAATCTTAATGGTGAGATTACCAAATCGTTTGACTGGAAAAAGGGGAGGGCATCGTGGCTCATCACTGGCAGCATGTCAAACAGGCAACCATCTTTCTGGTACAACCAGTGGGGTGGTAACCATTTTGAATGGAATAATAATTTTGATAAGGAGTTCAGGATAAATGTAGGAACCTCATTCCTTTATCCTGCAAGAAAAGCAGAAATAAAAGTTACTTATGCCATTATTGATAATTATACAGATTTCGGATTAGATGCCCTTCCTGCACAGTTCTCAGGTGGACTGTCCGTTGCTGCAATGACCATTGTTAAAGATCTTCAGTTATGGAAGTTCCATCTCGATAATGAGGTGCTTATCCAAAAAAGCAGCAACTCAGATGTGCTCGACCTGCCATTTGCAACAATACGTTCTGCAGGTTATTTCGAGCACCTGTTCCGTTTTGAGCAGACAGGAGGAAAGCTGAATTTCCAGGCTGGTGCTGATGTTACTCTTCATACTCTTTATCACCCTTATTCTTACATGCCTGCTACCGGACGTTTTTACAGGCAGGATCAGTCAACTGCCGGCAATTATCCCTTTATAAATGTTTTCGTCAATCTGAAAGTGAAGAGAACACGGATCTTCGTTATGTTCGATCATATTAACGCCGGATATATGGGTTATAATTACGATATGGTTCCATATTACCCTATGAATATCAGGATGTTCCGCTATGGTATTGCCTGGACATTTTATAATTAAGAAAATAATAGTATCTTTGCACCCGATTAATGACAAGTGTTTAACCAAATCTATATCATTGATAAAGAGATCAATATTATTATACGCGTTCCTGCTGACAGCTCTTGTTTCATGCTCATTTAACCGTCAGGTCGCCGACAACGCTGAAAACAGATCTGTTTCTTTCGATCTTGAAGCAATAAGAAAAAGAGGAAAACTCATTGCCGTAACGGATTTTAACTCGACAAATTATTTTATTTACAAGGGTGAGCCGATGGGGTTTCATTACGAACTCCTGAAGTCATTATCCGACCATTTAGGTATTGATATAGAGATTGTCACAGAAAACCAGCTTGACAATTCTTTCAGGATGCTTAAAACAGGGGAGGCGGATCTACTGGCTATAGGACTCACAACGAGTTCATCGCGAAAGAGAGAGATTCTTTTTACTGACCCAATTGATCAGACACGGCAGGTTCTTGTGCAGAGAAAACCACGTAACTGGAGGTCAATTACTTCTGATGAAGCTGACCGTAAGCTTATTCGAAATCAGCTTGGACTGGCAAATAAGACAATATATGTGCAAAAAGGCTCCTCTCATGTTGAGCGACTTACGGCTCTGGCAGAAGAGATTGGCGACTCGATTAACATAATTGAGGTTCCTTTTGATGCGGAGAAACTGATCAGGCACGTTGCTGATGGTGAGATAGACTATACTGTTTGTGATGAGAACATTGCATCAGTTAATGCCACATATTTCCCGGGTATTGATGTACGCACCCCTGTAAGTTTTCCTCAGAGTATTGCCTGGGGCATCAGGAAAAACGACTCTGATGAACTCCAGAATGAAATAAACAGATGGATTGAACAGTATAAAAAGTCAGGGTCATATTCCCTTCTTCATGCCAAATATTTTAAAAATTCCCGTTCAAATACTATTGTCAAGAGTGATTATTATGCCCTGAACACAGGTAAAGTATCTCAGTTTGATGATATGATAAGGGTGTACAGCGACAGTATAAGATGGGACTGGCGCTTACTTGCCTCACTGATTTGCCAGGAGTCGCGTTTTAATCCGGATGTCACATCGTGGGCCGGAGCATATGGATTGATGCAGATTATGCCTGTTACCGGAAGAAATTTTGGCATTGATATAACTGCATCACCTGAAAACAATATGAAGGCAGGTATTCTGTATATTAACTGGCTCCACTCAATATTCGATCTTAAGATTGACGACGAAACGGAGCGACTAAACTTTATACTGGCTGCATATAACGCCGGTCCCGGACATGTTCTTGATGCTATGAGGCTTGCGGAAAAAAACGGCATGGATCCTCAGAAATGGGAAGGTAATGTTGCAATATGGCTAACAAAAAAATACGATCCTAAATACTATAATGATTCAGTTGTAAAAAGCGGGTATTTTAAAGGAACGGAGTCTGTTAACTTCGTCAGCGAGGTTCTTGACAGGTTTGAACACTATAAGAATATCATCCCTGAAACAGCAGTGCGCCCCTATTAATAATATGAAGCAGTTCATATAACATCATTGCTGTAGCTCCCCAGATAATATATCCGTCGTAATCAAAATATCTGACATCGATCATAGTACCCTGTATATTAAAAGGCTTTGTTTTAACCATCGACATGTCGGAAAGTCTTTTCAAATCAGCATCAAAGAGAAAAACAACCTCATCAGGCCGATGGTTGAAAGCGGGCCTGGCCGCTATCCATCCGACAACAGGTGTTACCAGCATGTTGCTTACCGGGATAAACAGGGGAGTAAGTATGCCCAGTACACTTATTCCTGAGGTATCGACACCAGTCTCTTCATAGGTCTCACGCAGGGCTGTCTTTATAATGTCTGTATCTTCTTCTTCTTCTTTCCCTCCGGGAAAACTTATCTGTCCTCCATGAGGGCCCTTATAATCATGACGTTGCATTAAAACAGTATAAATTGAGCCATTGTGGGGATAGAGAAGAATAAGCACGGCAGCATTTCTGGCATCCTCACCTGCCGCCCTTGGGAAATTTTTTACCATGCGATCTGACGAGGCCATTTCCCATTGAACATCTGTCCCTGGAAGCCCCTGCATTATTTCATCTCTTAACAACCCTGGAAAATTTTTCATGAAACGGGTCATGTGACTAATCGTATCTGATTGCTTTTACCGGCGTGATCCTGCTTATCAATTGCGACGGAACCAGCAACATAATAATAATTGCCGCCATGGTACCTGCGTTGAGCAGTAAGATGTGCATGAGGTCGAGATTAACAGGAACGGTTTTGAGATAATATGAACCTGGATCAAGTGAAATGATCCCTGTCTTAAGCTGGATAAATGCGAGTCCAATACCGATAATATTGCCCCAGAGCAATCCCTTCCCTATAAGATATGCTGCCTGGTACAGAAAGATCCGGCGTATTGTAATATCGTCTGATCCCACCGCCTTAAGAACCCCTATCATATTTGTTTTTTCAAGTATAAGGATAAGAAGCCCTGAGATCATATTGAAGCCTGCAACCAACAGCATCAGTAAGATGATTATTATAACATTGATATCCTGGAAGTTGAGCCAGTCAAAAATCTGTGGATATTTAATACGTATATTCGTAACCTTGAACTTCGCCTCCTCTTCTTCTATCCTGTAGCCAATTGCCTCCCTGACAGCCAGTGTCATCATGTCGAGCTGATCGAAGTCGTCGATGAATATTTCAAAACCGCTAACCTGATCATCTTCCCAGCCATTGAGCCTTTTAATATGACCAATATCGCAAAAAACATAAATCTTGTCGAACTCTTCAAGGCTGGTCTCGTATATTCCGCATACAGTGAACTTCCTCATTCTCGGAGGATCCTGAATGAAATGCATTGCAAAAGAGTCTCCTGTTTTGAGTCTGAGCAGATCTGATATTTTTTTGGAGATTATCACTTCGTTGGTGCGCGCACTATCAGTTACAGTAAAAACAGATCCCTCAATCATATTGCTGCTGAAGTAGTTCCAGTCGAAGTCGCTTCCCACGCCTTTAAGTACCACTCCCTGTATGTCTTCATCGGTTTTGATTATCCCTGCTTTCGTGGCAAATACCTGCAGATGGCTTATCCCATTTATCTCTTTTATTTTGGGAATGAAATCCTGCTTATCACTTACTGGTGTTGTCTCGAATGAAATATTCGAATCGAAGTTCATTATCTGAATATGCGAACCGAAGCCAACAACTTTTTCCCTTATTTCGTGTTTGAATCCCGTAAGGATCGATACAGCCAGTATCATAACTCCCAGCCCCATAGCTATGCCAATAATGGCAATGACATTTATTGGACGCGAGAAGGAGGTCTCTTCGCGCCTTCCCCTTATAAGCCTTTGTGCAATGAAGTATGGTAAGTTCATAAGTATAAAAAGTTCCCAAATTTACGAAATTTAAGGTTATAAGCGCACAGTATTGGCAAAGTGAATGAGATGCAGATAAAATGTATTTGAAGGGTATAAAAAAAATCTTAGATTTACATGAATAAAATCTATGCAGAAATGAAAAAGTCACTCTTTACCATTGCTTTAGTGTTGTTATTCATTACATCATTTGTGAGGTGTAGTGTAAGCAAATCTCCGACTCCCGGAGCTAATCAGATTGATCAGTATATAAATATATTGAAAGGTAATGCAATAGCAATTGTTGCCAATCAGACTTCAATGGTTGGGAACCGTCACCTTGTAGATACTTTGCTGTCGCTGGGCACCGATATAAGAGTGATCTTCTCTCCTGAGCACGGATTCAGAAACATGGCAGATGCCGGAGAAA
>JFJP01037489.1_pt1 | contig 27245 bp, 38 predicted proteins | sample 431651 | NCBI WGS metagenome assembly JFJP01 (sample SAMN02602958, study PRJNA72255) | Microbial mat metagenome, whole genome shotgun sequencing project. | biome: fresh water; feature: sink hole; material: water; isolation source: purple microbial (photo- and chemosynthetic) mats found in...
TAAGTTATACAAACCTATACTTGTTTTGTCCTATGAGAAACGGTAAGTTTCTCATCTTGAACACCACAAAATTCATAGCATCCAAGTTTTTGCAAAGACCATGAAAACACTTCTTAATCAACACGGTTGATTTCAAACAAAATGTTCTCATAACACCAACCCTACTTGCCATTGATGATGTGCTGGATCGCCGAACTTGACGAACAGACCATATCTATTGCCCTGTCCAACTGATCACCAGAAACCTCATCCCCCGTGAAATGCGCCCCGACAATCCCGAACACATTCCCATTCTTTACCAGCCCAGCGAAGATCGCCGTCTTGACGTTCTGCTCCTCTAGGAAGAACCGCTCATAACTCGACGGGACCCCCCCAACCTGTACGCATATTACATTACGATGATTCCTTGCGCAATCATCTTTTTGCATACAGACAGAACATTTCCCGACCTTGTGAACGCCAGAGCACGTAGACTGACCCGTGAACACTGGGGCAATCAGCTTGCTGACCTTCGAGAAGATAAGGCCATGAACCTTGGAGGATTCGTAGGTCACACCGGGGCGCACGATCTCGTGTGTACAGGTCATTTTCCAGATGTCCTCGGATGGCGAAAACTCCTCCCCATTGTGGAACCTTAAGATGAATACGCGGTCGCAGTTCAGCACGACCCGCATCTCAATCAGGGTCGTGCAAATCGCCGAGTCCCGAATCATCGTGTACGGGGTAGGACACTTCCCACGCCAATGCCTGTACAGCCGACGCAGATGACCAACCTCCGACACGACCAGCAGCAGCGTCAAAACACATATCGCCGTCCAGTAATAAGCATCCACCATGACATCCCCCCTTGCACCCTACACGTTACTGACTGAACGCCCCGCCCCGAATCCAGGCTTAGACGACCCAGACAATGTGCCCGTCACATCGTCTACCGTAACACCATTCGCAAGCGTCTCTGCTGTCAGGTTGGCGGTGCCAGCAAAGTTGCCCGATAGTACAAGCTGACACCTCCCCACCCATGATAGAACGGTAAGCGTTGGTGATGTCAGCGTAGGCCCCGCTGGCCCCTGAATGCCTTGAGCACCCCGTAGATCACCAGTTGAGAACCCAAGACCATCATCACTCGTAAATGTCACAATACCATTGGTCGACTCATACGAGCCACCTGTCCAGCCAAGTCCGTCAACACCGTTGGTTCCAGCAGGCCCCTGCGGTCCTACTTCACCCTGAATGCCCTGTGGCCCCGCGATTTCAGGCAATGTGATTGACCCTGCGTCAGTCAGATAGTTCGTACCACCAACAACGACATTAGTGACAAAACCATTTGCAGCAACCCACTCCTCCGTTGCATAAGCAATTGGTGGCTCAGCGTTTGTGCTTGTCGAGTCTTCCACGACGATTGTGCCATTGCTGGACACAGCCAATTCATACACCCCGAGGGAGATAGTATTCTGCGAAATGACGGAATTGCCAACAACGACGTCCGCAGCGGCGACATTCGCCAAAAGCATCAAACCCGCGATAGCACCGATAACCCGACTCATAATTTACCTCACGTTTAACATCCGTACAACGAAAGGTAAATATAAACAAATTATCAATTATGATTCAAGCAAGGGAACCGACGGCTGCAAGTCAATGCACCGCCAGCCCGACTGAACCATCGCCCGCCCGACCCACACGTCCAGTTCCGCCTTCGCTGCTACAACCGTCTTGTCAACCGCCTCGTAGAAGCACTCGCTGACGTAGGGAAGATTCGATTCCATATCCTGAACCACCTTCATCATCAAAAACGCCAGCCTGCGCCGTTCCTCCGCTTTCAGGGACGGTTTGGCTAATAGTTCATCCGCCTCTTTCTGAAGCGTTTTAACTCTATCAGCGATTGATTTAAGGCTCTTGTGGAGGTCACTTTCCATCTCCGCCCGAGGACAGGAGTAGGGTAGCTCCTCTACCCGCCCTAGCACCTCTGTCCTGCGAACCGTGACTGGAACCCCCTCCCCCACATTCATCGTCGTAAGCAATTCCGCGAACTGCGACTCAGACAGCTCCACCTCGATCAAAGTCTTTCCGCCGCAGTAATGATCGGCGTGGCTCAAGGGGTCATGGGAGACGTTCGCCTCCGTGACCTTCATCAAAAGCGTGTGGCTATGACCGACCTTCGATCCGAACAACCTTCTGGTTGTTCCCGACACCCTGCTAAATGACATCAGTCCCTGCGACGGGTGATTCGGTTGCTGCTCATCCATAATTAGTCCCCCAGAACTACGAGATTGTGAATCTGACCTTTGGACACGTTCAGGGAACGGAACTTGTGATCCCGCTCCAGCTCGACCATCATATTGAGGATCGTGTCGCCCGCCTTGGAGGTAAAGACGCTGTTGATGCGCCCCGTGAACCGATCCTTCTGGAGTCCGAGCTCATCCGCCCGCTCCGCCTCTGCGATTGCAGTGGCGGTGACGGGGGTACGACGCATTGCCGTGTAATGGACGTGCAACCGCGTCCCGTCGAGACAGCCCTTAGCTGATGCCCCGTGGCACTTCGCCAGCATCGCCTGAACATCACCCACCGACATTATTTTGACCGCTGTATTCATAACCAACCTCCCGATTCGTGTAAGCCCCATTGCCTACACACCCCTATCACCAACGGGGTCAAGTTTTCTACTTGAATCGTTTATCCGCCACCCGCCAGCAAGGACACCCCGTTCCGTCATCCTTGTACTGCTGCCTCGCTGGCCTTGGTCTGGACGGCGGAACCCGCCTGTTCCACTCCCACACCATGAAAGCCTCTGGCCATTCGACAGGCCATGTGAAGTTAGACCAAGTACAGTTCCCCTGCTTTGACGGAAGGCGACGCCCTGAATCCCCCACAGCCCACTGGAAGTACAGGCACGTCCCGCAACACACCGTTGGCGGTTCAACCTGCTTTACGACCTGCTGCTCAATCTCAAACGCATCTGCCATGACTACAACCCGATCTAAACGTCAACCCACGTCACCTTTCCAAAACGGTCAACCGTAGCGATTGACCCCGCCTTTGTCTCAATCGCGAGCGACACCACGATTCCACCCCCGTCAAGAAGCATCTTGACCTTCTCCAACGATATTCTGGTAAAATCGGCAAGCGCATCCTGCCTGACCTGATCCCCAGCACAGCTACACCCCGTACATTCACATCCCATGACCGTCCCTCCTATTTATAGAAAATGTGCTTCTTGTGCTTTGCCACCACCTGCATATTACCAGCCCAAGCTGGTTTAACATACGTCGCATGATAGTGGGTTGCCAAAATCTCTGGACGAAACCGACCTGACAACATCTCATCCGCGACCCGCTTGCATATATCATACGCCTTGCTTGTCTTTACTGGCTCCTTCGGCTCCCCACCGTTCCAACAGGAGAACTGCTTCGGGGCAAGACAGACCGATTTGAAGTCCCTGCCAGACGCCCTGTTGTAGATGACGGAGGCAACCAGCCTGACGCCCTTAACCCCTTCCCCCGCTGCCTCATAGTACAGCGTTTTCAGCAACACCTGACGAACCTTCTCGTCTATTTCCTCGGGTACTGGGTCGAGGAACCCAGGATGGTCGATGGGGCCGAACTCGTAATCTGGGACATATTGGTCTGGAAGGTCAAGACCCTCTGTCTTGCCAAACCACGAACACCAAGCCCCCCAGCAGACTGCCGCTGCAATGAACGCCATGACCAGCAGATACATCCAGTCCCTGAAACTCACCGATTCGGATTGCTTGCCCATTGTGAACCCCCGAAAGAAGTGGGGTGCCCCTTGCGTCTGGGGCACCCTCGGTTTTGACTTACGCCTTCTTCGCTTCGTACTTGATCGCGAAGCTGAATTTGACCTCGGTCGCCTCGGACAGAGCCTTGCGAGCCGCCTGCTCCTCAGCCGTCACCGCTGCGGGGCGTTCCTGCTCGGGAACCACCTTGAACTCGCTCGTCACCGTCACCCCGATGCCAGCCGCCTTGAGGGCTTCCGCCGCCTTCTCGATCTGATCTGGGGCAACCGCCAGCCCGAGGATCTTCTCGACCGCACCCGCCAGCAGGCCCGCCTTCATCGCGGCTTCGACTTCTCCGTACGCTTCACACCCGACGTTCAGGCTCAACGCCTGCTTCTTGGTGATCGTCGCGATGGCGTTATCCCCCGACACCTTGACGCTCGGCCCGTCCTCAAGGTTGATCGAATCCCCGACCAACTCGCCCAGCTTGGACTTGATCCCCTTGTCTTGAAAACCGAGATTCTTCAACTCGGTGTCAATCGCCGCCCCCTTGTCAATCAGGGCAACCACCTCAACACCCACGTTCTCCAACACTTTGACTGCTGCCTTCGCCATAATCTCATCTCCTTGCTTGAACCGCTTGACCACCCCGTAAGCACCATCGCTTACAACCCCCCATCACCAGACGGTCAAAAGTTTCTACTGATTATTTTCCAGGAGTTTCCACAGCAGCAAGAAGCCCCTTGCCGTACCGATCCAAAACAGACAGGTCATGCGTCCACTCCCGCGTAGACCTTCCCGCCCACACCCGATACGATTCAGCAATATGGGCATCAGCCTGCTTCCTCGTCCACCCGTTGACCCGCATAAGCTGCGCTATTGCAAAGTCAACCCTGCCCCGTGTTTCAGCAAGCCCATAGTGCTTTGCCTCGTGACAGGCTGGACATAGCCCCACAACGGCCTCCAGCTTTTGAATCCCCGCCTCATCGTCGTATGTCCAGACTTCGTGCGCCTCCACCGGCCACTTGTCTCCCTTGCCCCCGCAAATCTCACACCTGTAATGCGCCTTGGCATACACCCGTGAACGCAGGCTGTCCCAGAGGGTAGGCGGGAGCTTGGATCGCAAGTTGGAATACCAGCAGGTCTTTGGAACCAGCTCTATCTCCAGTTTGACATTCCCCTTCATTTCTTACCAAGCGTCGAGAACCCGCAAACAGGACACAGCTTATAGCGTGTACCAAGCACCCCAATCATATTAGCAACGCGGTCATACCGACAAGCTGGACACGGGACCTTACTCAAACTACTCCGTCTGCTATGCGTCATGCAAACGCCCTTGGGTATATCTTCCAGCTTTACAGGAATCATCTTTACCTCGTCAACAGGTCGTTCATTGACAAAGCTGAACTCCTCACGCTTTTCCTCAGGGAATCTTTTCAAGATAGCCTTGCGCCGTGCTGTCAACTGCCTCCTCGTGACCTCATCCTGCTGAATGACTTTCATCGTCTTTTCAGGAAGCAGGAACTCCCCGCCTTTGAATGACTTTTTCTTAACACTCATGCTCCCCCCTCACATGGACACGGCCTCAACCTGCGATGTCCCCTCTTTTTCCGACACCTCGAATATCCTGTCCGCATAAGACTTCAGACCGTCATGGTGCGTACACATGATCACCTGCAACCCAAGCTGCTTGACTATCGTTTGCAGGAACTGCCCCACCGCCTCCACCCTCGCTGGGTCAACGTGCTTCCAGCACTCGTCCAGCACCACTACCTTGTCCGTTTTCCGTGACCCCACCAGAACCATCAGCCGAAGCGGGACGCTGATTGTATCGGCAACGCCACCGCCGAACCCCCCGATCTCCCGACGCACTTCCCCCTGCGGGGTAGCCCGCACCATCTCCACGTCCAGACAGGATCGGTTCGCCTTTGTCGAATACGTCAACTCAACCCGATAGCTATCCCCGTACAGCACCCGCAACGCATCCGTGACAATACCCTCGATCTTCCCCTTCAATGCGCCCCGACGCTTTGAAGCCAAATCCTCAAGGAACTGCCGACCTCCCTCATAGACCTTGGAAAGCTCTGCCAAGTTGACGACCCTATCCCCCATCTCGTCCACCTGACGGATCAGCAGGTTGTTCTCTGCCAGTTTCCTATTCGCCTCACGCCTCCGTGCGTCCACCAATGATTGCAGGTCAGCAAGTTCCATTTCAACAACTCCTACAGTGATTCAGCCGACTTCGCCCGCTGGCTGTCAACATGATGCCAGCACCGTCAATTAACAGGAACCAACTCGACCCGAATGATCGTCCCGCCCATCGTTACAGCTCTTGCCGCCTCCCGCGTCATGCAGACATCCACCAGCTTGCCGTCCAACAGAACCGCCCACGCCAACATCTTCTTTGCAGGTGCCTGTGCAACCACCTTTGAACCACCGACCTTGAACCCATTGCCATCGTCCTTCATCTTTCCGTCCTCCTTCTTGTTGTTAAACACACGCCCTACACCAACCACTATACGCCATCACCTCAAAAGTTTCACGTCGCCATTTGCCATTGCCAAAACCCCATCAGGATTCAAGAACGGTTTAATCCGTTCATTCATCGCGAACAGCGAACAGAAAAGATCCCGAAAGAATATGACCGTCTTTTCGTCTAGCGGAACCTCCTGAACTTTCATACTGACATCAGGCCCGCACGAGCACATGTTCGCGAGCCACTGCACGGGGTCTTCCCAAAGTGTATCACCCGACGGGAACCCATGCTTGTAAAGACTCTTGTACTCGATCCGCTCTTTCCCAGTTGCCTCAAACCGATAGGTGATCTTCTCGTAAGGGAAAGCCCATACCCATATCCCAGCAGGGCCTACCTTGTTCGAGTTCCTCTCTACCGTCCCGTTCTTCCAGTCGCTTCCACCCTTGTCCCTGTCGGTTGCCGTGGTGCAGAAATTCCCGCCCGCCGAGAACGCATAAGAGCAAGCCGTGTTGATCTGGAAGCGGATAACCTGTTGCCGAGAAATCTCCCGCTCCGAACAGAGAATGGTGATATGCCGCTCCACCTCCTCCTTCAACCCAGCAAAGGTATCCGACTCGATTTTCCCTGGCCTGTTCAGCCGGTTGCGCGGGAGTTGAATCTTGCTGTTTTCAAACAAGGCAACCGTATCCACGTCGAACTGCGTAGAGAACATCCCCTCGCTATCCACCCTAACATCCAAGTCCAGCCGCTTGTTGAACGGCTCAGGAATCTTTGTGATAATCTTCAAATCGCCACCCCCATCTTCCGCAGGTCATCCTCGTAGATACATTTTACGCCAATCGACCGAGCCTTGACAGCCTTTGTGGACTGGCTCGTTGAATCAGCGATCACAAGGAAGTCTAGCCCGCGTCCAACGCTTGATTTCATCACGCCACCTGCCGCCACGATTGCCCCCTCAACCTCAGCCCTAGGTTTTGACCTTCGCATTGACTCGTCCGTTTAAAATTAAATTTATTAAACCAGAACGATCCCCCCTATATCCCTTGGGATAACAAGTAGGACAGCACTCATATCCACGAGATCTTTGATTCGGAGTCGCTTCCCATCTAGTCTTGCAGTCACGACAAATCCACCAGAACTTTTTACCTGACCTTGGTGTGACTTGACTAGGATGTTTATTATTTTCTTCGCTCCACTCTTCTGCTAAACCTGGATAAACAATAGCAAGGTTTCTATCCGTCGTTGGTTGTCTCCCAGAGCAATATGGACACCCCACGCCACGAGACCTTTCATTTGGAGAATTCTTAAAGAGATGTCCATTTTTGCACCTCCACCAGACCATCAAAGATGATCCGTACGACACGTCACTTGGCAATAAAGGATTGTTCTCTTCCCCCCACTCTTTAGCCAACTCTGGATGAGAAGCATCCAATCCAACAGAAACCTTACCATTTCTCCTTAGATCCATAAAAAGAGAATCATTAACGAAACCAATGACTTGTAAATATCCATAAGTTTTTGACGAGTCAATCTCGGAGACGACCTTTGAAATCGCATTCTTTAATTCTTTAAAAGAAAAGACTACGTCATTATCTCCGATTTTGTCCAATGGATACTCGCGAAGCCGTATAATCCTGACACCCCGCTTTTCTAAATAATCATTTTTTATCTTATCCTTCTCAATAGATCCCTTGTGCCAATAAGAACCATCAACTTCCACTGCAAAACGTAAACTTGGGATCCAGACATCACATTCCACCTTATTACTCCTGTCTCTCAGAATGGCATCTGGGAATATACTTTTCAATTCCGAATAGACTCGCAATTCTAATGCAGAATGCCTTCCATGACAGAACGGACATCCACGACTCCTTGAAATAGAATCCACCGATGACCGCCATTCATGGCCACGACAACACTTCCACCAAAATACACGAGTAGAAGCAGGACTTACCCATCGCGGATTTTCCTTGTTTTTGTCCCAATTCCAATTTTTCATCACCTCTTTGTTTAAAGAAACATTGTGATCTTCTTTAGCAGAAAAACAACGACTACAGCCTCCGCGACTCTTGTTTCTACTTGCAACCGTTCCTTTCCATTCATACCCGCACCTGTGGCACGTCCACCAAACCCTTTTAGAAGAATTCGGAGCAATCAAGTGAAGTTGACATTCGCCATTCTTTAAACTCCATTCTTGAATCAATTCGGGGTGGACATCTGCAAAAGATACTCCACTCAATAACTTAGAACAGACAGGACACCCACGACCACGAACTCGACTCGAAATAACACTCTCCCACTCATTCCCGCACTTGGAACATTTCCACCACGCTTTTTTGTTTGATTGCGGCCTAAAACAAGAAGGATCTAATTTATTCTTTTCACTCCATTCAAGAGCCACATGGGGAATTAGAACGGATAGATTCTCTGTTGGAGTCGGCTTCCGTCCAGCGCAATAAGGACACCCCGACTCTTCTGATGGCCTAGAACACCATTCATGTCCATTTTCACATTTCCACCAAATCCGCTTGCTCGACTTATAGCAAGTGTTTTCTGGCTTCAACTCCCCATTTTTTGTCGGATGCCAAAGTCGTGAAACGTCTGGCGACATAACAGACAAAGACGTTTCTTCTGTTGCCCTCTGCCCCGCACAGAAAGGACATCCTTGTCCACGATATAGCCGATGCCCGATTTGTGCATCCCATTCATGGCCCTTTTCACACCTCCACCACACTTTGTCTCTTATAGAGTAAGATTCAAATCTGCCGTTCTTCAAAGACCACTCCGCCGCCAAATCTACTCTACCCAACTCCCATCTTCTTGTTTTCATTCTCATATAACAACAAATCCCACCAACAGAGTCAATGACATTCTAAACATCTTATACGAAATAAGTGATCCGATTATTTTCCCATCATTTCCCACATCTCTGTCTCACCAATTATCTTAACTCCGAGTTTCTTTGCTGAGACTGTTTTTTTTGACTCCGATGTTGGATCACTTTGCACCAGATAATTTAACCCACTCCTAACATTCGTAAACAGGACAGCACCAGAATCGGCCAGTCTCCTTTCAACCTCAGCCCTAGAGATGGCGGCAAGGGTTCCCGTGATGCAGAACGTAAGGCCCGTCAGCGGCCCCGCAGCAGCCCGCTTGAACGGGATCACGTCAACGCACTTGGCAAGGTCGTCAATCCTGCTTGAAATCAACTTCATCCCACCCTCAATCGCCAACGCCGTCTTGCTCCCAATCCCGTCCATGAACATAAGCTCTGCCACCGTCAACTGCCGAACCGCATCCAGCGTCTGATATTTCTCCGCAATCAGCTTGGATGTCGAAGTCCCCAGTCCGTCAACCCCCAACCCGTCAAGGAACACCGCCAGCGGGATCTCGCACTTCTCCATGATCGCCTTGACCGTGTTCGCCGCAACCTTATCGCCTGCCCCCAGCCTGATCATGCTGTTAGCATCCAGATAGTACAGGTCAGCCAGACCCTTGACAAGCCCTGACTCGCAAAGCAAAGACACCATCTTCGGCCCTACCCCCAGAACCCCGACCGTGGTCAACCAGTGCAAGACCGCCCGCTCGTGCTGCGCAGGGCACTGGATGTTCTTGCAGATAAGCCGAACGTCGTCGCAGTCAAGACCAGCCCCGCAAGACGGGCAAGAATCAGCAGGAAACGCTGTCACTGACTTTGTGACCCTTGCAACGTGCGGGATAACATCCCCCGCCTTTTCGACAACGATTTCAGCCCCAGTCCAGACCCCCTTATCCCTGATGAACGCCCAGTTATGACCCGTCACGAAACTGACCGACGACCCTCCAAGGTCAACAGGCCACAACAACTCGATCACGGGGGTCACAACTCCCGTCCTCCCCACCTGCCAGCCGATGTTCGATACGGTCGCAGCCTTCTCCTCTGGCTGGAACTTCCACGCGACGCGGAACCGTGGGTTCAACCCCGAATACCCAGCCGCCGCCTGATCGTCGTGGTTATCATACGCAACCACCAGTCCGTCCATCTGATATGGCATCGAATCGCGTTTCAGCAGGTACTGCGAGCAGAGGGATGAAAAATCGTCAACATGGATCAGGTCGGCATTGACCGTCTTGAACCCTAGGTTCACCAACTCGATAAAGTCCCTCGCATCCGACTTGCCAGCTATAGGAATCCCATCTTTGATATACCCATAGGCAATGAACTCCAGACCCTTGCGCCTGACCTCTGAAACATCGTGTCCGACCAAAGCCCCCGCTGCGATGTTCCTCGGATTCTTACCAATATCCCCTTCCGCCCGCAACTTCTGGAATGCCGCAATCGGCTGATACACCTCACCCCGAACCTCGATGTGCCCCACCGTAAGGGGAACCATCTTCGGAACGCTGTCAATCTCCCAGACTGAATCCGTGACGTCCTGCCCGACGTGACCGTCACCGCGAGTCACCGCAGACACCAGCTTGCCTCCCTTGTAGTGGATAGACAATGCCAACCCGTCAACCTTCGGGGTCACAACGAGCTTTCGATTCCCAGCCCACGCCTCAAGTTCCGACACCTCCTTGACCTTGTTGAGCGACCCCATCGGCAACTCATGCTTGACCTTGCGCCGTTTGGAGGATGGGGCAGCACCGACCTGATCCAGAAACGGGTTTGACGGATACAGGAGCCGCAGGGTCTGCATCCCCTCGTCAAACTCATCGTCCGTCATCGGGGAATCGCCGCCGTTGTAGTATGCAGCAGACGCCTGCTGCAACACCCCCACCAACTCATCCTCTGTCATTGTCTTGAACTCGATCATATTGCCCTCCCGCCCCCCGATCACGGGGGAGCTTCGGTTTTCCACTCGGTTACGCCGCCTTGTACATGTCCTTGCCGATCTTGATCAGGCGACAGTCATTGTTGCTGATCGCCCGCCCGAGGTTCCACAGGATGGACTTCACGGGATTCGTCCCGTCCTGATACATCCCCTTGGCAACCAGCTCGCTTGCGATGTCCGCCACGCTGACAGGCTCCTGCCGCCCTTGCAGGATTTCAACCGCCGCATCAATCAGCCCAACGTTAGACCGCTTGCTAACCACTGGAACATCAATCGCGGCCATCTTCGCCGCAACCGCGTCAGCCGCCGCCTTCAGGGACTCCGCGAACTCCTCGTGAATCGCCTCTTTGCCCAGCAGCTCCTCGTACACCTTTGCCATATCGGCAACCATCTGGAGCTTGCCCTCCCGCCCCTTCAACGCCTTTGCCCCGCGATCAATCGCGTCCACACCCGACATGATCTTGTCAACCTCGGACATCAGATCCTCCGCCATGCTATCGGCGACGTTAGCGCGTTCCTGAGCACCGTCAACCACCCGCTCCGTGTAAATCTTGGGAGCCTTGACAACGCTGTTGGCGGGAAACATATTGTCCAGAGCCTGACGCGCCTGCTCGATCATCGGGGCGAACTGGGCTGGCACGAAGTAAATGCCACCGCTGGGACGCTTGCGAATCCCGTAGCACAGGCGAACCACCTTGCCGATGAACCCGCGGATGTCCTCGCTGTTGACCTTGCCCGCGTTTTCGTCAACGGCGAACTTGACGTCCTCTGCCATCTCCCCCTCGGCCACCAGCGTCTGGCTGGACGCATCGAACGCGACCGTGGTCTTCTGGACGAAGGAGATCTTGTTCTCCTCTTGCACCCGATCCAAAATCCCGAACTCCACCTTGCCCTGACCCTCTGAAACCTTCTCCGTCACTCGACGGTTGCTCTTGCTGCGTCGATCCTGCATCCCGTAGCAGGCACGGCTGACCGCCCGACGCATCGTAGCTGGGGTGATGTCCTTCTCCTCGAACCCCGCCGCCACAATGGCTGACACTGCCGCAGCCCCGTCAACAATCGCCTCGGGAACCGTCCACCACACATTGACGCCCAACTCAGAACCTTTGACTGCCATCATAATCTCATCTCCTTGCTTGAACCGCTTGACCACCCCGTAAGCACCATCGCTTACAACGCCCTATCACCAACCCCATAAAGTTTTCTACTCAATCCAGAAACTTTATTTCAACCACCCGTTCGGGACACCCACTCGTTTCGTGAAGGTACTCCTCCAGCGATGTTCCCGAATACACCGCCTCCTGAGCCAGCCCCAGCATCACGCTGTCATCCTCCGTGTGATGCCGATCCTTATCCCCATACTCCAACCTGACAACCTTGCCAGCAGCGACCATGCGGTCAGGCTCGTTGAACCTTAGCGTCTTGCCCTTGCAGGACATCACAATCTCCCCCGTGAATATATCCCGCCCGACGTCCTGAACCGTACAGGTGACTGACTTTTGACCATGCCCAGAAACGCGCACCTTGCGCCCTATCGCTTCGTATATCGCATACCTTGATGATTCCATAGCCCCTCCAATAAAAACGGGCTAGGGTTGCCCCTAGCCCTTGCCCAAGCCCTGTTAGACGTAGTCGATCCCCGTCTGCGTGTACTGGCGCATCAGATCCTTGCCGATCAGGGCAACCGCCGTCTCGTTGTAGACCGCCTTCTCCTCGGGCAGCAGGAACTCAAACAGCACGTAGTAGAGGGCCTTGCCGAGGTCGTTGAACACGCGGAACATATTGGACACGTCGATCAGCCGCTTTGTGCTGAAGGGGGTGGACAGCTTGCCCGCCTTGATGTGCTTGCGAATCGCATCGCGGAAGGCCAGCAGCTCCTTGGCTTTCACGTCGTCAGCCATCTTCTCCAGCACGATCCGCTGTTCGATTGCCCGATCATAACCCATCCGCATACAGACCGCCACGCGGTTGATCAGGGACAGGTCGAGGGCATCGCCTTGCGCCGAGTAGGCCATATCCTCAGCCGTGTTCGCACCGCGACCCGCCGTGTTGGCGGAGCAGACGATCCTGAACCCGCTGTGGGAGGTGACAACCCGCCCGCCATCCTGATCAATCACCAGCGTTCTGCGGGGGTCGTCTGATTCGAACAGTCGGTTGAGAACCATCGCGACATGAGCGGGGGCTGCTGAAATCTCGTCCACGTACAGAATCCCAGGCTCCCCGACCTCGTTGCCGTTCTCGTCCAGCCCCTCGGTCATCGCCTGCTCAACCGCCCCCTTCTGGAAAGTCACGATGTTCTGCTTGGTAGCGGGGTCAATCGACACCGTCTTCTCACCAAGGAAAGACTCGCTGCCCATATCGCCACGGCAGTTGACGCGGAACAGCTTGCGCCCCATCTGGGAGGCGATCCACCGCAGGAGGGTTGTGTTGTGCGTTACAATAAAGTCATCCGTCAGATATGTCGAATCGGGACTATCAACAGATATGCACCGGCATGGCTTTTCTCCGACCTTGACAATCCGATGAAGTATCCTGTCTTTACGACGCTTTATCGGGTAAAACTTACAAGCCTTTCTGGAAACATAAAAAGGGTTTTCCATAATCTTAACTGCAAGCCGATACGATTTGGCACCCGATTTCGTCTCCCCAAGATAGGTATAAGTGGTCACACGTTCAGTTTTTTTGCATTTGCCACCGAGAGAACGAACAAGCCATGCAACATCATTTGCAAGCCGTTCACTCGTTGTACTAAACTCCATTCGACTTACCAGCCCAATACTACCATCCGTGTCCATCAAGCCCCTAAGCAATTCCATCCTAGAACGTGAATCTACGAACTTGTACTCGTCTGGCACAAACTTTGTGAAAGAATTTGTCCCCAACAGTCCAAGTCGCGCAAGCTCAACCTTCAATGGGCTTTTCCGCTTATCCGCCCACCCATCCCTGCTCACTGACTTTATTCTATAGTCATAATTTGCAGAATGCCGCAATATAAATCCATCGGGTAATTCATCCGAGACTCGATCCAATATATCCTTATCGGCACTTGAGATTCCAATGTTACCATTCGTTGACAAATTCCCATCCCCAAGTAGAACCCCTAAAACATACGGCGAAAACACAGATGGAATCTTGCCTGAAAACTCGGCTGCACCACAAATTGGAACACACCCCCGCTTGGCATCAATCTCGTCCCCCTTCGCAAGCCCTTGCACCTTGATAATCTCTTCCGTTGTCAAAACTTCCCATTTATGCAAATTTTGATTAGAACGTTTTTTGCCATTTTTCAGTGAACGGTTCTCATTCATGTTTTTGCGACGCATGTATTTCCAGTTATGATTCAAATCGCACTCCGTAGAAACCTCATCACCGTCAAACTCGGCTCTGTAAACTGGACGAAGTCCCTGTTCAAAAATGCCCCTAACCATACAAGGCCGTCCATCTCCTCCTAAAACCATATCTCCGACAACAAGGTCTCCCATTTGTACGGGGCCAGTTGGAGTCTGAACCTTAGCGTCGTATGGCTGCGCCTTCCCGCACTGCGTCGGCCCGACCAGCCACACGATATGGCTTGCGATATCGGAAAGAACCGCCACGATGTCGCCCGCGATCGTCGGGGGGACGTAGGTGTGCTGGGCGGCCTTGATCGGCCCCTTCTTGACGGCCCCTGCGGTCGGTGCCTCTGATCCGTCGGTGGCGACCGCATGGGCAGCACCCGCCCCGCCGATCTTGTAAACCGTCAACACCGTTGACCCCGGCTTCGGGAAATCAACAGCGAAACCCTTCTTAGACAAGTCAAGGCGCATACGTGCCTTGTGCAACGCTTCAACCAGCTCGGGCTGGGAAGCGGCATCAAACGACACGCGGTCGTTCGCACCGACCATCGCCACCACCGACTCGATAACCTTATTGGAATCCATAACCATCTCCCTTGTTGGAGCAGGCCCTATTGCCTACAACCCCCTATCACCAGACCAACAAAGTTTTCTACTGATTGTTTAAGCAATCCATTCAAACCTGCATCCCGCCACCTTGACAAGATACCCGTTATCCCAGACATCCACCTCATCCGATTCTGGAAACCCCGTGTACAGCTCGTACTCCACCCCCAGCTTCAGGTCGCTACCTCCCGCCTCCACACAAACGACGCGAGGCGATACTAGCAGATCCCCGTTAGTAGATACAGGAAAAACCAAGTCCTCACCCTTAACCCGTTCTATCACCCCCGCAAGGTTCACCTCCATACCGATCTCCTCTGGCGTGCTGTGGGTATAGACCTTTTCAATGACCCGCCAGTAAACCCGCCCAGCCCTGATCGTCCCCGCGTACATGCCAGGGATGATAATCACGGGGTCTAGCAACTCGAATGACCCAGTCCAGTCTTTTTCGACAGACCGCGACAGGTCATCAACCACAATCGTGTCAGGCGTATCCGACCCTGAAACCCGAACGACGTACCCAGCAGATACCACGTCATTACCGCGTACGATGCGCTTTAACGCGACGGCGGAGCACGCCCCTGATAACGACACCCCCCGCCCCGTCCGAACGTACATAGGCTTTCCTAGATCGTCCAGAATGTGAATCCAGTCATAGCTGACAGCCGCCCCAGAGTCCATTGCTGGACGGGCGTAGTAAATGCGGCCAGCGGTGAATGCCCCCCGTTCCGCTGGCACCCCGTTGAAACTTGCAAACATCATAGCCCTACCATCCAGTCACCAGCTTGAACCTGCTTCCCATAATCTTGACAGGCTCTCCCCGCTTGTTGAAAACCTCGATGATACCATCCCCGTGTTCATCTTCCAGAACGTACTCGATACCGACATCAAACTGATCCTCATACCCGATATTGTCACAGCAGGTCACAAGCCTATCCGCGTTGTCATTGAGGATTTTATCGGTGATATGTTTGTCTATAGTTTTTGAAATCTTACGAATAGCCTTTTCAGTGTTGCGAACATCGACATCGTTACCGCTGGCAACAGCAGAATGATTCCCCGATGGCCTCGCATACTCCCCCACCATACTGAAATGAACAGCAGCCAGAACCCCAGCAACAGCCTTGCAATGAGCCGCCCAGCGGGCTTTGCCCAGTCTGGTAATTGTAGAAAAATAAGCCTTGTTCTCGATGCACGGGAAATCACTATTGGTCACTACCCCATTGATATACCGCTTTGCCTCTGACTCCGAAACAGCCGTCAAAACATCTTCGCAGACTGATGGTGGGGATTGGCGATCAGGCAACAGGTATTCCGTTACGACCCACTCAGACCCCTCCAACGCACTAAGGGACGTAGGCCGATAGGCAACCAACAGGGTCGCCTGGTCGGTATCAAGGTCATGCAGGATCGTATAATGAGAACCACAGCCCAGCGTCAACACGTTTCACCCCTATCCCTTTATACGCCCAGAGGTCAGGACTGCCGCCATCCGCCGTGCAAACTCGATTCTCCAACAAGAGACCACCCATGCTTAACAAGTTCTTCCAACACAACAGCTTCGTGACATATTTTACCGTTGCTCATACCCTTACCCTTCCGTTCGTAAGAACCTTTGCAAACAAACGAGCCGTATCTATTCCAATAAGATTAACAGAATTTACAACAATACTAAACTCTTTTCCATATAAATTAGCAGGAGCATCCGTGCCAATGCTAACAGAATAGACCTCTATTCCCGCCTTGCGTACGCGTTTGAGAACCGCCTTGAGGTGCTTTGCCATCTTGACCTCGTTGTTATGTCCCGCGCATGGCTCCCCATCGGAAAGCGAAAAAATGATCTTGCGTTTTTCCTTGCGGGATGCCAGTCCAGCGGCCACAAACTCGACAACCTCCCCGTCGGCGTTGTTGTTATAGGCATACAGTTTTGCCACCCGATCCCGAACCGCCAGCCAGCTCTCACCCATCTGCTTGTAGTGGTTATAGACAATCGGGTTGATCCGATCAAACCCGTCCATTGTCTGGTCGCTCGCGCTCTTGGTCGTTGACCCCACGATCTCGAACGGTACCCCGATTCTGCAAAGCACTTCTCCGAAGGCAACCGCCAGCTTCCGCATCTCCAAAAACGAACCGCTCATCGAACCCGACTCGTCAACCACGACTGAAACCACGGTGTCCAGCTTCAGCCCGTCCCGTTCCCGTGCAAACACCTCTTTCGACAGCCCCTTGGCAAGCTGCGTCAACCGACGGGTGTCAACCTTACCAGTCCGCTGATAAGCCAGCTTGCGACTTTTTGACATCGCCCTGATCGACTGCTCAACCGCCCGAGTCAGCCCTGCCACGTCTGCGGCGATATCATCGCGAATCTTTCCGAACTCCGCCCGCGACGCATCAGACGATTCGACGACGTTGTGGACGTCGTTTTCCTTCTTCGACAGGTACACGTCGCTTTCATCCCCGATGTCTGCAAGAGCCTGATTGATTGCCGCCTGAACCAGCTCCTCAATCCCGTTCTCTTCAGTTGCCTCGTCGTCCAGAATCTCAACCCCGCTCTTGGCTGTCTCACCCTCACCGTCGTTGGCCTTGTAGTCACCATCGCCCCGACCTCCACCCGCCTCGCCCTGTTCGCTTCCCTTGGCATTCACGTCCTCGTTGGCCTGACCCGTCTGACCCCCGTTGCCGCCGTTTTCATCAGCCCCAGCCCCATCGCCCGAATCATCCCCGTCGCCCGAATCATCCCCGTCGGCCTCAGACTGGTCATTGTCTTCGTCAAAATCATCGTCGCCGCCCTGACCAGCATCCCCGTCATCTTCGGTTTCATCCTTGGCATCACCCTCGGAATCGTCACCCTTGCCACTGCCATCCTCTTCGGTTTCCTCTGAATCATCTCCCTTGTCATCAGCCCCGTCGTCCTTGTCATCAGCCTTGTCATCAGCCTTGTCATCAGCCTTGTCATCAGCCTTGGAACCAGCCCCGTCGTCCTTGTCATCAGCCTTGTCATCAGCCTTGTCATCAGCCTTGTCATCCGCCTTGTCCGACTTCCCATCAGCCTTGCCGCTATCTTCCTGACCCTCTGACTCCTCCCCGTCGTCACCAGACTTGCTGTCGTCCTTCTCCCCGCCAGCCTTGGAATCACCCTTGCCACCTTTGGAATCATCGCCAGACTCATCGCCAGACTCATCCTGCTGGTCTTGCTTGTCCTGCTGGTCTTGCTTGTCCTGCTGGTCTTGCTTGTCCTGCTCGTTTTTCTCTTTCAGCAGGTCGAAAATCCGCTGTGCCAGTTCGAGGCAATCTTTCGTGGTTTTAGCCACGCGAACCTCTGCAAAGGTATCGTAAGCGACATCGAAATACCCCTGAGCCTTATCGGAAAGCATCCAAGCGGACCGCCGCCCCTCGACTTGGAAACTCATTGCAACAAGGGCCTCCCAGAGCGGGCTTTTCGGAGAACCAGTCTCAGCGACCTTAGCGGCGATGTCCTTGTTTGCCCAGTCGATCATGGACTGAAGCACGGGGCCTGCGCCGTTGTACTTGGCTGCCAGATCCCGCTCGATGCGGCGGTCTTCAAGCGCGTTCAAGATATTGAACAGGGCTTTTTTCGGGGTGTCCTTCGAGGCGAGCTTCGTGAAAGCGATGTGACCCGCTTCGTGATAAACCCGACCACGCAATAGCATCAGGTCTTCAGCGGTGATCCCGCTGGCGCAGGCCATCTTGGGAATGTTGATGACCTTGTTGTTGAGGTCAGCGTTGACCGCTGACCCGCTATGGTACTTGACCTTTACCCCGTAGTCTTCGCCCATCCACCCCGCTATAATCGCCATCGCGCCTTGCGTCTGAATCTGCTCGCTCATAACCCCCCCTCCCTTTCAACCCCCTATCACCAGCAGCCTGAAAGTTTCTACTGCGAATCGTAAACAATACGAAACCGATCTAACGAACAGGTCTGAATGTCTCCCGACTTATCGTAGACACGAACGAGTAGCACGGCATCAGAGATGGCATCCCGACTTCTGGAAAAGCCCGCGACAACATACTCAACCCCCTCGTCAAAGGCTCCCCCCATCCCGACGTTATTCAGGCAGACCGCCGTCAGGTCATCCCGAAGATTGACATACACGGGATTCCCATCCTCGTCCTCCCCCACCTTGAACACGACAGACTGTAGAATCTGCTTCAACCCGTTCGTGTTTTTGTCTACCCTGCAACCCACCCCGTCCTCGTCAACATCGGCAAAGCCAGCAAGCGAGTATCCAGAGATCGTCTTGCGCATGGCAATACGAGCAAGGGCTGGGAACGTGAACGACCCAAGCAACCGAGGGTTCAACTGCTTATCCCTAAGGCCCGAGTACCCGTAGAGGACAAACCCCCCGGGGAGGTCATCGAGGATCAAGGCGCAAACCTTGTCCTTCCCCTTGTGATACCCGACCCAGTAGTCCAGAACTTTTCTCATTACTGCTCCTCTGAAATCTCAAACCTCGTGGCGATACAATATCGCGATTCTCCGAACTTGTCAAAAACGTGAACCATCCCGCCAACCTCCGCCGCAGCAACAACGTACTCGACGCCTGAATCAAACCACTCGGTCATCCCCTCGTTATTCTTGCAGATAACGATGGAGTCTTTATCCATAGACCGAACAGGAGCAGCGACAGCCACTGGCTGAATAGACGCCCCCTCAAGGATCTGCTCTGACATGATAACATCCCTGACCCCAGCAATCTTACTAATATCGTTGCGTTCACGGTAGCCTTTCCCGAGCCTCTGCTTTTTGATCTTTGCAACCTCATCGTCGGCTGCAAACTCGCTAGTCGTCAGGACGTAGACTTTCGACTGGAGGCTCTTGCCCCGCTTGCCCCAGTGTCCCGAGACACGCCACTTCCCATTCACTTTGGTTTTTGTGATAACATAGACCTTATCACTCGTTCCGTCTGTGCAATGTCCAATCCAGTATTGCATAATCACCTCCTGCCGCCCTATCACCAGCAGGCTGTGTTTTTCTACTAGACAGACGTGACAACGGTTTCCGCCGTGACCTTCGCCCCAACAACCGTCCCGTTGACAAACACAAGCCCGTCTCGGCGCGACCCGTCAGCCTTGCGCGGGTAAGGACGGAAGTGCCACGTCCGCCAGTGCGTCTCGGGCGATCCCCGCTCCTGCTTCGGCAACCCCACCGTGTCTGGCTTGACGGACATATACCGAGGCAGATCAGCAGCGTCGCCTGACGGATACCCAGACCTGACCAGCCACGGGCAAGCCCGCATATAAACGATAAGCCTAAGCGCAGCATTGACCGTATTGTACTCCAGCCTTGCATCCCGACTGGAAAGCGGATGAACCAGCGGGTCAACTCCACGCCCGAACGTAGGAAGTACCTCCAGCATAGCCTTTCCAGACGACATCGCGGTTCTGATCAACTCGGTCGGTATAGATGCGATCATGTAGGACCCGTTCGGATTGTCAGCGTCAACTGAAACCTCAATGCAAACGGCGAACAGCCCCTGATCCTTTACCGACGGGTCAGCCAGCCCCTCTGATTTATACCCCTTGACATGATTCTTTAGGAAATGCTCCTTCAACCCCGCAAACTCCCCCCGCGTCCCCTGAAACACGAGACACGGAGCCACCCCCAGCTCGATGCTCCCCGTAGGCCAGTCTATGGCAAACAGTTTCGGTTCCCCCGTCTTTATCCCGAGGTTATCCTCGCCGACGTCCATGTGCGCGGACTGCAACATCTCAAGCAACTTCAGGTTCTCCACGAACACATGTCTAGATCCCTGCCGTACGTGTCCCTCCTCCATACCGAAAACCGTCAGGTCGACCACGGATAGTGTCCCCGGTTGGATGTGCGAGGCAGCAAGTTCAAAGAAGTCGCTGCGCTTGCGAATGTGCTTAGGGTAAAGCCGCCCGCACAGCTTGCAAATCGTTGCCCTGTAAGGAACATAAATCCGATACCCACCCTTGACTACAGCCCCACCCATCCCGCACCTCCCGCCACCCTAGAACAACCCGCCCCATGAAAGCATAATGGATACCGTATCCGTGCTTCCCTCCTGCCCCTCAAACTCCCTAGTCCTGCTGATCCTTGCAACCCGCAAGTCCAGCGTCTTGCCCCCTATCACCAGCTCCGCCCCGATTCCTACTCTAACCTCACCCACCAGCCACTCCATATCTGATTCTGGCCCGTCTTGAAACAGGCTTCCACCAAGCATCAGGTTATGGGCAACCGCCGTCGCCCCGACCTGACCCGCAAGATACAACCTGCGCAGCTTTATAGCCCCGCCCGCATCGCCCGCTGGGGATATGTTGTAGAATGACCATCCCGACGGAGCCCCGTACCCGACCTTCAACCCGCCGAATCCGTATGCGTCTATAAATCCCGTCCCGACGTCCCCGCCCCCAATCAGATCAACATCCACTACCCTGACCCTATTCCAGTCCAACGAAAACACCCCGACGCCACACTCCCCCTTTACATTCGCAAAGACCTCCTCTGGAATCTGATTCGCCCACCCCTCGGGTTGCTTCGAGTCGATCTGTTTGTGAACCCATTTCTGGAAATGCTCCGATGCAGACCAATCACCCGTCACCCCGATAAGGACAGAGTACCGATTGAACACACTAGACGCAGACGCGAACCGACGGTCAAAGCAAATCCCCGTATACCCAGCCCACGGCCTGTCATCGGGTTGCGGTTCAGCAATCGTAATATCCCTCGGTGTGTACATCAAGTTCCTGACCGACCACGAATCAAGAACATATTCCCCCCGCGTGTATTGCAGATCCCGACGGAACCCGATCTCCGCCCCCTGCGTGTAGTTTCTATCTTTCTCCAGCCAAGTGTCGTTCTCCTCCGTTATGAACGCCCCACCAGCGACAGCCACCGGTCCAGCGAGAAGGATAGCACCTATGCCACGCCACATGGCTCCTCCATCAGCATATACATCTCCCACAACTGCTCACACAGCTTCAGCAACGCCCCCGTCTCCGCCACCTTGCTCGCTGCTATAGGATTCCCTTGGTCATCATAAATCCCGTAGGTATGCAGCTCCTTTACCAGCATACGATCAGAGCCCTTGACAGTGTGAACCAAGACAATAGAATCCTCTTCCATCTTGGCAACTGGGAATGAACCGCATTTATCCTGTCCGATTATCATCCCCGACTCAGAGGCTTTCCCGTTGTTGTCAAAATCAACAAGAACAACATTCTCCCCCGACCTGACGCAGAACCCATTAGGAACCCGAGTGCCTGACTTCATTTACTGTCACCCCCGAAATCATTGTACGTTTCCTCGACTATCTTCTTGAAGTCGGATGCCGTTATTCCATCGCCCTTAATCTCCTCAATGTACTGCCGATTAAGTGTATCCGCCTGCTTCTTGTGTGCCTCTGCAATCTTTTCATTCAGCTCGTCCCTGCGCCGATTCCTCTGATCCCGCCAGTGTGTTATCGAGGTTAGAATACTCTTTACTGCAACACCGATTACCTTCATCCCGTATCTCCTTTTCAATGTTTTCAACAACCCACGCGGGAACCCTGTACCCCATATCTTTCAGCCCCTTCAACCGACACACCAGTTCCTTCAGCGTATCGTCCCCGAACATTTGCCTGTCCGCTGACAAGCCGATTGGAACCAGAGAAGACTTGCGAACAATGCCGCTGACTTGCATCATCCGATTTACAAAGGCTTTTATGTCCTTAATGTCAACTGGGGAAGGCAACGGATCAGTGAATACATACCGACTCGCGGCAACGTGCGTGACAAACCGACCATAACATGATTCATAGCAATAGACATCGCATTGGTGATCATCCGAACTGAACCGACAAAAACTCATTCAACCCTCCAATGCCGACAATATACGCCAAGTCGTAAAACAAAGCCTATTCCCGCGTCTGGTCGTTTGACACATTGCCAGCACCACCCGTCTGCTGAATGATAACAGTCTGATTTATCGTATTCCCAGAACCGCTTACATCTGTCGTGACCACCGCTGGCTTATCACTTGATCCGACGTCCTGACTTTCCACCTTCTTCGTGTTGTCTTCTGTCCACTTATAGTAGATCCAGTCATTGTTATAAGCCATTCGATCAACAGCAACGGCAACGATGGCAGATAGGTATTTGCCCCAGTTGATAGAGACGTGATCCTTCACCACCTCCATCGCGGACATCCCCTGCCTACGCTCCCTGATCTCGGCCTTACGAAGTTCCCGAGCAGATTGTTCCTTGCGGCCAAGCGACAACAAATCCAGGGAGCCATAGACCGAGTATGACCCGTCCACGTCTTGCACGACTCGAAACATAAGCATCTCGTGTTGAGCAGTCGCGACGGACACAGACAATGAAAAAGAAACAAGCAACAACATTCTCGTAAACATAACCTTCATAGTTGCATCCCGCTTACCGATTCATCATCCACTCCCGCCAGTCCCCATCAAAAGTCGCACACCCACTGCCAGACATCAGCAATGCCAACGAAACCAAAACGCATAAAACAACAATTTTCATCACATCACCTCCATCGCCCCGTTGACCGCCTCGACCGCGCTCATGTCGTTATCACTCATCACCGCCTTGCAACGATCATATAATACGCCATCCAGCTTCCCCTCTGCGACAAGGGCATCAACAAGTTCTTGATTTACAGGAAGGCGTTCACCCACGGCATCAAGCGCACCCACAAGGTCAAGCACTCGATGCCCGTACAAATCACTCAACCTGATTATCTCCTCAAACCTGTTCATCTGTTTTTCATGCCCTGTCATGCTCTAACTCCCGCCGTCACAACAATTATACGCCAGCCTACTCAACAGGCTTTATACGATCATAGTGTACGCCATCGACCTCGACGCTATCAACCACGGCCCCACCCCACCCGACAACACCGCGAGCGTATCCCCATCCCGAGACTGAGCTATCGTACTGCGGGAAATGATTCCCCCCGATGCCGTTACTCATTAGCCAATGGTGCATGAACTCATGGATAAGCGTAGCCATGTTGACAGCAGCAGGATCATTCGCACGCTTCGGGTCTATACCGACCTGAATGCGATTCCCATAGCATACGCCTAACACGTCCATACCACCATTGGGCCAACTGGGTTCGGAGACATACCATGACCACTGGCCATTATACTTCCTAGTCCCAGGGACGAACTCAACCCGGACAGAGCGTGGAGACACCCGATGCGCACCTACCCGTTTGATTATCGCCTCCGATTCATTCAGCCCGCCGTAGCACTGCTGCGTCGCCCACTCAGGGAAATCCCGTTCTGCCTTCCTCGTCGTAGCGCACCCAGCCAGCAGAACCGAAACTGAAAAGATAACCATTAAGTATATATTTTTCATAGCCACGTTCCTTACAGCTTAACCCGAGTCGGGGTCACATTACTATCGTGTCTTACGCTTGCGTCAGGAATAACCCACGTCCAACGATACCACTCTCCATTGTATCCATCACTGGCTTCAGCCATGATCGTGACCTGCCCAGTGTAATGATCTTTCATCCTGTAATGCTCCCTGTACCCATTCGCGACGCTGCTTGGCCTACCGAGCAGATTCCCGTTGGCGGTGACAATACGCGTTTTGCCGCTGAAGCGAGGGGGAAGCAGGACAACAGGCGTCCCCGTGTTATCACTAACGGGTTTCCATAAAAATCCCCTGCGACCATGCTCGTCTGTATTCGGCCCGTCCGCGTACTGCTGCTTGATCGCCTCCTCCTGCCGCTGACGTTCCAGTTCCTCCTGACGCTGGAGTTCCAGTTCGGCCTGACGCTTCTTCTCCTCTTCCTCCTTGCGCAACCGTTCCTTCTCCGCTTCCCGCTGCTCAATCTGTTCCTTCGTATCCATCCCGAAATCAATCAGGTTTTTCATAAAGGCACAACCCGACACAAACATCGAAACGCAAATCATCAGAACACTAACCAACCTCATACTAGCCTTCATCTTTCCTCTTTCTTTATTTTTACATGAACCACATTCATCAAGTCACGGTCAACAGGAATATGCGCAGCCACCACATAATCGGGTAATGGATGCAATTGTCTTCTTTATGTTGTTTCCTTTCTGTATCCCCACACGACTCTGCGCACTGCGCTACCATTATAGCGTAGTCGTCACCGTTGTCCAGTGATTTGTTATGACGCCAAGACTGTCAAGCCGCAGCTCGTACGCGACTTCCTTCCCTGGCGTAGTGTCTGTGACTGGCGGCGACGCGCAAGCCGTAAAGCGGCGAAATAATTGAAAAGGGTTGCGCGAAATAATTGAAAAGGGTTGCGCGATGTCTTGGCGGATACTCCGCGTCTGGTCATAACTTTTGGGGCCGATGGTCCACTGCTCCGAGATCGATCCGGGTAAATCTGCACCCGTGGACGGGTTGACCGGCAATACGCTTGGCACCGGCGTCTGGGCTGGCGTGGGAGTGGGCAACGGTGTCGGCACTAGCGTGGGCACCGGAGTAGGCGTGGGCGTGGGCGTCTGCTCATGCTCACCGTAATTCATAATCCACTCGCGCCAATCCCCATCGAACGACGCACATCCGCCAACGGCCAACACAACCCCATGAACACAACAGGCAAATATCCACCATTCCGGGCGAAAAAACACATCATAACCTCCCTTTCTATTTTCCCAGTACGGGCAAAAAATCTTTCGCCCCTCAAACCGCATCCATCAACCGCCGACGCTCCAGAATCGGCATGCGCTCATACGTCATCGCCGAATTGCCCCCATCGGCCACCACCAACGCCGACCACGAATTACCGATCCGCACCGACATGCGTAGCCAATCCTGCAAGGATGCAGTCGCCGGATTCTCGCAAAGCACATCCAGCATCGCATTCAGCGTCTCATAGGAAATCTTCTCCGGCACGGTCGCCCCGGCAGCCATCGCCGCCCCAATCGCCGCCGCACACTGCGAGTGGAAAGCCGCATACTTCTCGGCCACGACGGGATCAACGGCCTGTGCCGCCGCATTAGCAGCAACTTCTGCTGCCTCCGCCTTGGTAAGAAGGTCGCCATCCTGCACTGCAACCCCGTTCTCAACCGTCCAGTGCTCGTTCAGCAACACATACCCAGCCGGAATCGTCACCAGTGAAGCCGGATAAAACCCGTCCGCCGCGTGCAGGTCCTCACGCAACTGGTAATTGCGAATGTCAGGCCGTTCGGGGAGACGGCTAGGAACCTCATCCCCAAGCCAGATTGCTTTTGCATCTCTAATCCGCACTCTCATTTCTGTATCTCCTTATGTTCAGGGTGTGTAAAATCTTCCAGAACCAGCATTGTAAAGCTCGGATACGGTGTTTGATGTCGCCGCCGTGTTGTGTATGGAAACCTCGTCGATTGAGCCCTTGAAATTGCCATAATGCGAGTCGCGTCCGATTTCGACTTTACGGCTTGTGGTAGGGTTCATTCCAACTGTCGAGGACATTGGAGTTCCTTGGACGCCATCAACATAAATCCTTACATTTTGCTTGTCGTAAGTGCCAACAACGTGGTGCCAGTTTGTGTTATACGGGAAACTGATGGTTGCATATTTCCACGCTCCATCTGCGTTGATGTAAAAATTAAGCGTGGTTGAATTAGGGAATGACAGTAACCATGATGTTACCGACGGAGTAGCGGCGGTTCCTTTAGTAGCTACTGCACCAAAGACTGGCTGCGTATCGTTCTGCCGTATCCAAGCCTGCACAGTTATTGCATTTGTGTTGTTTAGTCCAGACCCAATGCCGCAGTCTAGGTATTGCCCTGTACCGATAAGGACGCCGTTTGCGTACTTCCCATAAGCCGAACCGAATAGCGGTGTGGATACCGCTGTCGCATGATTTGTCCCATATGTGTCATAGACCGTCGTGCCTGAAACACTATCCATGCTCCAGTAGGATACCAACCCTTCAGTAGGAAACGACGAAGGCACCGCCGGAACCCACCCAAACGTATCAAACCGCCGCTGTGCCAGACTACGAGGCACCGCATAAACACCAAGCTCCACCGCAAACACCCCAGCCAGCACAATACAGAGCAACCCATTACGCATCATGGTCTCTCCTTATCCATGCTTGCCGAGACGCCGCCCAGCGACCACGAGAACACCGCATGAACATTCTGGTTCGTCCATGACGGTTCACGCACCCACAGGCCATAGGGCGAGTAAGTGTTCGATTTAGCATTACTGATCCACACTTCCACTAAGCGCGTTTGTGCATTGGTCAACGTCTGGAAGACCATGTTCGTGATGGTGCCCGTGAAATTCACCCGCTGCATCAGGTTCGTGTAGTCAATCGTCCA
>JFJP01037891.1_pt1 | contig 27242 bp, 24 predicted proteins | sample 431651 | NCBI WGS metagenome assembly JFJP01 (sample SAMN02602958, study PRJNA72255) | Microbial mat metagenome, whole genome shotgun sequencing project. | biome: fresh water; feature: sink hole; material: water; isolation source: purple microbial (photo- and chemosynthetic) mats found in...
CGCCCCGTTTTTATAGTGGTCTCTGATCTCCACTTGTGTATTTTGCAATCTTTTGATTTTGTAAGTGATTTAAATTCTTCTTAAGACTAAAAATTCTTTTCATCAGGCTTTCATAAACATACCCTGTAACTCCCTTCTGAGAACTGTGAAGTAAATGTATTTAAAATATTTTAAAAGAAGTGCATTTATGTACTCTAAAGTTCTATAAATCATTCTGTTAATAAATTAACAGAAGAATGGAGGCAGATTAGCGGATTTAAAAACATCTAACATTTAGTGCCCTTAACCTCTTGCTTATTATATAATTATTTTTTATTATCTTTGCACCTTATACCGAAATGGTATATCCAGCGGGAAAAATAAATGGAAAGCAAGAAGGTATTATTTATTTCACAGGAGATCACCCCATACTTAGGCGAGACAAAATTGTCAAAGATCGGAAGGTTTCTGCCTCAGGGTATTCAGGAAAGGGGTAAGGAAATCAGGACCTTTATGCCGAGGTATGGCTGTATTAATGAAAGAAGGAATCAGTTGCATGAGGTTATACGGCTTTCGGGAATGAACCTTATTATTGACGATACTGATCACCCTCTGATAATTAAAGTTGCTTCAATTCAATCGGCCAGAATGCAGGTCTATTTTATTGATAATGATGATTATTTTCAGAGAAAACATATTATCAGTGACGCTTCGGGTAAAGAATTCGAAGACAATGATGAGAGGGCTCTGTTCTTTGCAAGGGGTGTAATTGAAACTGTTAAGAAACTTCGTTGGGCACCTGATATTGTACATTGTCATGGCTGGATGTCTGCTCTGGTTCCTGTTTATCTGAGGAGCATTTACAACGACGATCCCCTGTTTCATAACTACAAAATAATCTATTCCATTTACAATAATGATTTTAAAAATCCGTTTAGATCAACATTCGCTGATAAACTGCGTTTCGACGGAATTGACGGGGAAAATCTTAAAATGGTAAAAAGCCCCGATTTTGTAAATGTTTCAAAACTGGCAATCAAATATTCCGACGGAATCATTATCGGCAGTGAAAACATAAATGCTGATTTGACAAAGTACCTTGGTACAATTAACAAACCGGTTCTTGAATTTAAGGATGAAACCGAATACATTGATGCCTATAATGATTTTTATGACAAGATATTACTATAGTTTAATACATACTCCCGGATTTAGCTCTGCAATCCCCCGCATTTTTAAGTTTTTAACAATCATACTCTTAACTCTGGGAGGGGTTTTTGTTACCTCGTGTGAAGAGAATCCTACTTCAATCGGAAATAGTTTGCTTCCTTCCGGCGATTTTGTTGAGATTAATTCTATAGATACCTTGAGTGCTTTTTCGTATACCGTTTATGAAGATTCAGTAAGATCCGATAATCCCTCAACCTCTTATATGGGTCAGATTTATGATCCCTACTTTGGAACTACATCGACCGGATTTGTTTCCCAGGTAAGAATGTTTCCTGAATGGGATGATCTTCCTTTTACCGTAGATTCAGTTAAATTGTATCTTCGTTTACTGCAGACAAAAGGAGGAGCAGACAGTGAAATCCTGCACACTATAAGACTATCTGAAATTGCCGAAGAGATTTATACTGATAAGCCATACTACTCGAATATTCAGGTTCCTTTAACAGGGTATGAAATAACAAATATTATTCTGCCTGCTCTAAAAGCAGATACTATTAATAATGTTGTACTTAAGCTTCCCAAATCCTTTGGAGAGTACATTTGCCGCGATACGTCAATGTTATTCTACAGCAATTCAAAACCCGATTTCCGCTCTTACTTTAAAGGTTTGTACTTCCAGATCGATCCGTCATCAGATCCTCTTATTACATCTATCAGTCTTCTAAACGAGAGCACTCAGTATTATAACAATGCTATAAAAATATTTATGAGTAATACTGACGGCACTAAAAAGTCCTATACTTTTGCTCTTGATGCCGTCAATAAGAATGCTGCTTATAATATTTATAAACACGACCTTAGCACCGCAGAACCGGATAAAAAGATTAAACATATTAATGACGGTTACAGAGACACTCTTTCTTATATTCAATATCTGAATGGGGTCTATACAAAGATTGAATTTCCCGGACTCGAGATTCTTAAGCAGGGCGGAAACCTGAAGAATATAGCTATAAATAAGGCAAGGCTGATTGTCCCCGGCTATTTTGACGGAAATTTATATAAAGCATCAAAAGCACCCACTCAGCTATTGTTGCGCTACAAAACCAATACCGGCGACAGATTTATTGTTCCGGATTTCTATGTAGATCAGTATCATATTTTCTACAATGGTACCATTGATACCACTGCAAAGGAATATAGTTTTAACCTGGCAACTTTTTTTCAGCAATACCTTGAGGACGCAGCAAAGGGGATAAAGCCTGAGCTTGAAATGTTCCAGGGAGCCGGTACCAGCAATATTATTCTCAAAACAAGTCTTGGCAGACCTCCAGTCAGATTTGATTTTACCTATACAAGGTTCTAGTTTTTGTGAACCAAAATTGCTACTTTCGTCCCTGATAATTTAATACTTATTTATTATGTGTGGAATTGTTGGCTACATTGGTTCTAAACAAGCCCGTGATATTATTATTAATGGTCTGAAAAGGCTTGAATACCGTGGATATGACTCGGCAGGAATGGCTATAGTAAATGGCGAGACAAAGATTTTTAAATGTGCGGGAAGGGTAAAAGACCTCGAGGATATGGTAAATAAATCACCCTTTAATGGCACAACAGGTATGGGCCATACAAGATGGGCAACCCATGGAGAGCCGAACGAGTTGAATGCCCATCCGCAGGTATCTTATAAAGGCAATTTTGTTGTAGTTCATAACGGAATAATTGAGAATTATTCGCAATTAAAGAAACATCTCGAAAGCAGAGGTATAAAATTTACAAGCCAGACTGATACTGAGGTTCTTGCCAATCTTATTGAACATATGTATCTCGAAGGTGATCTTACTGCAGAACAGGCAATTACCCTTGCGCTTAACAGGGTGGAAGGGGCATATGGACTTGTAATAATCTGTACTCAGGAAACCGACAGGCTTTTTGCTGCAAAAAAAGGGAGTCCGCTTGTTATTGGAGTCGGAGAGGGAGAAAATTTTATTGCTTCAGACGCCACACCTATAGTTGAATATACTCAAAGGGTAATTTATCTTAACGACGACGATCTTGCAATCATCAAAAAGGATGAACTTATTCTCAAAACAATAAGAAATGAAAAGATTCAGCCTGAAGTAAAAGAGATTGACCTGAAAATAGGCGAAATTGACAAGGAGGGATTTGCCCATTTTATGCTCAAGGAAATATTTGAACAGCCCAGGGCAATTCATGATACTTTCAGAGGAAGGGTACTGCCCGACCATACAGGAATAATGCTGGGAGGACTTCACAGTGTTCTTGAGAATATCTCCGGTGCGGACAGGATCTTGATCATAGCATGCGGAACCTCATGGCATGCCGGACTGCTTGGTGAATATATCTTTGAAGAATATACAAGAATCCCTGTTGAAGTTGAGTATGCATCAGAATTCCGTTACAGAAATCCGGTTATCAGAAAAGGAGATATTGTAATAGCCATCAGTCAGAGCGGGGAAACAGCAGATACTCTTGCCGCAATTAAACTTGCAAGGGCGAAGGGGGCTAAAGTTCTCGGAATATGCAATGTTGTTGGCAGCAGCATCCCGCGTGAAACAGATGCGGGAGTATATACTCATGCCGGCCCTGAAATAGGAGTGGCCTCTACAAAGGCATTCACAACCCAGGTTACAGTACTTGCAATGATGGCTTTTGAAATCGGACATAAGAAGGGAATAATATCTGACTCTGCTTACAAAGAACTGATTGAAGAACTTGTTTCTATACCCGGGAAGATTGAAAAAACACTGGCAGTTAATGATCAGGCTTCTGAATTGGCCAGGATTTTTCAGAATACTCAGAACGCCCTTTATCTTGGTAGAGGTTACTTGTTTCCTGTTGCCCTTGAAGGAGCTCTGAAGTTAAAGGAAATCTCATACATCCATGCGGAAGGTTATCCCGCCGCAGAGATGAAACATGGGCCTATTGCACTTATTGATGAGAACATGCCTGTAGTTGTTGTCGCAACTAAGGATGACACCTACGAAAAAATTATAAGCAATATACAGGAGATAAAAGCGAGAAAAGGCAAAGTAATTGCAATCGTTACAGAGGGAGATGAAATTATCAGGAAAATGGCAGATTATGTTCTTGAAGTACCTGAAACAATCCCGGCTCTTTCCGGTTTGCTTGCAGTTATTCCTCTTCAGTTACTATCTTACCATATTGCTGTGCTTCGCGGCTGCAATGTTGATCAGCCAAGGAACCTTGCTAAATCTGTAACTGTGGAGTAGTATCAAAAGGGTAATTTCTGATTCTTACTTTTGGTAACTGAAAAGATCGAGGTTATAATTACAGGAGATCGCACGAAGAGAATAATATAGCAGGAAACCTACCTCCCGCTGTACATATTCTCATAATATTTCCCGTAATCTCCCGATAGAACATTTTCAAGCCATTTTGAGTTGGAGAGATACCAGTCAACTGTTTTTTCAAGTCCAACAGCAAATTCAGGAATCGGAGACCATCCCAGTTCTTTCTGAAGCTTCGAGGAGTCTATTGCATACCTCATATCGTGCCCGGGTCTGTCTTTTACATAGGTTATTAGTTTTTCTGAGGTGCCGGCCGGACGGTTAAGCTTCTTATCCATAATCTTACAAAGAAGCAGGATAAGGTCGATATTTTTCCATTCATTATTTCCTCCGATATTGTAAGTCTCACCAGCTCTTCCTTTGTGAAATATTACGTCTATTGCTGAGGCATGATCCTCAACATACAGCCAGTCGCGGATATTCTCACCCTTACCATAAACCGGAATAGGTTTGCTGTTCTTAATATTATTAATTGCCAGAGGTATCAGTTTTTCGGGGAAATGGTTAGGTCCGTAATTGTTTGAACAGTTAGAGATTATGGCCGGAATTCCAAATGTATGATTGTATGCTCTTACCATATGGTCAGAGCTTGCCTTTGATGCTGAATACGGACTTTTGGGATCATATGCAGTTTCCTCAGTGAAAAATCCCTCTTTACCCAGTGAGCCAAATACCTCATCAGTAGAGATGTGGTAAAAAAGCTTTCCTTCAAAGTTGTCTTTCCAGCTTTTGAGAGCAGCATTGAGCAGATTTACTGTCCCGACAATATTAGTAAAAACAAATTCATCAGGTCCGGTTATTGAACGGTCAACATGCGATTCAGCAGCGAGATGAATTACTCCATCGAAATTGTATCTGCTGAACAGATCAAGAACAGCCTTTTTGTCAACTATATCAACTTTTTCAAACTTGTAATTCTTCGATTTATCGATATCGGACAGGTTTTCAAGATTTCCGGCATAGGTAAGTTTATCGGCATTAACTATCAGGTAATTAGTATATCTGGTAACAAACCTTCGTACAACATGCGATCCAATAAAACCGGCTCCTCCGGTAATCAGAATAGTCTTCTTCATTTCACTTTTTCCTTTATACTTTTTCCTTTTTCCTTCTTACTGCTTGTTCCCAGTCCCAGGCTGTTTTCATAGCTTCATCCAGGGAGCTTAATGTCTTCCATCCGAGTTCGTTATTTGCAAATGAAGGATCGGCCCATATTTTTTCAATATCGCCTGCTCTTCTGTCAACAATTTTGTATTTGAGTTTTATCCCGGTTACCTTTTCAAATGATTTAATTGCTTCCAGGACTGATACCCCTGTACCTGTTCCAAGATTAAACACTTCAAAGTTCTTCCTGTTTTTGCCCTCGGTGAGTCTTTTTACAGCAACTACATGTGCTTTTGCAAGATCAACAACATGAAGATAATCATAACCTGTCTGGGTAATATATGGAACAAGATTTTCAGGTACCCCTCTTGGCAGTTCACCTATCAGGGCTGATGGATGAGCCCCAATCGGATTAAAGTACCTCAATGCAATTGCTTTGATGTTCTTATCGGAAACAGTAGTATCCCTTATAATTGCTTCGCCTATCTGTTTTGTATTTCCATACGGGGAGGTTGCCGGCTGAAGAGGGGCATCTTCAGTCACAGGCAGCTTTTCAGGCTGACCATAAACAGTGCATGAAGAGGAAAAAACAAAATCTGATACGCCGTTATTTTTCATAGCGTTGAGCAGGTTAACCAGAGATAAAAGGTTATTCCGGTAATATTCAAGAGGTTTGTTTACCGATTCTCCAACTGCCTTATATGCTGCAAAATGTATTACAGCAGAGATATTCCTGTTCTTAATAAAAAACTGCTCGGTTTTTTCCTTATCACAAAGATCAAATACTTCAAGTTCGGGTCTGACTCCTGTAATTTTTTCAATCCGGTCAATTACTGTCGCCTCGGAGTTATACAGGTTATCTATAATTAAAACTTCAAAACCCTCTTCAATAAGTTCAACAGCAGTGTGTGAGCCAATATATCCGGTTCCTCCGGTTACAAGGATTTTCTTTTTCATTTACAGGCTCCAGTAGTGATGATTATTAATTTTTCCTCTGAGTACTCCTTTTACATCAACCACAATTCCTCCCTTATTAAGCAACGGCGTAAAGAATGACTCATCAAGTTTAAGATATTCTTTGTGGCTGACAGCAAGAATTACTGCATCGTATTTTCCTTCCGGATGTTCTTTCATATCAAATCCATACTCTTCCTTAACCTCATGAATTGAAGCTCCCGGATCAATGACATCAACAGTAATTCCAAATTCATGAAGTTCGCTTAGAATATCGACTACTTTGGAATTTCTTATGTCGGTAACGTCCTCTTTGAAAGTAATCCCCATAATCAGAACTCTGGCTCCTTTAAGATTTTTACCTTCTGCAATAATTTTCTTTACAGCGGTTTTGCCAATGTATCTGCCCATACTGTCATTGATGAACCTTCCTGAATCGATCATTTGAGGATGGTATCCCAGTGCTTTGGCTTTAAAAGAAAGATAGTATGGATCAACACCGATGCAATGCCCTCCCACGAGACCTGGGAAGAATTTAAGAAAGTTCCATTTTGTGCCTGCTGCCTCAAGAACCTCGAAAGTATTTATTCCCATCCTGTTAAAGATGATTGACAGTTCGTTCATAAACGCAATGTTGATATCGCGCTGGGTATTTTCGATAATTTTTGCAGCCTCGGCAACCTTAATTGAGCTAGCTCTGTGGACTCCGGCTTTAATAATAAGCTCGTATGTTCTGGCAATATTTTCTGCAGCTTCTGCATCGCAGCCGCTTGTCACTTTTACAATTTTTGTAAGTGTGTGGTTAGTATCGCCCGGGTTGATTCTTTCGGGTGAGAAACCAACTTTAAAGTCGGTACCGCATTTCAGATCTGAAAATCTTTCGAGTACAGGTATGCAGTCCTCCTCCGTACATCCTGGATAAACTGTTGATTCGTATACCACATAGTCACCCTTTTTTAAAACTCTGCCAACTGTTTCAGAAGCTTTCAGTACAGGTGTAAGATCAGGAAGATTATTTTTGTTTGTCGGGGTTGGGACCGCTATTATATGAAAAGAGGCATCTTTTAAGTCGGATGGATTGCTTGTAAACAAAATATCTGTTCCCTTAAAGGCTTCTGATGTAAGTTCGTTACTAGGGTCGATACCCTTTTTCATCAGCTCAACCCTTTCCGGCTTAATGTCAAATCCAATAACTTTTATCTGTTTCGCAAATTCGAGGGCTATAGGAAGACCAACATAGCCAAGTCCAATTAAAGAAACCTTTGCTTTCTTGTTTATTAACCTAGTATACATAAAAAAATTATTTAATTGTTTTTAATATCGGATGATAATCACCCTTTAGTCCAACCGGAGTTGAATTTCTTATAATATAAGCAGTATCAACTGATTGGCGGGCATCTTTAAGTCCGAATCCATTTCCCGAAAGAATCTCTTTATACGACATCGTATGAAGATCGGTGAATCCTTCGCTGAATTCTATTTCCTCTCCGTTAACTGTAATTGAGCGGTAAGTTCTTTTCCCGGCTGCTTTTAAAGAATCTGGAATATCATTATAGTCCAGGCTCAGAAACCATCTTACCCTTGCATTCTCAAGCTCCAGATATCCTGCTGCTTTATGCGGGTCGGAGAGATGTACAATATTTTTTCCGGAACTTCCGAAGATCCAGCTGAGCATGTCGAAAAAGTGAATTCCTATATTTGTAGCAACGCCTCCCGATTTTTGAATATCACCTTTCCAGGAAATTGAGTACCAGTTTCCCCTGCTTGTTATATATGATAAATCAACATCATATATTTTACCTTTGGGACCGGTCCTTATCTTTTCCCTAAGTTCCTGTAATTTCGGATGAAGCCTCAGCTGAAGAATTGTATATATTCTGTGACCAGTTTCATTTTCTATCTCCTGCAAAGCATCTATATTCCACGGATTTAATACAATTGGTTTCTCGCATATTGCTTCAGCATGATGACGCAGTGCAAACCTGATATGCGAATCGTGGAGGTAGTTTGGTGAACAGATACTTACATAATCGATCTTGGTTCCTGTTCTTTTAAGCTTATCGAAATGGCGGTCAAATCTTTCAAACTCAACAAAGAAATCACTCTCAGGGAAAAAATTGTCAATTCTTCCTACGCTGTCAAATTTATCCAGACTGGCGAGCAGGTTATTTCCGGTTTCTTTTATGGCATGAAGATGTCTTACAGCTATATATCCTGCAACACCAATTATGCCGAAATTTTTTGGAGTCTCCATCATAAAAAGATCCGAATAAGGAGCATAAAAATACTAAATTATTTTAGAAACATAGCCGTTCTCGAGCAGGTATCTCTCGTTGCTTTCCGGACAAAAAGCAAAACCATGAGTGTCAAAAGAGAGTTTATGACCGAATTCACTCATCCAGCCTGTCTGACGGGCAGGGTTTCCAACAACAAGTGCATACGGCTTAATATCTTTTGTTACAACTGCCCCGGCACCAATAAATGCAAACCGGCCAATTATGTGTCCGCAGACAATTGTGGAATTTGCTCCGATAGTAGCACCTTTTTCGACAATCGTTTCAACATATTCCTCTTTGCGGACTATTGCACTTCGAGGATTTATAATGTTTGTAAACACCATTGATGGTCCCAGAAATACATCATCATCGCATATAACACCTGTATAAATGGAAACATTGTTCTGAACTTTCACGTTATTTCCGAGCTTTACTCCGGGAGAAATAACAACATTCTGACCGACATTACAATTTTCGCCTAATACCGAACCTGTCATTATGTGACTGAAGTGCCAGATTTTTGTTCCTTTTCCTATTTTACAGCCGTCATCAATAACAGCTGTTTCGTGGGCAAAAAAATCTTTATCCATAGGATTTATTTATCGAAGAATTCTAATACTTTAAGAATAATATAATTAATCTGATCCTGTTCCATATCAGGATGCATTGGCAATGAAAGAACCTGCTTACACAGAGCACTGGTAACAGGAAAATCAGTCTCTTTATAGCCTAAATGCCTGTAAGCTTCCTGAACATGAAGAGGTCCCGGGTAATAAACCATTGAAGGGATCTTATTTAATTCCAGGAAATTTTTAAGCTCATCCCTCTTCCCGTTTGTTACCTTTAATGTATACTGATGAAAGATGTGTGATGAATAAATAGCTCTTTCAGGGGCTATTAAATACTGGCACCCAATGAATGCTTCATCGTAATGATCTGCAACCCTTAACCTCGACTCATTAAATTGTGAAAGATACTTTAGTTTGACCCTGAGTACAGCAGCCTGAATTGTATCAAGCCTGGAGTTAATACCAATATCGTCATAATGGTAGCGTACTTTCATACCATGGTTTGAAATGCTTCTCAGTTTTAGTGCAAAATTATCATCATTGGTATACAGAGCACCGCCATCACCATAACATCCGAGGTTTTTTGAAGGGAAAAATGAGGTAGTTCCAATATGCCCTATAGTTCCGGCTTTTTTCGTTGAGCCATTTTTAAAATGATAATCTGCACCGGTTGCCTGAGCTGCATCTTCAATGACATAAAGACTGTGTTTTTGAGCAACCTCCATTATGCTTTCCATATCGGCGCACTGGCCAAACAGATGAACCGGAACGATTGCCTTAGTCCTGGGAGTGATAGCTTTCTTTAAAGCTTCAACAGAAATATTGAAAGTTCCGGGATCAGGTTCAACAATCACAAGTTTTAGTCCCAGCAGGGCAACTACTTCAACTGTGGCAATGAAAGTAAAATTTGTGGTAATAATTTCGTCTCCCGGTTTTAGTCCAAGTACCATCATTGCAAGGTAAAGGGCATCGGTACCGTTGGCACAGGATATTACATGCTTCACGCTCATGTATTTCTGAAGCTCCTCTTCAAATAGCTTAACGTCAGGGCCTTTTATGAAAGCAGTTGATTCGAGTACCGACTTCATTGCAGCATCAACTTCAGGCCCTATCTTTTCATACTGGGCCCTTAGGTCCACCATCTGGATGTCTCTCATTCAATTCAAAATTACAGGAACTGCGAAGGTAATAATTTTTTTTCTGCGATTTATCTGCGGAATCAGCGGGAAACCTTTTTATCCCCTGATATCCCAGATTTTCTGAGAGTGTAATTCAATTAGATGTCAGATATTGTTTATGGTTTATAGATTTTTCTTACTTTTGTATTAATCAGAATCATTATTGAAGTGGATATATCAGCTTTCATACGGGAATTATTATTCGGACACGATTGTGTAATTGTTCCGGGATTTGGCGGATTTATTGGTAATTATTCACCTGCCAGTATTGATAAAGCTTCCGGAACCTTTTATCCGCCGGTAAAGCAGATTTCATTTAACAGGAACCTTAATCATAATGATGGTCTCCTTGTAGGTACTATTTCCGGTTCATCTAAAATCAACTATGCCGATGCCAGGTTTCTGGTAGAAGAGTTTGTGGCAGATCTCAGGAAAAGGCTTGAGAAAGGTGAAAGGGTTGTTTTTGATAATATCGGAATCTTTACCAATAATCAGGAAGGAAGTCTTCAGTTTGAACCTGACAGGAGCGCAAACTATCATCTTGATTCTTTTGGCCTTGAGTCTTTTCAGTTTATGCCTCTTGAAGGGTATGATGTAAGGAAAAGAATATTAAAGCATACACACAAGGATCCTGTTAAACAGACATCATTAAGGAAAATAATGTGGCGTGCTGCTGTTATTGTTCCTTTAGCAGCTGCTATAGTTGCAGTATCTCTGAATACAGATTTCTTCAAGTCCAAAGCTATAACTACAAGCCTTAATCCTCTGGTAAATGCTGAATTTGAAAGCAATAAGAAAGCTGTGGATGAAAGCGAAAAGAATCTGCCTGTTATTGAGTTAGCAAATACTACCCCAGAAGCAGAGACAATTTCAGCCCCTGTAAATGCTGATTCATATTACGTAATTACAGGAAGTTTCAAATCGGAGGAAAATGCAATTACCCAGGTAAATGTTCTGAAGGAAGAAGGATACTCTCCTGAAATTGTTCCGGCACCAAATGGATTTTACAGAGTTTGCGCACTGACATGCACGGATATAACCACCGCTCAGACAAAAAGAGACAGTATTTCGAAAAGATTTAAAGATACCTGGATCTCAAGGAAGAAATAATACTATTTAACCGCAAAGCGCGCTGAGCAGGCGCAAAGCACGCAAAGTAGTTTATTTTATCATGCTACCATTACTGACTTTGGTGGCAGGAGCAACCATAACCAGTTTTCCGTCCTTATCCTCTGCCATAAGAATCATCCCCTGGGAATCTATCCCTTTGATTTTTCTGGGTTCAAGATTGGCAATTATTGAAATCTGTTTCCCGATAATATTCTCAGGTTCATAGTATTCTGCAATTCCTGATACAATTGTACGTATGTCGAGTCCTGTATCAATTTTGAGCTTGAGGAGCTTTGTTGTTTTAGGAACTTTTTCAGCTTCAAGGATTGTGGCGGTACGGATATCAATTTTGGAAAAATCATCAAAAGTTACCGGCTCTTTTCCCGGAACTGTTTTAGCAGCAGCGGCTTCATTGGCCTTTTTTGTAGCTAAAAGCTTGTCGATCTGCCTGGTTATAGATTCATCCTCAATCTTTTCAAAAAGTAACCCCGGGATGTTAATCTTATGCCCTTTTTTAAGTAGGTCGGTATCTCCCGCCTTATCCCAGTTCAATTCTTTGAAATTCAACCAGCCTCTGAGTTTTTCCATTGAAAAAGGGAGGAATGGTTCGCAAATAACTGTAAGATTTGCTGTTATCTGAAGTGCAATATTCATTATTGTTTTTACACGTTCAGGATCAGTTTTTATTACCTTCCAGGGTTCAGCATCTGCCAGGTATTTATTTCCCAGACGTGCAAGGTTCATTGCCTCTTTCAGAGCTTCACGGAAACGGTAATTTTCAAGACTTGTTTCCACATTTGCTTTTATCTGTGCAATCTCTTTCAGAACAGAATCGTCATTTGAATCTGTCTTTCCTCTTGCAGGTACTTCGCCTCCATAATAATTGTTTGTAAGGACAAGAGTGCGGTTCACAAAATTACCGAGAATAGCAACCAGTTCGTTGTTATTCCTAGCCTGAAAATCTTTCCAGGTAAAATCATTGTCTTTTGTTTCAGGAGCATTGGCACATAACGCATATCTGAGTACATCCTGTTTCCCGGGGAAATCTTCTAAGTATTCATGAAGCCAGACTGCCCAGTTTCTTGATGTGGAAATTTTGTCATTTTCGAGGTTCAGAAATTCGTTTGCCGGAACATTTTCAGGCAGGATATAACTTCCCTCAGCCTTAAGCATTGCAGGGAATATGATACAATGAAATACTATATTATCCTTTCCGATAAAATGTACCATTTTAGTCTCCTCATCTTTCCAGTATTTCTCCCAGTCAGGGGTAAGTTCTTTAGTTGCAGAGATATATCCAATTGGTGCATCAAACCAAACATACAATACCTTCCCTTCAGCACCGTCAACCGGCACAGGCACTCCCCAGTCAAGATCGCGGCTTACTGCCCGGGGCTGCAGCCCCTGATCGAGCCACGATTTACACTGCCCGTATACATTTGCTTTCCATTCCTTATGGTCCTCAAGGATCCACTTTTTGAGCCATGGTTCATACTTGTCAAGCGGAAGGTACCAGTGTCTTGTTTCTCGCAATACCGGTTTGCTTCCGCTCACTGTTGAATGGGGATTTATAAGTTCATTCGGACTTAGTGATGTTCCGCATTTCTCGCACTGATCGCCATAGGCATTTTCGTTTCCGCAATGCGGGCATGTGCCCATTATATACCTGTCGGCCAGAAAGCATCCGGCCTCTTCATCATAGTACTGTTCCGATGTTTTTTCCGAGAAGCCTCCTTTGTCATATATTGTCCTGAAAATTTCAGATGCAGTTTCGTAATGTACCTTGTTAGAAGTGCGCGAGTATATGTCGAATGCAATTCCGAAGTCTTCAAATGCTTTTTTATTTATTGTATGATATCTGTCAACAACCTCCTGCGGGGTAATACCCTCTTTACGGGCTTTAAGTGTAATGGGAACGCCATGCTCGTCTGAACCGCAAATTGATATTACATCCAATCCTTTCATCCTCAGGTACCTGGTGTAAATGTCCGACGGTACATATACCCCGGCTAGATGGCCAATGTGAATGGGACCGTTTGCATAGGGCAGGGCTGAAGTGATCAGGTATCTTTTGAAGTTCTTCATGATATTATTGTAGATATTTTGCGATTTTTTACTCGGCAAATATACTAAATTTCTCAAGCGTTAAGATTTGCCATATTTCCATTTTTTGACCCCCTGGCCCCCTAAATTTGCCCCCCTGCCCCCCTAAAGGGGGGGTAATCCTCAATTAGAATAACACTCCTTAATGTATAGATATCTAATAGATTAAACATAAGATTATGGTCTTAGTAGCTAATATTTCTGAAAAGTAGAGGTGATTTAGCCCCCCTTTAGGGGGGATGGGGGGCAATTTGTTTGCGAAAGAAACAATTCCAACTACTTTTACGTATAATAATATTTGTATGTCTTCAACCAAAATTCACCCTGAATATCTGAAACCCGGCGATGAGGTGGCAATAGTCTCACCATCATTCTTTATTGATGAAAATAAGCTTATTGAAGCTGTAACATTCCTCGGGAAGTGGGGATTAAAAGTACGGGTCGGGAAATATGCCGCGATGCGAAACGGTCCATTTGCCGGCACTGATGAGGAACGATTATCTGATCTCCAGGAGATGACCAGTGACCCAGATATCAAAGCAGTTTTCTGTTCAAGGGGAGGCTATGGTGTTTCAAGGATTATCAGCAGAATTGATTTTACTCCCTTAAAGAAAAACCCTAAATGGTATATTGGTTTCAGCGATATAACTGTTTTGCATCACTGGTTAAATGAGGTATGCGGAATAATTTCCATACACGGAGAAATGCCCCTGAATTATAATAATGAAGCAAAGAGTTCTCTGACCTTTTCCACACTTAAGGATTCCCTCTTTGGAAATCCTTATAAGATAGAGTGGGAGGGCTCCCGATTAAGAGAAAATGGAGCATCCGGAGAAGTTACCGGAGGCAATTTATCTCTGATATATAGCTTATCAGGGACAGCTGCAGGGCTAACGACCGAAGGGAAAATATTGTTTATTGAAGAGGTAGGCGAGTATTATTATCATATCGACAGGATGATTACTTCCCTGAAACTGGCAGGGAAACTTTATGGCTTATCTGCTCTTATTATCGGAGGAATGAACAAGATCGAGGAAGCCAAGGTTCCATGGGGAAGAACTATTGAGGAAACTATTGCTGATTTGGTTAAGGAATATGATTACCCTGTTTTCTTCAACTTCCCTGCAGGACATGTCCCTGATAACCGTGCATTCTATATCGGACGGAATGCAAAAATTTCTGTCACCGGCAGAAAGGCAACACTTGAATATACCTGATTATCAGAAAGCCGGAATAAGCAGATCAAGATCCTTGGAAATAATGCCAAACTTCTGCCCGAGAGTTTCGTTTGTAAGCATACCATTATACAGATAAGCTCCGTTTCTCAATCCCTGATCGTTCTTAAGAAGCTGTGTAATACCTCCGGCATCAGCCATGTTCTGAAGCATCGGAGTGAAAACATTACTTAGAGCTATAGAAGCAGTACGTGCTACGCGTGAAGGGAGATTCCATGCAGAAAAGTGAATAACTCCATGCTTCTCATAAACAGGATCTTTAAGTGCCCGGCATTCAGTTGTTTCTATGCATCCTCCGCGATCGATACTGAGATCAATAACCACTGCTCCCTTTTTCATACTCCGGACCATATCTTCGGTAACGTAATACCATGGTCGCAGATCTTCGAGTTCTATTGCGCCAATTAATACATCAGCTGATTTAAGAGCTTTCTTTAAGACCTGCGGATGAAAAACAGATGTCTGAAGACGCTGGCCTAAAAGATTCTGAAATCTTCTGAGCCGGGGAAGTGAGCTATCAAATATCTTTACTGTTGAACCAAGTCCGATTGCCGCTCTGGCAGCATACTCGCCAGCTGTATTTGCACCGATAATTATTACTTCTGTTGGCGTTACACCTGTTATACCTCCCAGCATAACCCCTTTACCGCCATGCATATTGCTTAAATATTCTGAAGCAACCTGAAGTGAAGTTATTCCGGCAATTTCGCTCATCGATTCAACAACCGGCATCTCGCCGTTTTTGTCCTGGATTTTTTCAAAGGCAATAGCTGTTACTTTTTTTCTGATGAGTTTTTCAAGGGTCTTTTCACTCAGTTTAAGAACATTCAGATACGACAGTATTACCTGATTTCCTTTGAGATATTCTGAATCCTGCTCTGAAAAGGGAGCAACCTTAATTACGGCATCGGCGCTATATACTCTTGCAAGGGAGTCAGTTATTATAGCACCATTCTCACTGTAATCTTTATCAGAATAATTAGCTCCAAGCCCTGCCCCTTTCTGAACTATAACCTCATTATCGCTTTCAACAAGAAGGTTTACTGCTTCAGGGGTGAGTGAAACTCTCTTCTCATCTTCTCTTTTGTCCGAGGGGATACCTATTGTGATTCTGCGGTTCTTTACTGCTCTCTCAAGATGTTCCTCTTTCGGCATGAATGCTGTATTGCCAAAGGAAACCTTTCCGCTCTTACCTTTCTCATTCATTTTCAGGAGGTGGTTGTTTCTTCAAAGGTAAATAATTTTAGAAGATAGAGCAAAATACATTATCACAATGAAACTGATAGGACCCTTTGCTCCGTTTCATCAGCCTTTATTATGACTTTTACTGTTTCTGAAGGAAGGATATTTTCAACAAGCTCAGGCCATTCCATGAAGCAATATGATTCGCCTGTAAGATATTCTTCAATACCAAAATCAAATACCTCCTCCTGCTTTTTAATTCTGTAAAAATCTATATGAAAAATTGCTTCACCTCCGGATGTCTTATACTCATTTACAAGTGTAAAGGTGGGGCTGCTTATAATATCAATTGCTCCTAGTACCTCGCATATTGACTTTATAAATGTGGTTTTGCCGGCTCCCATTGCTCCATAGAAGGCAAATATCTTTTTATCTCCCGAGACCTTCAGCAGTTGTCTGGCAGCAATCGTCAGATGTCTTTTGTCTTTAATAATAATTTCCATCTTCTTTTTCAAACATATAAGGTTTAATCAGTCTCTATTTTCTTCCGGGATACAAATCGGAACTATCATGTTGTAAGCTCTTTAGCCCCTCTCCCCCGGGAGAGGGGTTGGGGTGAGGTAATAGAGATTATACGGGCTCAAGAGCGGCTACCGGCAACATTATCTCCTGCATTGATATGCCACCGTGTTGGAATGTGTCTTTATAATAACCTGCATAATGGTTATAATTGTTCTGGTAAACCAGGTAATCTTTATTTAATGCAAATATATATCTTGAACTTATATTTGTCTTTGGCAACATAGCTTTCCCTGGATTTGTTATCTCAAAAACTTTTCGGGCATCATAATCGAGATTTCTTCCCATTTTATATCTAAGGTTAGAGGAGGTCTTTCTGTCGCCGATTATTTTCACCGGGTTCTGCACCCTTATGGTTCCATGGTCGGTACTGAATACTACCTTAACAGGGTGAGCAGCAATTGTCTTAAGAAGTTCAAAAAGCGGGGAATGAATGAACCACGATCTGGTCAGGCTGCGGTAAGCTTTCTCATCACTTGCCATATCGCGGATAACCCCCACATCTGTTCTGGCATGTGAGAGCATGTCTACAAAGTTGAAGACAAGGATATTAATATCGTTCTCAAGCAGGGTTCTGATTTTGTCATTGACCCTTTTCCCTTCCTGGTTGCTGCTGATCTTATTATACGACCATTTATAATTGAGACCCTTCTGCTTCAGGTGCCTCCCAAACATAATCTCTTCATTATTGTTCTTCCCCTCTTCTTCATCATCGTTTATCCAGAGATCTGGCATTGTTTCTGAAATCCTTCCGGGCATCAGACCTGCAAATATTGAATTTCTGCTGAATTGTGTTGCTGTAGGAAGAATGCTGAAATAAAGTTCCTCATCAATAATCCTGTACAATCCTGAAAGCTCTGCTGAAATTGTTTTCCACTGATCGTATCTCAGGTTGTCTATTAAAATGAAAAACAGTGATTTATTTTTTTGTATCAGCGGGAATACTTTCTTTGCGAGTAGATCGGGAGATAATAATGGGCTATTATTTTCTGTGTTTATCCAATTTAAGTAATTACTCATAATGAATTTAGAGAAGGAGTTATTCGCTTCATTCTCCTGAGTTCTAAGGATTTCATCCATTCCTGAATCACTTGATTTTTCAAGTTCTGCTTCCCAGAAAACAAGCTTCCTGTACAGTTCTGTCCAGTCGGTGAATGTCCTGGCTGAGGCAATCATGCCTGATATCCGGCTGAATTCCTGTTGGTAATCGGTGGTTGTTTTTTCGGTTATAAGACGCCTCTGGTCAAGGATTTTCTTAATAGCAATCAGAATCTGTTTTGGTTTTACAGGTTTAATAAGATAATCAGCAATTTCAGAACCGATTGCAGTTTCCATCAAGTCTTCTTCTTCACTCTTGGTCACCATAACAACAGGGATATCTGTCCGGATTTCCCTGATCAGTTTAAGCGTTTCAATTCCGCTTAACCCTGGCATATTTTCGTCAAGAAAGATTAAATCATACCTGTATTTTCTGACAAGATCGAGTGTATCATTCCCGTTTGAGCAGGTATCAATCTCATATCCCTTTTCCTGCAGGAAAATAATATGTGGTTTCAGCGCCTCAATTTCATCGTCGGTCCAGAGTATTTTAATATTTCTCATTTTATGTATTTCTCTAGGAAGAAAAGCTGATACCGTTCAGGGTTTTGATCAGTATTAAGCACTTTAAGATTCTCCGTGCCAATAATAAATGTCATCATTTTTGATGCTTTAGGATTTCTTACATTGAGTTCTATCCTGAAACTGTTATAATAATCCAGTACTTTCCTGTAGCTGTTAAATCCTGATACAGTAATCATTACATATTTACCGTCGATAACTTTTCCTTCGGTACGGTAGTTACTGTTTGTGTAATTATCAATATTATAACTGATTACATCAAATGTAGCCTGATTAATATTAAAAGTAGGGTCAGAAATTACAAGTACAAATACATGTACCGTTGTTGTGTCTGCCACATATAATTCTGCTGCTATAACTTTATCCTCCTCAACTTTAAGCTCAGGCATTTTCTTGTTAAGGTATGCAATAAGTTCCTCTGCCTTTTTGCTTTCATCTGTTCCGGGCCATTTTTTGATCAGAACATTAAGGTCTTCCTTAAAAGTACGTTCATCGCTTATCCGGGCCAGGGCATATGAATGGAGAAGCATGAATTTTGGTGCGAGGATATTTTCAGGATATTTTTGTAATGCATCTTCGCATTGAGAAATGGCTTCCCTGTATTTTTCATTTAAGTATTGATTATATGCCTCTTCGTATAACTTCTCATTTAATTTCAGATCTGCCAGTTTCTTTTCATAGTATGCCGGATCGGACAGAATTCTTGCAAACTCATCATCGGGGTATTTCTGAAGAAGTAACTGCCTGTACGATTCAGCTCTTGTACTATTCTCATCTTTTAGAATTCTGTATAGAGTATACAATGCCTCGGGCATCAGATCAGAAGAAGGGAATTTTTTTGTAAGTGATTCGAGCATTTCAATTGCCTTAACTTTATCCTCAATTCTTTCATTGTAAGCTTTTCCGGCATTGAGCATAGCCAGAGCTATCTTCTCATTGGAAATATTCATTAAAGAATCGGTCAGGGGTAAATCCTTCAGATAGAATTCAGGTTTTTTATAATCAAGAACTTCTTTTGCAGTATCGGCAGCCTGTTGATCCTGCTCATTTGGGTTGTCCGTAAACTGAGTATTTGCAACACGGGTTTTATTCGATCTTCTCCAGTTATCCTCAGCTTTTCTGTTACCCCACCTTCTCTTGAATTCTGTACGTCCGAACGTGAGCGCTGCCTGGTTATAAAAATACCATTTTCCGTCCTGTTCAATATTCCCCTGAAAACGCCTCTCATTCTCATAGTATTGTCCCATGTTATACTGGTCCGAATAGATTGAAGTTTTACCCTCGCTTTCGTCTTTGTTAATCTGTTCAATAATTGAAGAAATAAGAATACTCCTTTCATTCTCAGTCATCATAGCTACTCTCTGCAGGCTATCCTCACGTTCAATAATGTTCAGCTCGGATACGAGGGCATTAAGATTTTGTGATTTTGCACTCAGGGTAAGGTAATCGGGGTGCTTCTGATCAAGAAAAAAAACTGTACTGTCATAATACATCCCGGCTTTCAGGTAGTCAGGTTTGTCATAAAAATAGTTCGCCAGTGCGAGATATGATCTTCCTTTCTGATTCTGATTCTCAGAATTGGCTGATGCTGATTTTCTGAAATACTCAATAGCATCTGCTTCGTTTCCCTCCTTCATTGATAAATTTCCAAGAGCAAAATAGATCTGATCCTGAAAATCCACGTTCTTTGGATCCCTAAGCATCCTTTCAAGTTCTTTACGTATCTCTTTCGGATCTCCGGAATTTATATCGAACACTTTTGCCAGGTTAATTCTTGCATTAAACTCGACTTCATAAGGCGGGTTCATTTTAATAACTTTTCTGAAAGCCGAAGTTGCCCTTACACCATCGCCAGTCTGATCATATAGCTGTGCCGAGAGGTAAGTTAGTCTGTATTTCGCTTTCTTACCCCTGATTAGTCCCAATGAATTATTGAGGGGGATAATTGCCTCTGAAAACCTTTTTTGCTTTATCAGAAGGTCAGCCTGGGTGGTAAAATACATTGATCTGAGCACTGCAGGACTATTATCAGACATCTCAAGTCCGCTAAGGAGTCTTGAAGATTCGTTGTAGTTTTTGGTCTCGTTATAGATTCTTGCCAACCAGATTGTGGCTTCGGTTTTAATATCAGTATCGCTTGCATTAGCTATGGAGTAATCGAATAATGAGATTGCTTCACTAAACTCATGCTTGTAAAACCTGGCTTTGGCTATCAGGAGATAGCTGTCGTCGACCCATTCGTTATACTCCTTTTGTTCCAGGAGTTTTTTATCCTTTTCCGAAATCTCACGTTTTTCTTTGAATTCAGGTTTTGCTGTTATTGATTTTAATGAGATTAATTTCGATGCTTTCTGAATTGCCCTTTCCATATCAGAAGAACACATGTTTACAGTTGCCGGATCGCTGAATTCAAAGACATGCAAAATTTCTGCGTAATCATCTCTGTAACCGTTGCTTACCTTTTCAACTCCTGCTTTAAAACTTTCATAGCCATTGAAGTAGATGTTAAATCTGGCCGTCATGCCATGATAAAACCGGGTTGTGTCCGTGTTTTTTTCAACCGAACAGGTCGTCAGTATGAGTGACAGACCCATTATTGCAAGATATTTATATGGAGGTTTCCGCGAAGCCAATAAAAGACCTTTAATACTATAACTTATTAAATCTTCATATAGTATTTCAAAGGTAACTAAAATTGAGTTGATGAGCTTTCTCAGACAGAAATAACACTTTTTATTTCCGGGACTTCTTTCTTTATAGCCTGCTCAACACCCGCTTTAAGAGTTTGTAAACTGTAGGGGCAACCGTGACATGCACCTTTTAGCTTAACTTTAACAATTCCTTCCTCAGTTACATCGATAAGATCTATATCTCCACCATCGGACTGAAGGTAAGGTCTTACTTTTTCAAGGGCTCTTGCAACGCGGTCTCTGATGCTAATTGTTTCTGACATATCAGTAATTTATTTCGTTATTTCAAGTTTTTTTGTGGGTCTCTGGTCTTTGTTCCTCTGTTCCACTTTCTCAATAAGTTCATCTGCGAGGGCCATGAACGCATTTCCTGTTATTGAATCGTTAAGTGCAACCGGATGTCCAATATCACTTCCCTCGCAGATACTTTGAACCAGAGGAATTTGTCCAAGTAACGGGACATTCATTTTCTCTGCAAGTTTTTTGCACCCATCTTTTCCGAAAATATAGTATTTGTTTCCCGGCAGTTCTGCAGGGGTAAACCACGACATGTTTTCCACCAGGCCAAGTACCGGGACATCAATTTTGTCGCTGCGGAACATTGAAATTCCTTTTATTGCATCTGCAAGTGCGACCTCCTGAGGTGTGGATATTACTATTGCACCTGTAACAGGTACTTCCTGAACCAGTGTAAGATGTATATCGCTGGTTCCGGGAGGAAGATCAACCAGAAGGTAATCAAGTTCACCCCATTCGCCCTGTGTTATAAGCTGTTTCAGAAAATTTGAAGCCATCGGTCCCCTCCAGATAACAGCATCGGCCGGGTCTACAAAAAATCCAGTTGAGAGGACTTTAACACCGTACTTTGTGAGAGGTATTATATAATCGTTATTATTTTCTCTTTTTACCTCAGGTCTGTATTTTTCCTCATTGAACATTTTTGGAACCGAGGGGCCAAAAACGTCAGCATCAAGCAGCCCTACATCAAAACCTTTTCGTGCAAGCGAAATGGCAAGGTTTACAGCTATTGTGGTTTTTCCAACCCCTCCCTTTCCAGAGGATACTGCAATAATATTCTTAACACCGGGTAATATATCGCGCTTTTTTTCCTGAGGTTTTCCAACAATTACTTTAGGCTGGACTTTAATTTCATTAATAACTGTGTCGGGTCCGAGAGAATCTTTTATTGTTCTGGCGACGGTGCTTTTTATTGAAGAAATAAAAGGATCGTTTGATTTTTCAGGAGTGATTGTAATAGAAATTCCTTTCTCTCCAATTTCAATTTCAGAAATCATTCCAAGGGAAACAATGTCTTTACCTTTATCAGGATGAACTATTTTTGAGAGAGCTTCGAGAAGTTTTTCTTTTGGGGACATGGCAAAAGGGTACTATTTTTATTTGATTTAAATATAAACAAGGTGCAATTTTACCAAATATTAAGGATAAAGCAAAATAAGATGCAATAGTTATATTCGTTTAATTTGTACTTCTTGAAGTTTCAGAACAAAATAATGAGATTCTTCGCTCCGCTCAGAATGACAAAAATCTGGGTAGTCAGGGAGGGGAAAGCAGAGGCGATTCGCTGGGCGAATCGCCTCTGCTTTCCCCTCATACAACAAAAATCCACATGTCATTCCGAACGCTAGTGAGGAATCCCCCTCACTTTTTCTGATATTTTGATTTTATTCCTATAGAATTTTTATCCATTCCTGACTAAAGCTCCACAGTTGGATCCCAGAATTTTTCCCTGAAGTTTATTATTTGATCATCTTCAATAATTATTCCCTCATTTTCAAGAAGTTGTTCCATTGTTGTGGAGTTGCCAAAATGATGTTTTCCGGTAAGTAGACCCTTCTTGTTAACAACCCTGTGGGCAGGGATAAAATCGGGATTATTATGACAGTTATTGAGAGCCCATCCAACCATTCTGGCTGATCTTCCTGATCCCAGGTATCGTGCAATAGCACCATATGATGTTATTCTTCCATAGGGTATAAGCCGGGTAACATCATATACCCTTGAGAAAAAATCGTTATCAGACGATTGTTTTTTGAGGGGCATCTTCGATAGTTTTTTCTTTATTCAATCTGAAACAGGTATAATTTATTTTTAATCCTGCTTTCAGGAAAATTGTCTCGTAGTGTGTCCTTATTGAAAGAATATCGTCTGAAAGGTTTTCTGAATACAGATCAGTTGTGGCAAACAAAGTTTCCAGGTTATTGATATTTACAACAGCTCTTGTATAGTTATAAAGTTCTGTATTGTCTGTCTTCAGATGAATCAATCCTTTGTTTTTAAGCAGTTTCTGATAAGAGCTTAAAAACCAGGGAGAAGTAAGGCGCTTATTTGAGTTACTTCTTCCCGGATGAGGATCGGGGAAGGTTATCCAGATCTCTGCTACTTCATCGGGAACAAAGAACGATGTTATGAACTCTATCCTGGTGCGGAGAAAAGCAACATTAGTCATTTTCTTCTCATTTGAGGTTTTGGCTCCCCTCCACATCCGGGCTCCCTTTATATCAACCCCTATAAAGTTTTTATCAGGGAACCTTGATGCAAGACCAACTGTGTATTCACCTTTGCCGCATCCAAGCTCAAGAACAACAGGATTTTGATTCTTAAATATTTCTTCATTCCATTTGCCTTTTACAGGATGATCTTTTCCGGCGACCTCTCCGATCTCAGGCTGAATTACATTATCAAATGAATCCAGTTCGTTCCATCTGGCAAGCTTATTCTTTCCCAAGAGTTAAATTTATTTACTGATTTTTTCTATTCTCAGACCGAAATCATATACCCCGGCAAGTGCTTCAGTACGCATGCCATGCCTTACCGTAAACTGATAATTACCTTTTTTCGGGAAGAAAACATTTGATTTATATGGAAGTTTCAATTCATGTATATCGCCAAACCCCTTACCATACCATTTCCCTTTTTCATCTGCCAGATTGTACTGCAGCGTATCTGTAATGGTTTTACCATCGGGCGAAGTTGTTGATACAAAAAGGTAAATATTCCTGAATGGGTATGATGAGCCTGTTCTGAGAGTAAAACTCACATTATTACTCTTTATTGTATCTGAAACAGGAACCTGAAAAATGGCAACGTCATCAAGATTCCATACTTTTTCTTCCATCGCCTTTGAATCGGTAAATACCATATTACTGCTGCAGGCATAGAATAAAAGGATTGCCGTTAGAAAAGAAATAACTGAATATTTAATTTTCCCTTTTGCCATTAAATCTTCTGTTTTTCCTTCTGTTTTGATTCTTATTGGGTTGATTTTTATTTTCTCTGGGATCGAATCTGGTCAGGCTGTTGTCTTTCAGAAGATCCTGCGATACAGGGGTTGTTTTTTCCCACGATTCTTCAACAAGCTTTAGTTTGTCAACTTTTTTCCCTTTTCTGTTTATAGCCTGTATTTCTTTCACTCTCTGAACCGGAAGTGCCACCAGGTTTGCAGTTGTATGCTGATCAGTAGAATACCAGTAAATGCCCTTATGTACCTCCATTTTGAAAAAATAGGCTGTACAGTCAAGTGCCTCCAGCGGTACATCCTTTGGAGGAAATGATCTCTGTGCATCAACGTAACAATCAAGTTCGAAGTTAAGACAGCATTTAAGTTTGCTGCACTGCCCTGCCAGTTTCTGCGGATTCAGTGACAGCTCCTGGTATTTAGCATGAGTTGTTGTAACAGAAATAAAATTAGTGATATGTGTTGAGCAGCATAATTCCCGTCCGCACGATCCAATGCCGCCAATTCTTCCCGCTTCCTGACGCGCACCTATCTGCCGCATCTCAATACGTACCCTGAATTCATCGGCAAGAACCTTGATAAGCTGGCGGAAATCAACTCTCTCATCCGCTATATAATAGAAGATAGCCTTTGTTTTATCGCCCTGATACTCAACATCTCCGATCTTCATGTTCAGCTTGAGCTCCTCTGATATTTTCCTAGATCTTAACATAGTAGGAGTCTCAAGTTTGCTTGCCTCCTCCCACTTTTGAATATCAACAGCTTTGGCCTTACGGTAAACTTTCTTCATCTCTTCGGATGCAGGCGATACCTTAAGTTTCTTAAGCTGGTCATCAACGAGATGTCCGATCATCGATACTCTCCCGATATCATGACCGGGCGAAGCCTCAACAGCTACAATATCACCGATCTCAAGTCTTAATCCGTTAACATTTCTGAAAAATCCCTTGCGCGTGTTCTTAAACCTGATTTCAACAACATCATTTTCATCCTGAATCTCAGGAACGTCCCTGAGCCAGTTAAAAGAGTCGAGTTTATTATATCCGGGTTTATATGTTATATCCGGCATCCGGGGCTCTTCGCCCAGTTGTCCGGTTATATCTTCGTTTTCAGTCATAGAATTCTGATACTATCTGTTTATTCTGCAAAAATAGTGAATAAAAGCATTAGTTCAACATTCAGCATAAGAGTCAGCGAATGAGCCTTGTAACTTTTAATGCAAGGTCGAGAAAGATGATTTTAGCATTCCCGTTTGCTTCAATATGGGAGTGTACAAGACTAAATTCATCTGTTAGCGGATAAATATTATCGGCTGTTATGAAGGGGTGAAAATTTCCTGAAAATGCAGCTTCCTCGCCGGCGAGAAAGACAAGGTTGTTTTTTTTCTGATCGAGCGAAAGCATAAGGTTTTCCCTGAGGATTCTGAGGGAAAATGCTATAAAGTTTTTCTGTGCCTCTCTGCCTGTTGAGGCTATCTCCTCGGCCCAGTTTATAACTGAAATAACATCGCGTTTCCAGGCAAACCGCATCAGGCTTTTAAATCTCTCGAGGTTGGCAAGGGAGGAGTCTTCATTTTCGCATAACTCTATAGCCCTTATTATATTACCAGTCGAAACTCGCGAATAATCAGAAGCCTTTTCCGGGTTCAATCCAAACCTTCCTGTAAGATATTTTTCAATATCGGTGTTGGTGAATGAAGGGATTTTTACCAACTGGCATCTTGAGAGTATAGTTGGAATAACCTTATCAGGTTCCTCCGAGACCAGAAGAAACAGAGTTTTTTCCGGCGGCTCCTCAATCATCTTAAGCAGTTTATTTGCAGCTGATGGATGCATTTTTTCGGGGAGCCAGATTATCATTATTTTAAAGTCCGACTCAAACGTTTTAAGGCTTAGCTTTTTAATAATTTCGGAAGCCTCGGAGGCAAATATCAGTCCCTGGGCATTTCCAACTTCAATTGTGTCGAGCCAGTTGTTAAGTGTAAAAAAAGGAGATTTTTTTACAAATTCCCTCCATTCTTCAAGGTAGTTGTCGCTGACCGGATCAGTTGTCTTTTTTCCCTTGATTACGGGGAAAACGAAATGCAGATCGGGGTGGATCATCTTCTCATATTTAACACACGATTTGCAGGTTCCGCACGAGTCAGTTTCTGACCTGTTTTCACAGCTTATAAACCTGGCATAAGCAAGAGCAAGAGCCATGCTGCCGCATCCTTCCGGACCGGCAAACAATTGCGCATGGCTTACTCTTTCTTCGTGGACCGACCTGATCAGTTTTTCGATAATCTCTTTCTGACCCGGTATTTGTGAGAAGTTCATATTATAAGTATCCTGTTTGGGATGAACTTATTACGTGTAATTAAAAAATTATAAGGCAGCAAGAGCTGCATCATAGTTTGGCTCCTGTGTAATTTCAGGAACAAGTTCGGTATATTTGACTTTCCCGGTCTCATCTACAACCACAACACTTCGGCCATAAACACCTGCGAGCGGTCCGTCAACAATATCAATTCCGTATGCTTTTCCGAATGCAGAATCGCGAAAGCCCGATAAGGTGGTTACATTTGCAATTCCTTCCGTTGTGCAGAATCTGCCATGTGCAAAGGGAAGATCTTTTGATATTGCAAGAACTGTTGTATTTGCTTTTCCGGCAGCCATCTGGTTAAACTTACGTACCGAAGTTGCACATACTGATGTGTCGAGGCTTGGGAATATATTGAGGATTAGCTTTTTCCCCTTAAGTTCTGAAAGAGAAAGGTTTGAGAGATCAGATTTTACCAGTACAAAATCAGGAGCTGTAGTCCCTTTTGCCGGTAGATTTCCTGATGTATTTACAGGATTTCCTTTTAATGTAATTTTTGCCATAACTTTTTTTTTCAAATTTAATTAAACTTTTCCATGTG
>JFJP01034728.1_pt1 | contig 27235 bp, 22 predicted proteins | sample 431651 | NCBI WGS metagenome assembly JFJP01 (sample SAMN02602958, study PRJNA72255) | Microbial mat metagenome, whole genome shotgun sequencing project. | biome: fresh water; feature: sink hole; material: water; isolation source: purple microbial (photo- and chemosynthetic) mats found in...
CGCGAGGCGCGTTGCTGGGGGATGGAGGCGCTCGCTTCGCGAGGCGCGTTGTTGGGGGGATGGGGGAAGAAAAAGGCCGTCCGGGGGGGACGGCCTTTTTTAAGTTGAGGGGTGGTGGTTACTTGGCGGTCTTGAGGGCATCGACGGCTACGGCGATGAACTCGTTTATTGTAACGGAAACGCCGGAGATGGCGTCTGTCTTGCCATCGGCCTTGACGGTGATTTTGGCGGGGTCCTGGGTCTTGATGAGAGCTGCTTCGGTGCGGGGAGCTTGAACATTCCACTCGCCTTGCTTGGCATTCATCTTATAGGTGCCCTTGACGGCGCGGACGAACTTGGTATCGCCACCTGACTTGTGAAGGGCGTTCCAGTTGGCACTGACAATGCGGCCATTCACTATCGTTATGAGTGCGGTAGCCATGTACCCGCTCTTGTCAAATGCAGGAGCCTTGGCGTAGAACCATCCGCTTTTCTTGTAGGTACCCTTTGAAACGGTACCAGCGGCGATCGCAGCCTTTACGAGGTCATAGAAACCCTTGACACCGAGAGAAGCTCCGGTGATGGCATCGGTGGATCCGGTATCAGTAAACTTGGAGAAGGCCGTGTTCTGTGTGTCGATCAGGTACTTTTCGACGGCTGTAGCCTGTTCATGCCATTCTTTTGCAATTTTTGATGCCTTGATCATGCCGTAGCGACCAGCGGTGGATTCAGTCTTCTTGTCTTCTACACCCTTGTTGTTGATACCGTTCCAGGTTGCAGCAATGATCTTGCCACCCTTGACTTCAAGCACTACCTGGTCTTTCCAGCCACTTGTCTGGAATGCAGAATCTTCGGCAAAGTAGAAGCCATCTTTGAGTTTAGCCTGGGCACTGACTGAAACCACAGCAAAAACAGCCAACAGCGCCAGGAGCGCAGAAATACTCTTCTTCATAAAAACCTCCACAGGGATGATTAGGTGTCTCAACAACACCTGCGAGCACAATGCTTTGTTTATATAGTAAGTGGTCAATACTCAATAATGTCAATAGTATCGATATGGAAGGTCGGCATCCAGCTTATACTATGACGACGCTGTTTTCTGCATCGCGGAACACACTCTGGACATACTTGTCCGCATGCCAGTCGTTGTCCCAGCGGTCTTCTCCCAGGAGGTACCTGAAGTGGAATTCCTTGCCTGCGTCCAGTTTGACGCTTGCCTCGAACGTTCCTGCTGCGGTTTTCTTCATGGGAGTCGCCGTCCTGCTCCAGTTGTTGAAATCGCCAGCAACAAAAGCCGATGCGACATCTTCCGCTTGTTCCGCTTGTATTATGAATGTGACGGTGCATGTAGAACCGTCTTTGGCATAGCGTTTCTTAATCATGAGTGCCAAGCCCCCTTCTGACCGATTTTACTATAGTATATTGACGCTCATGCATCCACGCAATGCCTGTCGGGCAGTGCCCATTACGGGGCCCTCAAGCTTGACAAGCCTTGTAGTGGACGCTTATACCGGATACACATGTTTAGCTGACAATTATAAGCTTTCTAATTTTTTTTTGAGTGGAGGAATTGCATGAACGCCCTAGCTGAAGAACTCAATCTCACTCTTCAAGGCACCTGCGCCGGTCGTTTACTGTCCAGGATCGGAGCCAGGATGTATTTTCCAAAGGGCATCCTGTCCCAGAGCGCCGAGGCTACCGAGCGTGCAAAGCGATTCAATGCGACCATCGGCATGGCCTTCGCCAATGGCGAGCCAATGGCCCTGGATGCCGTGCTTGACCAGCTTCCAGGGCTTACGCGACGGGAGGCAGTCGCCTATGCACCCACCGCAGGCGTGCCTGCGACAAGGGTTGCATGGCGCAAAGAGTTATTGAAGAAGAATCCATCATTGTCTGGCGTCACCTTCTCACAACCGGTCGTGGTTCCAGGTCTGACTGCGGGCATTTCATATCTGGCAGACATGTTCGTCGACGAGGGCGACCCGGTCATAGTCGCCGACATGTTCTGGCCGAACTATCGCCTTATCATGGAGGAGCGAAAAGCCGCCAGATTGGCTTCTTACCGGTTTTTTACTCCGGACGGTGGTTTCGACGTCGCCGGCCTTGAAAAAGCCACACTGGAAGCAGCGAAGACAAGCCGCAAGGCTGTCGTCATCCTTAACTACCCCAACAATCCGACCGGGTATACACCGACACTGGCCGAGGCAGCTGCCATCAAGGCTGCCCTGGTCCGGGTTGCGGATTCAGGCGTCGATATACTGGTCATTTCAGACGACGCATATTTTGGCTTGCAGTATGAACCGGACAACCTGCGGGAGTCGATGTTTGCCAGAATGGCGGCTGCGCACCCGCGCATACTTGCGGCAAAAGTGGATGGACAGACAAAAGAAGACTACGTATGGGGCTTCCGCGGTGGTTTCGTCACGTTCGCCAATCCCGCGCTCGATGAAAAAGGCTACGATGCCCTGGTGAAAAAACTGATGGGTGTTGTACGTTCCAGTGTTTCAAACGCCACGGCCCCCACCCAGCATATTCTGGCAAAGGCTATGGCAGATCCGCGGTACGAGAAGCAGAAGGCGGAGTTCAGCCTGTTGCTCGAGCGACGTTACCATGTCGTCAAGGCATTTCTGGCTTCCCACAAGGCTCCTGCGGGCTTCAAGGCTCTTCCGTTCAATTCCGGATACTTCATGTGCTTTGAGTGCGAAGGGTACTCAGCCGAGAAACTGAGGCTGAAGCTGCTTGATGAACAGGGCATAGGTGTCATATCGATACAGGACAAGTGGTTGCGCGTGGCGTTTTCCAGTGTTGACGAAAAGGATCTCGACGCGCTTTACACCGAAATATTTACCGCGGCAGAGGCTCTCGGGAAAGCGTGACGCGAACGCGCGTGGTGCTGCTGAAGATATGCACTCTGGTCAACCTGATTGCAATTCTGGCAGCCCACGCCATGACCTCATTGGGAGCCCAGTCTATAATTCCCGAACCGGGGGCATTCAAACCTGAAACGGGAATTGCAAGCTGGTACGGTGATAAATTTCATGGCCGGAAGACCGCCAATGGCGAGGTGTACGACATGCTGGCCATGACCGCGGCGCACAAGACTCTGCCATTCGGGACCCTCGTGCTGGTGACGAACCTGACAGACGGGCGGCAGGTCGTGGTAAGGATCAACGATCGCGGGCCGTTCATAGAAGGCCGGATCATTGATCTTTCAAAGGCCGCTGCCGTGCATATCGGGCTCGACCGGACAGGCATTGCACAGGTGCGGATCATGCCCGCACCCATGGGATCTACCGCCGGACCAATTCCGCTTGGCTACGGAGGAGAATCTGAACTCCGGATCAGTACCGGTCCTGCAATCAGCATGCCACCGGCGACAGCGGCCCTGGTGGTACGTATTCAGGTTGGCTCGTACAAGGACCCGCAACATGCGGGGAACGCTGTGGCGAGCATCGCTGCCAGCGGTCTGAAGGCTGTTGTAGAAACCGCTGGCACCTTCCACCGGGTGGCCGTGTATGTGTTGCCTGAAGACAAGGACAAAGCAGTATCTCTTCTCGTCAAGGCTGGATGGAAAGACCTGCTGGTCAAGGAAATCAGAAGATAGGCATAATTTTTTTATAAAATTCCCACAAAACCGCCAGTAATTGCGGCTTTGCGGGGGTACGATCAGCTGGTCGGTTATTTAAGGACGTAACAATTAAGGGGCGGGAAACCGTTGAAATAGATTGAACTGTAGCTCTGCGTGTAAGCGCCTGTGGTAAGGATGTAGGCGCGTTCACCGATCTTGGTGCCGGCCGGCATCTCGTAGGGGGTTTTCTCGTAGAGTATGTCCATACTGTCGCACGTGGGGCCGGCGAGGATGATATCGAGGGTTGGCCCTGTTTTTTCAAAGTAAATCGGGTACTTGATCGCTTCATCCAGGGTTTCGATCAGTCCTCCGAATTTGCCAATGTCGAAGAATACCCAGTGGTACAGGTCATGGGTGCTTTTCTTGGCAATATTGACTATCTCGGTGACGATTATGCCGCAGTCTCCGGTCATGGAGCGGCCTGGCTCTATGATTATCTCTGGTAACTCATCACCGAAGTTGTTATGCAAATAGGAATTAATATCACCCGCATAGTGTTCTATAGGGTTTGTAGGATCTGTATACGCTGCTGGAAAGCCCCCGCCCATGTTGATCATCGAAAGTTTAATTCCCTGATCCTCTGCCCACTGGTAGATGTTTCCGACGTTTCCGAGTGCGGTGGACCACTGGCCGATGTCCCGCTGCTGGCTACCCACATGAAAGGAGATGCCGTACGGTTCAAGACCGAGGTCCCTTGCATGAAGCATGAGGTTGCGGGTCATCTCAGGGTGCGAGCCGAACTTTCTGGACAAAGGCCAGTCCGCTCCGAGGCCTTCAGTAAGTATGCGGAAAAATACCCTGGATTTTGGAGCGGCCCTTGCTATTTTCTCGACATCCTCGAAGCTGTCCGTCGCATAGAGGCGAATGCCGTTCTGGTAGAAATATGCAATGTCCTTTTCCTTCTTGATGGTGTTGCCGAAGCTCATCCGGTCGGGTGAGACACCGAGCCGTAGCAACTGGTCCAGTTCGTACCGGGTAGCAACGTCGAAGCACGAGCCAAGATCCCGCAGTAGCGTGATGACCTCGTCGTTTGGATTGGCTTTGACGGCATAGTAAATCTTCGCATACGGGATGTTCTTGCGAAGCTCCTCGTATTTCGAGCGCACGACGTCGAGGTCCAGGATAAGGCAGGGCGTCTCTTTGTCCTGGGAGTAGCGCTTCATGCGTTCAAAGCGCTCCCTGCTCATGTAATCCTCGAGCGGGAACTCGTACTCTTCTTTCATCGCTCCTACCTCTATGTTCAGGGCATGATCGCAACGCCACCGGCGCTGCGGCGCAGCTTACGCAACGTGCGCAAAAGATAGGGGTGTGCACCCCCTTTGTCAAGAAGACAGCGGACATATCCTGTTTCGTAGCTTTGATTGACCAACGATACCCCTTTCCGTATTATGATCGGTATACTATGTCCATAGCCACCAGCCAGCAGTTGACAAAATACTATGAAACTTTCCGCGCAATATCTGTAACCTATACCAAGGAAGTCGTCAAATCGACGGGCCTCCAGCCGCAGAATGTTTTTCTCAAGTGCCTGGGTGAGCAGTGGCCCTGTGTCGTGTATTCCAGTTCCTTTGAATCCGCCAAGATACTGGCTCCGAATCGATCTACCCTCATGGAGCGCATCCAGAAGGCCAATAATCTCGTGAGCGTCCGTCTGTCGTTCAAGCTTTCAGACACTGCCGATCCCATGCTTTTCTATATATCAGGCAAGGTTAACGGGTTTTCGCCGTATGCCCAATCCAACGGTACACTCCAGTTCATCTCTATACAGTTCACTCAGCGTCCGCCTGATGATTTTGTGGAAATCATGGGGCGCATGCTCGAAGCCAACGTTGCTTCGACCCGGAGGAGTGATGACCGTATCCTCTTGACCCCCGATGCCATCCGCAAGATTGGACTGGCACGCAAGGAATCTACCATAATCATCGATGGGGTGCCGCGCAGGTGCATCATGCGCGACCTGTCGTTCTCCGGCGCTAAATTGATCATCATGGGCCTGGCAAAATTCCTCGTTGGCAAATCCTGCAAGTTGCATATCGATCTGGAAGATCCTCGAGAAACCATCGTTGTCCCCGGCATTGTTATCCGCTACGAGGACGTTGAAGGACGCAAGGATCTGACTGCCATAGCCGTCAGGTACGATGACGCCACCATACCCATGTCCTACAAGATGCACCTCAATGATTTTCTTGGCCAGAAGAAGAACCAGACCGACGATGAGCCGACGACAGTTGCGGCTCCCCAGACACCGAAAGACTGATACCCCGGCCCTGCCTCCGGGCAGGCCGCACCCACCATGGAGAAGCAATGCTCAACGAAGATTCACCTCGATTGCCTGGTAACATCGTGTTCATCGAAATACCGGCAGCAATGGCCAGACCTATCGGTACGTTCGTCGTTGATCCGTCGATTCCGATCCCCGTGGAACTGGGGCAGGATGCGGCAGACCTGTCCGGTCTTTCCTGGGAGATGATTGTAGCCGGCATGCTCAGGTTGCTGGCGTATGATCCCGACAACAGCCATGCACCGTACTACCGCGGATTCGTGCTGGCAGTAAAACCCGGGATTTTTACAGAACTCTCGGAGACTGGCATACTCAAGGCGCGCAACGGAGACCTTGAGGTCGCCGAGGAGATATTCAAGGCTCTCGGGGGGCTAGCTCCCGAAGCGCCGGAACCCACCCTCAATCTGGCTATCCTGTACGAGGACAAGGCAGACGCCCTGGACCGGTCGGGGAAGGAAGAACTGGCAGAATCCGTGAGGGGCAAGGCATTCGATGCATACAAGTTGCTCCTGGCCATGGAGCCGGCGTATCCCGATGCATTCTTCAATGCTGGTTTCTTCTATTTGAAGAACCGTTCGTTCGAGCAGGCCCTCCGGATGTTTGAATCCTACGGTGAGATGGGGGATGACGAGGCCAAGCTTCAGAAGGCCGGTGAAATCATAAGCAAGCTGCGCGTAAGGGGCGATGCCGACGCGATGTTCAAGGAAGCGTACGATTTCATACGCATGGGCAAGGAAGACGCGGGCATCGAGCGAGCCTTCGAGTTCACAAAGGCTAATCCGGGCGTCTGGAATGGCTGGTTTCTGGTTGGTTGGGGCAACCGCCGCCTTGGCCGGTATTCCGAGGGGCGAGCTGCGTTCCTGAAGGCTCTTGACCTGGGGGCCGATGAAGTGGATCTCCTGAACGAGTTGTCGATCTGCGAAATGGAGCTTGGCATGCTGTCGGAGAGCCGCGGCAGGCTGGAGCGTGCCCTGAGGAAGGAACCTGAAAACGTCAAAATCATATCCAATCTGGGAGTAGTAGCCCGGAAACAAGGCCGGGATGCTGAATCTGCCGGTTTCTTCAGAACAGTTCTGGAGCTGGAGCCTGGCGATGCGCTAGCCAAGGCGCAACTCGAAGAACTGACTGACGATTGAGTGCGGTAGCGCCGGGCGGCAAGACCTGTGTCTTGACCCCGCTCGGTGACCGCGGCTACTATCGCCTGCATCATGGCGCAACGAACGACGAGGAATTCCGGCGGAGCAAACAAGAAAAACGGGACCGGTTGCCTCATCTGGTTGGTGATGCTGCTCATCACCCTGCTTCTTTTTGTATTCAATTGGGAAAAGATCAAGGGCACACTGGAGGCCACCGGCTTTGTCGAAGCTCTTGGGACGACCAAGGTTGCACAGGAGCCTGAGGCTGAAAAGCCAGTAACGGAGCCCGCAAAGGGTGACGGAAGCAAGGAGCCTGTGACCGTGCCGGCAAAAGGCAGCGAGACTCCCAAACCAGCCGAAGTTCCAGCCGTGACTCCCACTGCTGTTCCAGTTGCTCCAACCACAACGCCATCGGCTACTCCTTTTACGACAACGCCTGCGGTGAAACCGGCTCCAGACAAGGATGTCCCTAAAGTCGTTTCACCGCCCACGGTCAGCCCGATGGAACAGATCAAAGCGACACGGGTGGCAGTGCTCTACCTGGTACGGGTGGACGATGATGGTGCCATCAGCCGTCATGAGGTGAAACGCACCGTCGCTGCCTCTGATTCTCCCATGACTGACGCGCTTGAGGCCCTGATGATGGGCCCGAATACCGACGAGTTGACCCGGGGTTTCATCAGCCTCATACCGACGGATGCGCGGCTCATCTCCGCACAGGTGCGTGGCTCCACTGCGTACCTCAACTTTAGCGAATCCTTCATGTACAACCGTTACGGCATAGAAGGCTATGCGGGACAGCTCAAGCAGATCGTTTACACGGCGACAGGATTTTCTACAGTCAAAGATGTACAGATACTCATAGAAGGTCAGAAACGAGACTATCTGGGTGGCGACGGCGTGTATATCGGCAAGCCGCTATCGCGTGCGTCGTTCTAAAGGAGGCTTCTATGCGTATCGATGCGATAGAGCGTTCTGTGCATGCGTTCGCGGAACTGGAATTCGCTCGTTCCTCGGGGCCCGGCGGGCAGAATGTCAACAAGGTAGAGACAAAGGTACGTGCGAGGATAGACCTGGACCGGGTCGAGGGCCTATCCGAGGCAGAGCGAGCCAGGGCAAGGACTGTGCTGGCTACAAGGCTGGATGCGGAAGGCCGGTTGTTCGTTGCTGTAGACCTTGAACGCAGCCGTTCCATGAATGAGTCCATCGCACTGTCCAGGCTTGTCGAACTTGTCTCCAAGGCTGCGCACATGCCCAAGCGCCGAGTGGCTACCAAGCCCACCCGGGCCTCTAGGGAGCGCAGGCTTGCATCCAAGCATGTCCGCTCGACTACCAAGGGTGGCAGGTCCGCTCCTGGCCGGGAAGACTGATTTTTTTAGCCGCACTTTTAAGTCGCCTGTTTCATTATCTATATTTCTATAATTAAAATGATGTTTTGATTTTACGAGCTTGCCGGCCTGGATTTTTCAAGTTACACTGCAGCTACCGTAGAATGGGAAAGAATTCGTTCTGACTGAACGAGGAGGAAGCTACCGTGGATCAGACTCGATTACATGCCTGGCATCTGGCCGCAGGAGCCAAGATGGCGCCGTTTGCTGGCTTTGATATGCCCATCAGCTACCCGTTGGGATCTGTAGAGGAACACCTGGTAACGAGGCGCTCCGTTGGCCTTTTTGACATAGACCACATGGGGCAGGTCGAAGTGACAGGACCCGGCGCAGATGCCTGGGTTTCCAGCCTCGTCAGCGCACGTATATTGGATATGAAGGACGGCGACGCCCGGTATTCGTTGCTTTTAAACGATCGTGGTACCGTCATCGATGACTTGTTCATCTACCGGCTTCCCGGCGCATGGTGGATAGTCGTAAACGCATCCAACCGGCTCGAGGATCTGGCCTGGATGCGCGCCCATGCACCAGCCTCGGCGGATGTCCGCATCGTAGACCTCTCTGCTGAAACGTACATGATTGCCGTTCAGGGACCGCGAGCCATAGAGCTTCTCGATCTTCTCTCTGACAGGAAAATTTCAGATTTTCCGCGCTTTACCTCTGGCAAGGCTACGATTATGGGAGTTCCCTGCCTGGTAGGCCGTACCGGCTACACGGGTGAAGACGGCGTAGAGTTGTTCTTCCCCGCTGAAAGCGCTGAAGCCCTGTGGACTGGCCTGATAGCCGAAGGCGCCAAGCATGACATCGAAACGCAGGCCATCGGTCTGGCTGCCCGTGACAGCCTCCGCTTCGAGGCCGGTATGCCACTCCACGGCCACGAACTGTCACAGGACATAAGCCCGCTGGAATCAGGTTTCAAGTGGGCCTGCGACATGGAAAAGGATTTTATCGGCAAGGCAGCCATCGAGAAACTGGCCGCTGAGGGTGTGTCACGCAAGCTGGTCGGGCTTGCCGTAACCGGTGGTGTGCCACGTGAAGGTTTCGAGGTGCAGGACGCCAGCGGGAGGAAAGTCGGTATGGTAGTCGCGGGTATGTTCTGCCCGACCGCCAAGGTATTTGCCGCCAACGCGTTTGTTGAACCGGGTGTAGGAAAGATAGGAACGGCTCTGGCCGTGGCAATACGCGGCAAACCCGCCCCTGCTACCGTGGTCAAACGCCCCCTGTACATCCCCGCCTACCGCCGCTAGACAGTCGCTGGAATAAGACAGGGAAATTTAGCACAGAGCCACAGAGAAGACGAGGCAAGAGGGAATGAATGATCAGAGAATGGTTGCGATATATAATATTCAACTTTTTTCTTTTTCTCCCTCATCTTCTCTGTGTCTCTGTGCAAAAAACGTACTACAAGCGAATTATTCTGAACAGCATATCAGGAGGAAGACATGAGCAGCATTGACAAGAACGCACGGTACCGATCATCACACGAGTGGGCACGCAAGGACGGAGCCCGCATTGTAGCCGGAATCTCCGACCACGCGCAGGACGCGCTCGGCGATATTGTCTTTATCGAGTTGCCCGCGGTCGGCAAGACCCTCAAGCAGGGTGAAGCCTTCGGCGTCGTGGAGTCGGTCAAGGCCGCCAGCGATGTGTACATGCCGATGTCCGGCAAGATCCTCTCGGTCAACGGGACGCTCACCGGAGACCCGGCCCTGGTCAACAAGGAACCCTACACGGGTGGCTGGCTCATAGCCTTCGAGCCGACAAACCCTGCTGAATGGGATGGCCTCCTCACCCCCGTAGCCTACGAGGCTGAAGCCGGCAAGGAGTAAGGCGGTGCCTTTCATCCCGAATACCAACGCAGACCGCGAGGCTATGCTCGCCGCAATCGGCGTCAAGTCAGTCGAAGAGTTGTTCTCCGACATACCCGCAGGCAAGCGTTTCCCCAAGCTGGGACTACCTGCAGGACTTTCCGAGCTCGAGGCGCTTCGCGAAATCGAAGCGCTTGCTGCCAAGAACCTATCGGCGTCAAGCAACGCCTGGTTCCTCGGCGCAGGCGCTTACAACCATTTCATACCGGCGGCTGTGCCAGCGCTGGCATCCCGAGGCGAATTCCTTTCGGCGTACACCCCGTACCAGCCGGAGGTTTCGCAGGGTACGCTCCAGGCTATCTTTGAGTATCAGTCGATGGCGGCGGAACTCCTGGGCATGGATACGGTCAACGCCTCGCACTACGATGGTGCCACCGCGCTGGCCGAAGCCGTGCTGATGGCGGTGAACGCTGGCGGGGCTTCCCGGCCACGCATCATGGTGCCGGCTGCGCTCCATCCCGAGTACAAGGAAGTGCTTCGCACCTATCTGGCCGCATTTACGGTTAATATCGACGAGTACACCGAAGTTCCCGCGCTGGCCGCGAAGAAGTGCGACGAGCGGACTTCCTGCTTCGTCGCTTCGTACCCGGACTTTGAAGGCCGCGTGCATGACCTGTCCGGAGTTGCCGATGCCGTGCATGGTGCCGGGGCAGTCTTCGCCGTCAATGCCGACCCGATAATGCTCGGCCTCCTGTCCAGCCCCGGATCGTTTGGCGCGGACATAGTAACTGCCGAGGGACAGGCCCTGGGCAATTCCATGAACTACGGCGGACCCTTCCTTGGCATGATGGGTGTAACGCAGAAATTCGTGCGCAAAATGCCCGGCCGCATAGTTGGCCAGGCCTTTGACCACGACGGCAGGCGAGGCTTCGTGCTTACCCTGTCCGCCCGCGAGCAACATATTCGCCGCGAGAAGGCTGTTTCGAACATCTGCTCCAACCAGGGGCTCGTGATGCTGCAGACTACCATCTACCTTGAAGCGCTCGGCAAGAGCGGCCTCAAGGCTGTAGCCGAGCTCTGCTGGAACAAGGCCCACTACGCTGCAAAAGCCATCGCTGCGGTACCCGGATTCGCCGTTGCAGAAGGAACCTTCTTCAAGGAATTCGTCGTCAAGACGCCGGTGCCGGCCAAGGAAATAGTCGACAAGCTGGAACGCCGCGGCGTCGTGCCTGGTCTCGAGCTGTCACGCTACTATCCAAAGCGCACCCACGAATTGCTCGTTTGCGTTACCGAGATGAACACCAAGGCCCAGATCGACCTGCTGGCCCAGTCGCTCAAGGAGGCCTCCGTATGAACCTGATTCCGGAACCCCTGGCGTTCGAACTTTCGAGCCCGGGCAGGGTGGGTGTGTCCCTGCCGACCTGTGACGTGCCTGTAACGGCAGTACCGGCCAGCCTCCGCCGTGCGGAACTGAAGCTGCCCGAACTCGATGAACTGACCGTCGTGCGGCATTTTACACGGCTGTCACAGAAGAATTTTTCCATCGACACGCACTTTTACCCGCTGGGCAGCTGTACCATGAAGTACAACCCCAAGGCCAACGAGGTAGCCGCCGCCCAGCCCGGCTGGAAAGGCGCGCACCCCTTGGTCTCCGACGACCGCAACCAGGGCGCGATCGAACTGATCTACCGCCTGCAGGAAAGCCTCAAGGCGATCGGCGGATTCGCGGGCGTGAGCGTTCAACCCGCTGCCGGCGCGCACGGCGAGCTGGCAGGCGTGTTCATGATCCGCGCGTACCACCTGGCCCACGGCAACCCCGGACGCGTCAAGATGCTCATCCCCGACAGCGCGCACGGCACCAACCCGGCCTCGTGCACCATGGCAGGCTTGACCACGGTAACCATCCCCAGTGATGCCGAGGGCGGCGTCGATCTTGATGCGCTCAAGGCCGCATGTGACGATACCGTTGCCGGCATCATGATCACCAATCCCAGCACCATAGGCCTGTTTGAACGCAACATCGAGAAAATCGCAAAGATGATCCACGATGCGGGCGGTCTCGTGTACGGTGATGGCGCCAACATGAATGCGCTGACCGGCGTCCTGCGCCCGGCCGACGTGGGTATCGATGTTATGCACTTCAACCTGCACAAGACCTTCTCTACACCGCACGGCGGTGGCGGGCCCGGTGTGGGCATGGTCGGGGCGGCTCCCGTGCTGGCCGAGTATCTGCCTGGCCCTATTGCCGTGGAAAAGAACGGCAAGTTCTCCATGGAGATGCCGGCAAAGGGCATTGGCCGCATGAAGGCCTTCAACGGAAACTTTGGCGTGCTGGTCCGCGCGTACACCTACATCAGGATGCTCGGCGAGGAAGGCATGCGCCGCCTGGCGGAGTCCGCGGTGCTCAACGCCAACTACATCAAGGTGAAGATGGAGAAGGTGTACCCCGTCAAGTATCCACGCCGCTGCATGCACGAGTTTGTGGCGATGGGCAACTTCGTCGATGGCATACACACGCTGGACATCGCCAAGCGCATGATAGACTACGGCTACCATCCGCCGACAATCTACTTCCCGCTGATCGTGCCCGAGGCCTTGATGGTAGAACCCACCGAGACAGAGAGCAAGGAGACGCTGGACGCCTTTATCGATGTGATGCTGAAAATCGCAGAAGAGGCCAAAACGCAGCCCGAGTTGTTGCACGACGCGCCACACAATACGCCGATAGGCCGGTTGGATGAAGTAGCGGCCGCACGCAACCCGATGCTGTGCTACAGAAGCTGATCTGCTGATACCCTGCCGCTTGTTGCGCCACGAGGCGCGATGAGCGGGACGAACCGCGCCGGGGGGCCGATATCCCCCGGCCTTTTTTTTGGAATGGGGCGAGAGCAGTGCTGCCAGTCAGTACCGGGACTTGTACTATGCTGCGCTGGATAATATTCTGAGACTGATAGCCGTTCAAAGGAATCTGATGCCCGAAACGTTTGCGACAGTCTGGCTTTCTCGTTTTGCGCTGGTTGCGGCCTCAGTGTTCGCGTACTGCGCCTGGCTGGTGTACTCGCTCGACAGGGAGTCCAAGTCCAACCGGGTAGCCCTGATTTTCAACCTGGTATTTACTGTCTGGGCCGGGGCAGCTTCATTCTGGTACGCCAGCCCTGACAGTGGACTGGCATTATTTCTTTACCGGATATTTGCCTGGACCTGGTGCGTTTTTCCACCACTCATACTCCATTTCACACTCCGGGTAGCCGGCCGCTCCGTGCTGGATGGCAGCAGGGGACGGGTCATCCTTGCCGGCTTGTATGCTCCTTCCATAGCATTATCCTTCATGGTTCCGCTGTATGTGCTTGTCGAGCCCGTCAGGCGCGGTGGATACTGGATGCTTGCCATACAGCCCAATGCGGCGTACTTCATATTCGTTTTTCATTACTTCAGCCTTATCCTCGTTTCAGTCGGTTTAGCCTTCAGGGCGAGTACCAGCGCGACAAGCAGGCGGGAGCGCAAGCGTTTCAGCTTGCTGGGATGGTCGTACCTGACTGCGGTTTTGCTGGGCTTTGTTACCGATACGATATTCCTGTACGCCGGTTTTGATTTTCCCAACATGGCGATCTTCTGGATACAGATACTGTCCATCGGCATGATCATATCGATGCAGCGCTACGGTTTTCTGTCACTTTTGCCTGCACGGGAAGCACTTTCAGTTCTGGAGAGCATGGCGGAGTTCGTCATTTATGTTGATGATTCCGGACATGTCATATGGGGCAACCGCAGCGCCATAGCCGCGCTTGGTGTGTCCACTCTCGGGCAGGCAAGAAAGCTGGGCACATCAGATTTCCTGCCTGCCGACCTTGGGGAAAACCTGGCCGGAAAAATGACGGCTCCAGCTGATTCCCGTGGCTTCAGGACCAGTCTTGGCCCCGACGCAATTCCCGTAAGCCTGCGGCTCCATCCCGTGCCTGGTGACGAGACGGAGGGAATGATACTGACAGCCATAGACCTGCGGCCCGAGTTTGCCAGGACCCGTACAGAACGCAGACTGGCTGATGCTGGCCTGCTGCTCGATGAATTCATAGCAAAATCCCTGGATGGCATCGTACTGACCGACACCGCGGGACGGGTCGTTCGATGGAATCAACCGATGATCGCGATGACCGGCATCGGCGCTGATGAAGCGATTGGCGAACTGTACTGGGAGCTCAGGGCTACCGTAGAGCCTGAAGGCGGCAGGACTCCGGAGCGCTTGCGTGACCTGATCCTGGCCGTGCTTGCGGGACGCGATCAATCATGGACCCGGCGCATGCAGGAGACTGAAATTTGTCGGCAGGATGGCTCCCGACGCTTCATCCAGAGTGATTCTTTTGCCATACCGATGGTAGAAGGCAGGCTTCTGGCCACGATAGCCAGGGATGTCACCGAGGAACGACAGCAGGCTGAAGAAAACATCGAACGGATCCGCAAACTTGACCATGCCCAGAAAATGGAGGCCGTGGGAACCCTGTCCGGCGGCATCGCCCACGACTTCAACAACACGCTTGCCGGAATCATGGGGGCGGCTTCGCTCATCCGCCAGAGCATCGACACCGGTCAGGTCAGCGATCCTGGTGAAATATCGCGGGACCTGGAAATCATCGAGCGCTCCGCGCAGCGTGCGGCTTCATCCGTCAGGCGGCTCCTGATGCTGACCAGAAAGCGGTCTCCCGAGTCGGTAGTATTCAGGCTTGATGATGCCCTCAGGCGCGTCTGCAGGTTTGCCGAGCATTCCGTTGACCATACCGTCAACCTCCAGCTGGCAGACGCCTTGCCCGAGGCCTCGGTTTGTGGTGACTCAGGCCAGGTCGAGCAGCTTATCCTTAACCTCGTCATCAATGCGGAGCATGCGATGACGACCATGCGGCAGGAGGGAGCCAGGCGCGGCGGAACAGTTGCCCTGGATCTGCGCCAGGCCAGACTGGAGAGAAGTTTTCTTGACTCCAACCCCGATATTGAAGACAGGGCTTACTGGGCCTTGACGGTTTCCGATGAAGGTGTCGGCATACCCCGGCACATCCAGAGCAGGATATTCGATCCGTTCTACACGACGAAACCCATGGATAACTCCAGCGGGCTCGGACTGGCCATGGTCCATGCGATAGCACACCAGCATGGTGGTTTTGTCGATTTGCGATCCGAACTGGGCGCTGGTGCGGAGTTCATCGTGTACCTGCCCAGTGTTGAGGAATTTGCGGTGGCCAAGGCCGGCCCGCCACCAGCACATCACGGCCAGGGGCTCGTAATTGTAGCCGATGATGACGAAATTCCCCGCGAGACTGCGGTGATCATTCTCGAAGCCCTCGGGTACGATACCGTTGCTGCGTCAGGTGGCGAAGAAGCGCTCAGGCTTTTCGAGGAGAGGGTTGGTGCCTGGACCGCCGCCGTGCTCGACCTGCGCATGGGTGACTTGCCCGGAGACGAAGTGGCCGCAAGGATGAGGACGCAACGCCCCGCGTTACCCGTCGTACTGGTTTCTGGCCTGCATGACGAGACTCCTGTCTCAACGGACGAGCTCAAGCCTGTTTATACCTTGCTGCCAAAACCCTATACCATCACCGAACTCGGCCAGGCCCTGGATGCTGCCGCCGTCCGGCGTTGAAACACTACCTGGAGCCTGCCTGTGACTGTATCGATACTGGCCCTCATCGCCTTTCTGTTAGCCAATATGGCTTTTGCGTCATGGCGGCGTCCCGGAAGGTCAGCCCGGGATTCCATTGCTGCTGACTTGGTTTCAGGCGAGTCAGAATATGCGCTCGCCGGGCGTTCGCTTGCGGGGCCGGCCTTGCTGGCTACGCTTGCCGCGTCCAACCTGTCCGCCTTTACCGTTTTTGGCGTTTCCGGTGCCAGTTACCGGCTGGGCTGGGCCTTCTTTCCGGTGATGGCGTTTGGGACGGCCCTGATGGCTGTTTCATTTGCCGTCGTAGGTGTGCCACTGCGCCGTATGTCGGCCCGGCGGGGCTGGACGACACCAGCTGACTTCATCGCCGACCGTTTTGCCAGCCCCTGGCTCGGGAGGGCTTTTTCCGGTCTGTCCCTGCTGTACACGATCCCATACCTCGCAATACAGGCCGGTGCCGGAGGAACGCTCATAGAGGGAATGACCGGGATACCCCGTGTTGCGGCCTCCGCTCTGCTCGTCGCATTGGTTGCTGCGTATGTCTGGCAAGGCGGTATGCGCTCCGTTGCGAGGACTGACATACTCCAGCTGGCGGCGTTGCTTGTGCTTGCGGTGGCTGCGGGCCTGATCGTCGTCGTGTCCGCGGGGCCATCGGGAGCCGCGGCAAAGGTAGCCGCCGACGCCGGGCGCATGTCCCGGGCAGGTGTCGGCGGAACGCTCGGCTGGCTGCCCCTGCTGGGCTACTACATTCTGTGGTCCTTTGCTGATCCCATGTTTCCGCATTTCATACAGCGTTTCTATGCCGCGCGCTCGGACAAGGCCCTGCTGTCCAGCATGATAGCGTATCCTGTGGTGGCCGTGCTGGTGTTCTTGCCGGTCTGCGCTGTCGGCGTTCTGGGTTCCGCCATGGTGCCGGGTCTCGCAGGCGCTGCGAGCGACGGCATCTTTACCGTGCTGGTACAGGCGCTGGCCGGCCCGGTATGGGGCCCGGTATTCGCGCTGGCCGCTCTGGCCGCTCTTATGTCCACCATGGACAGCCAACTTCTGTCCTGTGCCACGATGATAGGTTCGGATCTTCTGCCAAAGCGATTCCGTGGCAAACGCGCCTCCCAGGCTGCCGCGGTGTTGCTGGCCGCACTGGGATGGATCGTGGCCATCAGGCCTCCCGCTTCAATTCTGGATTTCCTCAACAAAACGGCTTTTCCTGGCTATGCCTCGCTTATGCCGGTAGCCCTCATGGGCATCTACGCGCCCCAGCTCGGCCGCTGGACTGCAGCCGCAACCCTGCTCGCGGGGACTATGCTGGTTTTTGCCGAATCAGCCGGCATGTTCTCGCCCCCTGTTCCAGCCGCTCTATTCAACGCCGGGGCACAGTTCCTGGTCATGATCGTTGGCTTCTGGATGTCGAGGCCAACAGTACGGTTAAGGATGGGCAACACCGGTTCTCTGCGCCTCAACGCATCGATCATGGTCATTGTGGTTGCCGGATTCCTCGGAGTCGATTTCTGGAATTACGGGCTTTCGCCACAAGTGATCCTCGGCCTGCCAGGCTGGGTCGTCTATCATGCTGCCTTGACGCTGGGACTTTCAGCAGCGTTCTGGGTCGTGGCAAAGGTCATTCCCGCAGATCGATGATACTGCCGCTGGTTTGATTACCTGCCCGGGGTGAGCATTTTTTCAAAAAACTGCTACTATACCTGCATGCAAACCCGCCAGCCGGAAGAAATCCTCAAGACAGTTTTTGGCTACGATTCGTTCAGACCGTTTCAGCGTGAGATCATAGACGCGGTGCTGGCCGGGCACGATTGCCTGGCGGTACTGCCTACTGGCGGCGGCAAGTCACTATGCTACCAGATTCCGGCGCTGGCCCTGCCCGGCACGACGCTGGTCGTGTCCCCATTGATTGCGCTGATGCGCGACCAGGTATCGGCGCTGAAGAGCGCCGGGGTCGATGCGGCCTTCATCAACAGCTCGCTGGAACTCGACGAGCGGCGCAGCATTGAGGCCCGCGTGCGTTCCGGCATCGTCAAGCTTATATACGCGGCGCCTGAATCGCTGTCCGGGGACAGGCTGCTGTCGCTGATCGATACGGCGCCGCCTGCCCTCATTGTGGTGGACGAGGCGCACTGCGTGTCCGAGTGGGGGCACGACTTCAGGCCGGAGTACCGGTCGCTGGGCTTGCTCCGGCAACGGTACCCGCGTGCTGCCTGGCTGGCCACTACCGCGACGGCAACCGAGCGCGTACGCACGGATATTGCATACAGCCTGGGCCTGCGGGAGCCAGCTGTTTTCCTGGGCGGTTTTGACCGGCCAAACCTCCGCATCTCGGTGGAGCGGAAGCTGGAACTCAAGCACAGGCTGCTGCGCTTTGCGCTGGCGAGGCCGGACCAGTCTGGCATCGTATATTGCGGATCGCGGCGGCGCACCGAGGAGCTGGCGGGACACCTGTCCGCCGCGGGCCTGAAGGCTACTGCGTATCACGCCGGCTTGCCGTCCGAGGTACGTTCGCGGGTGCAGGAAGCCTTTGTACGAGATGACATACTGGTCATTGTTGCCACGGTTGCCTTTGGCATGGGCATAGACAAACCCGACGTCCGCTGGGTGGTCCACGCCGACCTGCCCAAGAGCGTCGAAAACTACTACCAGGAAATCGGCCGCGCTGGCCGCGATGGATTACCTTCCGATTGCGTGCTGTTCTATAGTTCCGGTGATGTCGCGGCGGCGGGACGGTTGTTTGTCGACCTTCCGGACGAACAGCGCCGTGCCGCCCTGGACCGGCTGGAGTCAATGCGTGACTACGCCGAGAGCGAGCTCTGCCGCCGGGCCTTGATCCTTGACCATTTCGGGGAAGCCCACGAAAGCCGCAACTGTGCCGCCTGTGACAACTGCCTGTCCGGGCCCCGCGAAACCGTTGACCTCGCGATTGCCGCCCAGAAATTCCTCTCCTGCGTCAAACGAACCGGCGAGCGCTTTGGCGCGGCCCATGTCGTCGATGTGCTGCTGGGCGACGCTACCGAGAAGGTCGAGCGCTTCGGGCACAAGGAACTTTCAACCTTTGGCATAGGAACCGAGCTGGGCAGGGCAGGGTGGCTCGCGCTGGCCCGAAGGCTCGTCTCTACCGGGCATCTCGTGAGGGATCCTGAACATTCCACCCTGTCCCTCGGGCGTCCGGCCTATGACATGTTCAGGGACAGACCTCCCTATCCGGTGCCCGCCTCCCTTGTAGGCCTCGGCTCTGGTGCTGGTTCTGGCGAATTTGACGTAGTAGACCGGGCACTGGATACCAAACGAACCCGGCGCAAGCGTTCCAGCAGAACCCTTGGAGGCAGTAGTGTTGCTGGCGACCCCTTCCTGACTGGAGCCGCGCCTTCCGGGAGCTTGGCAACCGGTTCTGGAGACGGTGGCTCCGCCGAGGAACTGTTCATGGCGCTCAGGTCATTGCGCAAGCGCATTGCCGACGAGGCCGGTGTGCCGCCGTATGTCGTATTTCCCGACAGGACCCTCAAGGAGATGGCTGTTGCAAGGCCACGTACCGAAACTTCCCTCGCAGCAATCTACGGAGTCGGGCGGGCCAAGCTCGAGAAGTACGGGCAACGCTTCATCGATCTGATTGCGGCCAGGCATCCGGAGTAGCGGCCGAATTTGCAGCATTGAACATGTTTAGTACTTGACAGTTCAATGAAATCGCGCAATGCTATGAAAGCACTTTCATGAAGTATGTTTCATGAAAGTAAACCAGCCGTGAGGCAGTTGAACCAGTACCACAATCGGGGAAGCATGATAGGAAAAGCACCAGCCACCATCTATGATGTCGCGGACAAGGCTGGTGTAAGCATTTCTACGGTTTCCCGCTTCCTCAACAATTCTGGAAAGGTAGCCGCTGTCACGGGTGATCGTATCCATGATGCGATGGAAGTGCTTTCATACATCCGACAGGGCAATGCGGGCTCGCGGCAGAGCAGACGGCCTGGCCGCATAGGCGTGCTGGCTCCATTCTTCCCGGCTCCGTCCTTCGTGGAACGCATGCAGGGTATGACGTCGGTGTTCCATGCCGCTGATTGCGAGATGCTCGTCTACAGTATCGATTCACCGGAGCAGTTGAACAACCTGGTGCGGACGGGATTCCTTACAAAGCGGCTCGACGGCATAATCGTCATGGCCATGCTCCTGGACGAGGTAAACGCCAGACACCTGCATCGTGCAGGCCTTCAGGTCGTTCTAATCGAACAGCACAATCCGCTGTTCTGCTGCATCGAATGCGACAACATAAAGGGCGGGGCCCTGGCCGCCGAGTATCTTTTGTCCAAGGGACATGAAACGTTCGGCTATATAGGCCAGAATTCTCCATTGCCCTATTCGCTTCAGCCCAGTGAACTGCGTATCAAGGGCTACTCAGATGCATTGTCAGCGGCTGGCAGGCCTCTGGATCCTGACTTCATCAAGCTTGGTGAGGTCAGCTTTGATGGTGGATACAGCATGGGTATGGAACTGCTGTCACGTAAAAAACGCCCGAAGGCTGTATTCGTCATGTCTGACCTGCAGGCTTTTGGTGTCATCAAGGCGGCCCGCAAACTATCGCTCCGCATGCCGGAAGATGTGGCCATCATCGGCTTCGACGACATAGAAGCAGCCGATTACATGGAACTTTCGACTATCAGCCAGGCCTTGAAGGAATCCGGCCGGCTAGCAGCCGAGCTGCTTCTGGGTCGGATTGCGGAACCGGACAGGCCCTTGCAGAACGTGCAGTTGCGCGTATCGGTGGTTGAACGCTCGACTGCGTGAACAGGTTGAAAGGTGCTGCATGGGCAGCACCGGTGATATTTGCATCATGCCGGTGAAGGCAATAGAATTGGTATTTCGTTCCAAGGAGGAATCTGCAATGAAGAAATCACTGATCGTCATGTTCATCGCCCTGCTCGCAGTTGCCGTGTTGTTCACGGGCTGCGCCAAGAAGGAAGAACCCGTCAAGATCACCACCCTTACCCTGGCCCAGGGCAAGCCCGAGATCGACGCCGCCCTGAAGGCCTACGCCGCCACCTGGGGCACAGCCAACAACGTCACCGTTACCATCAAGTCGATAGGCGGCACCTCCGGAGGCCTCGGCCCCGCGCTCAAGGCTGACTTTGCCGCAGGCGACATGCCCGACCTCTTTGCCTTTGATGGCCTTGAAAGCTACAAGGAATGGGAAAACCTGGTTCTCGATGTATCTTCGGAGCCCTGGGTTTCCAAGACCGCCGTTGCGTTCAAGTACAACAACAAGGTTTTTGGCTTCCCTGTTGCAGTAGAAGGCTGGGGCATGGCCTACAACGCCGACCTGCTCGCCAAGGCCGGCATCGACCCCGCGACCCTGAACAACTACGATGGCTACATGAATGCCTTTGCCAAGCTTGATTCAATGAAGAAAGAACTGGGCATCGATTCCGTCGTGTCCATGGCCGCTTCGATTGAAATGGGCTGGGTAACCGCCCACCACAACTTCAATTCGCTGCTTGCCAACGGCCTGCCCTACGGCGACCTGTCGGTGGTCGACGCACTGCTCGCCGGAAATGTCGACGCGACCCGCCTGTCCGAGTATGCCGACTGGGTGGAACTGCTCTTCAAGTACGCCGACAAGACTGTCCTGACCACAGGCAACTACGACTCCCAGGTTGGCGCATTTGCGACCGGCAAGGCCGCATTCCTGCACCAGGGCAACTGGGTTGACGGAAACCTCAAGGGTGTAGCAACCTTCAAGATGGCCTTTGCTCCCCATGGATCGATGAAGAAAGCCACCGATGGCATCTTTGTAGCCGCTCCCTCGTTCTACGCCATCAACAAGGATTCCAAGAACCTCGCGATGGCCAAAAAATTCCTGACCGACCTCGCCACCACGCCAGAAGGCGCCCAGTACATGGTCAAGGAAGCCGGCATGATCCCCGCCTACTCAGGCATCAGCCTCCAGCCCGAAGGCCAGCTGTCGCAGTCCGTCCAGGCCTGGTCAGCGGCCGGCAAGGTCTATTCGTGGAGCCAGTACTACTTTACCGGCGATTTCCGCGACAAGACCCTGAACCCGCTCTACAACCAGTTTGCCACCGGCAAGATCAACAAGGCCCAGTTCGTCGACCTGATGACCAAGGCCCTGATCGCCAACAAGAAATAAATAACCGGAGCGGCCGCCCTCGTGGCGGTCCGCTCCCGCTTTCTGGAGGAGGGGAGCATGAACATCAAAAAAGAAAATTCGCTGGTATTCTGGCTGTTTCTGGCACCGGTGCTGCTGGCTTTTACGGTGGTGATCATCGTTCCCTTCTTCCTGGGCGTCTTCTATTCCTTTACCAATTGGTCCTCATCAGCCAAGGCCGACGGCGGACTCCAGTTCATAGGGTTAAGAAATTATACCGAGAGTTTCAAGGATCCGGCATTTGCCCATTCGTTTGGCGTGACGGTCATCTATACGATATTCAACATGATGTTCATAAATGTGGTGGCCTTTGCGCTGGCCCTGCTCGTGACCAGCAAGATTAAACTACGAAAGATATACCGGGTCGGATTCTTCGTGCCCAACCTGATAGGTGGCCTGATCCTTGGTTATATATGGCAGTTTCTTTTCAATAACGCCCTTCCATCTCTAGGCAAGGCTGTTCCGGCGCTTGCCGCACTTGCGTCGCCTGAAAACCTGCTGCTGGCCAGACCCACGTCGGCCATTGTAGCGCTCATCATCGTGGGTACCTGGCAGTACGCCGGCTACATCATGATGATCTACATAGCCGCGATAGAGAACGTGCCTGTGGAACTCCACGAGGCCGCGATGATAGACGGCGCCAGCCCGATGGAGAGGCTCAGGGCAATAACCCTGCCAATGGCCGCCCAGGCTTTTACCGTGACCATGTTCCTGACGCTCGTGCAGAGCTTCAAGCAGTTCGATGTCAACGTTTCGCTGACGAGCGGAGGCCCCTCGACCATGTTCCAGGGCGTGCCCGTCCTCGGGACTGAACTGCTCGCGCTGAACATCTACAACACCGCCTTCCTGTCCAACTTCCTTGCGATGGGGCAGGCCCGGGCCGTCGTGTTCTTCCTCGTACTGGCGGTCATCGCGCTGGTCCAGGTGGCCGTCAACAAGAAGAAGGAGCTGGAGCTATGAACCGCATCAAAGTCGGGAAGATCGTTGCCGAGGTGGCGACGCTGGCTCTGTTCCTCGCCTTCCTCTTTCCATTCTTCCTCGTTCTGATCAATTCATCGAAGACGGCCTTCGAGGTAACCCAGTATCCGCTGGTCATGCCCAAGAGCTGGGGAACCCTGTTCAAGAACGTTGCTACCATCTGGACGAGCAGCAACATCCGGTATCCGGCATCGCTGGTCTCGTCAAGCATCATCACCTCCGTCTCGCTGCTGGCCATCAGCCTGTTGTCTTCCCAGGCAGCCTGGGCCCTCGTACGCACCAAGACGAAGACCTCCAATGCAATCTTCTTTCTGTTCGTAGCGGCTATGGTCATACCGTTTCAGATTGTGATGTTCCCGCTGCTGTCCTGGCTCAGGACCATAACCGGCATAACCGGTATACGGCTCCTGCGGACCTACGCCGGCATGATCCTGTGCTACGTGGGTTTCGGCGTATCGCTGTCCATTTTCATGTACCACGGCTTCATCAAGAGTATCCCGGTTGAACTTGAAGAAGCGGCAACGATAGACGGTTGCACGAGAGCCGAAATTTTCTACAAGATAATCTTTCCGATACTGAGCCCCATCCACGCCACCGTGCTCGTGCTCAACGGCATCTGGATATGGAACGACTTCCTCCTGCCGCTTCTTGTGCTCGGCAAGGGCAACGCCATACAGACCATACCGCTGGCGGTTTCCAATTTTGCCGGCGCCTTCGTCAAGCAATGGGACCTGATACTGACCGCCATCCTCCTGGCGATGATACCCGTCGTCATCTGTTTCCTGCTGGCACAGAAGTATATCGTCAAGGGCATGGTGGCCGGATCGATCAAGTGATGGATCGATCCTGGGCAAACCTGGAACACGGCTGCCGCGAGCGTTTACTAGCGGCAGCCGCACCCGCTGGCGATCTGGCCGATCTTGCGGAGTTTTCAGCCAGGTTGGACGGGGAGTTCAGGCGGCTTGCCGAACTGCTGTGGGACCTGTACCGCGACCGCCCGGATTTTGCGTTCCAGCTGCAGGCCCTGGTCGAGGAAACGTTTGCCGGATTCCAGGCCAGGCCCGAGCCTTTGCGCCAACGGGACCGGGAATTACCGCCGGAATCCGGCTGGTTCCTCTCAGGCAGCCAGGTAGGTGCCGTCGCGTACGTGGACCTGTTTGCCGGAACCTTCAACGGTCTTACGCAGCGCATACCGTATCTCAAGGAGCTCGGTGTAACCTGGTTACACTTGATGCCGTTCTTCCTTGCGCCCGGCAAGGAGAGCGATGGCGGCTACGCGGTTTCGAGTTACCGGCAGACCAATCCAGCCTTGGGTTCAATGGATGACCTCGAGCATCTTGCTGGCTTGCTGGCCCATGAAGGCATAGCGCTCGTGGCTGACTTCGTGTTCAACCACACAAGCGACGAGCATGCATGGGCTGTGCAGGCCAAAGCTGGTGATTCTGCTCACCAGGATTTCTACCGTGTATTCGCCGATCATGCCGATACCGCCGCGTACCAGGCGAGCCTGCGCGACATCTTTCCGGAGGCCCGCTCGGGTTCGTTTACCTGGTCGCCCGAGATGAACAAATGGGTATGGACAACCTTTCACTCGTATCAGTGGGACCTCAACTACGCAAATCCAGCCGTGTTCAGGGCCATGGCTGCTGAAATGGTGGCGCTGGCAAACCGCGGCGTATCGGTGCTGCGCCTCGATGCCGTGGCTTTTATATGGAAAAAAATCGGCACGGGCTGCGAGAATCTGCCTCAGGCGCACACGATAATAAAAGCATTCCAGTCGATAGCACGGCTGGCCTGCCCGTCGCTGCTGTTCAAGTCCGAGGCCATCGTCCATCCCGACCGCATAGCTGAATACATAGATCTGCGGGAGTGTCAGGTGTCGTACAATCCGCTGCTCATGGCGGAGCTGTGGGAAGCCTCGGCTACCAAGGACGCGCGTCTTTTGTCACTTTCGATGCGCAAGCGCCACAGACTGCCCGCTGGCTGCGCCTGGGTAAACTACGTGCGCTGCCATGACGACATAGGCTGGACCTTCGCCGACGAAGATGCCGCTGAACTGGGTATCAAGGGTGGTGACCACCGTTCGTTCCTCAATAATTTTTATATGGGAACCTTCCCTGGCAGTTTCAGCTGTGGAGTCAGCTTTCAGTTCAACCCCGCCAACGGGGACCGCAGGATCTGCGGCACGGCTGCTTCCCTGGCTGGAGTCGAAAGGGCGGTTACCGAAGGCCCAGGTGAAGACCTGGACACGGCGATACGCAGGGTATTGCTGCTGTATGGCATCGCCTTTTCAGCGGGTGGCATCCCCCTCCTGTATCTGGGCGACGAGCTTGGCTCGCTCAATGATTACCGGTATGAAGATGATCCAGCCAGAGCTGCCGACAGTCGCTGGGTTCACAGGCTCAGCTGGAATGACAAACTTGTTGAAGGCAGGATCGATGCGTCGGAAATTTCCGGCCGTGTGCATGCGGGGATCTGTTCGCTTTCACGGCACCGCAAGGCTCATGCTGCGTTCAGCGCGCAGGCTGTTACTGTCGTCGATACGGGGACCCGTGCGGTGCTCGCGTTCCGGAAGCAGGCTGCCGGAGAACTTCTTTCCGTCGTGGGAAACTTTTCCGATAGGCCCGTGGAGCTCGATGCCACAGCGGCTAATCACGTTTTGGCAGGCAGGCAGGGCATGGATCTGCTTTCAGGGCGGCTCGTCCTGCCCGGTGAACCACTGGAGCTTGAACCCTGTGAACTTCTATGGATACTATCGTCTACTGAGTAGAGCGGGAGGTTTCCATGATGTACCAGCGAAGCATAGCCGTAGGAGCGTCCGAAGACAGGTTGTCACGACTTATCACCGAACGCATGGCTCCCGGTGCGGACACCACGCGTATTGATGCCCGGATATGGGACCTTTTCGGTGAAGAATGGGCCATCGTCTTTACCGACCTTGCCGGCTTCTCGCGCAATGTCGAAGCCTTCGGCATCATCCACTTCCTGCAGACGATTTTCGAAAGCGAGCGCATCCTGGTACCGGTCATAGACGAGCATGACGGCATCCTGCTCAAGATAGAAGGCGACTCCATGCTGGTAATCTTCAGGAACCCGCTCAAGGCTTTGAAGGCGGTAGCCGGCATGCAGGCTGCCTGCGCGAACTACAATGCGGGAAGGGCCAAGACCGAACAGGTACTGCTGTGTGCCGGCGTTGGTTTCGGACGAGTCCTGCGCATAGGCGACGCGGACGTGTTTGGCAAGGAAGTCAACTCGGCGAGCAAGCTGGGTGAAGATACCGCAAAGGCTGGCGAGGTGCTCGTCACGCAGGGCGTCGTCGACGCGGTGCCTTCTACAGCGGGATTCAAATTCAGCGAGCTTGTGGATATGCCGGCTGCCGTCGGCAAGGCCTACCGTTTTGACTATGAGTGACGCGGTTCCACAACGCTACCGGGTTGCTGTCATAGGAGGAGGCCCCGCGGGGCTTTTTGCTGCCATCCGTTACGCGGAGTCTGCCGCTGCCGCTCGTATGGACAATGCCGGGTGCGAGATAGAACCCGACGCCTGTCCTGGTATTGTCGTGCTGGAGCGCCGGACCCATCCCTGCCGCAAGCTGCTGGTGGCAGGCTCCGGACAGTGCAACCTTACGCACGCAGGCCCCATTGACGATTTCGCGGAGCATTATGGAGGCGGCGCAAAGCCAGGCGCGGTAGCCCGGTTCCTCAAGCCAGCCTTGCTCGAATTCTCCAACAACGACCTGCTGGACTGGTTCCGCACTCATGGCCTGGACTTTGAGGAAGAAGAGGGCGGCAAGGTGTTTCCTGTTACCCGCAAGGCTTCCTCGGTGCTGGACATCCTGCTTGCCGAAGCACAGCGTCTGTGCGTGGAAATGCGCGGCGAGCGGCGTGTTATGTCGCTGGTTGCGGTAGGCAGCGAGTTCATAATAGAAACAGCACAAGAAAAAATCATTGCTGAAGCCGTGCTCGTGGCGACGGGCGGAGCCTCGTATCCGGTTACGGGGTCATCCGGCGACGGGTATGCGCTGGCCGCGGCTCTGGGCCACGCTGTCGTCGCAGTTAGGCCGGCTCTGGCTCCGGTCTACGTGACGGATTTCAGGCTTGCATCGGTTGCGGGGTTGTCTTTCAGAGGAGCGGGCCTTACCATCCGGCGCGATGGCAAGAAACTGTCGTCACGGGTAGGCGATATATTGATAACGCATAAAGGCATCTCCGGGCCGCTCGTGCTGGACGCGTC
>JFJP01011129.1_pt1 | contig 27234 bp, 24 predicted proteins | sample 431651 | NCBI WGS metagenome assembly JFJP01 (sample SAMN02602958, study PRJNA72255) | Microbial mat metagenome, whole genome shotgun sequencing project. | biome: fresh water; feature: sink hole; material: water; isolation source: purple microbial (photo- and chemosynthetic) mats found in...
GCCGAAGTGGAGGGCCGTGATCGCGGCGCAGGCGATGACCGCGTGCGCGAAGCCGTACCAGCCCCACGCGGCCTGGGCGACGAGCGCGGCGGCGACAGCCCACCAGGCCCACCTGTTCGGTCGCGTCGAGAACGCGGCCGCCAGCGCCGCGATCGCGGCGATCACGAACGGCATCGGCAACTGGTTCAGGTGGCCCAGCTCCGACAGCGTGTACGGCGCGCCCAGCAGCGCGATGACGGCGATGCCGGATTCGCGCGCGCGGCCCCCGCTGGCTCTCCAGAGCGCGACCATCGCCGCGCCGGCCAGAAGCAGCGTGCCGGCATAGGCCGCGTTGTACTGCGCGGCCAGGGTGGCTCCGCCGAGCAGGCGCACAGGAGCGACCAGCAGCGCCTGGCCCAGCAGCGAATCCATGAAGGCCAGGACGCCCGTCAGGGGGAAGAAGATGGGCGGGTCGGTCCACACCGGCGTGAAGGCCGTCCGCCGCGTCCATTCGAGCAGGCCGGCCTGCAGCACGGCGTCGATGCCGCCGAAGGGGCTGACGACCTGCCGGCTCCACTGCCCCAGCACCGGCCGGATCTCGGCCAGGAAGATCAGCAGCGCGCCGCACCAGGCGGCGAAGGCGGACCACCGGATCATTCGTTGCGGCTCAACAGGGCCAGCGCGTCGACCCGGTACTGCCAGCCCTCGGTGTCGCCGTCGATATCGCCCCACGGGGCCGACACGTGACCGCGCCGGATGTGGAGAAGGTTGAGGAGCGACACCTCGTAGCCCCAGGTCTCCTCGTCGAAAAAGCCGGATTCGTCGCGTTCGTACACGTAGCGGTCGCCGGTCCAGGCATAGCCCGGCACCGACGTCTGCTGCGTGCCGGTGCCCGTCTGTTCGCCCAGGTCGAGGTGGACATGGTCGATCGGGCCGTCCGCGAACAGCAACCCGACACCGTAGGCGCCGAAGGTCAGTTCCTTCTTGTCGATGTAGATGTTCTCGGCGAAGCCCTCGGCCAGTTTCGAGTGCATGGTGCCGTAGCGCAGGCCGGGCCGGAACGCGAGCATGGCGGGGTTGGCCCACACGTTCACATCGCCGCCCCAGACGGTCGCCACGCCGGTGTTCCCCATCCCGGCGTCGCGGGCCGAGGTGTTGAACTGCAGGGAGATGGCGCCGGCGCCGTAGGCGGCGTGGGTGACGACCGGGAGCAGCAGAAAAGACAGGATCAGGAACAGGGCCCGCCCATGGCGCGGATGACTCATTTTCGGCCTCCCTGATGACCATGCTGGCGGCTCCGGCCGGAACGGCCGGGCGATTTCGCCGCATCGGCGCGGCGAATTGATACGGCGTGGACAGTTTCCCACGGTTGCCGGTCCGGGACAAGGGGATGTCGAGGCCGCGGCGAGGCGCGTCTTCGACTGGCGGCCCGCCGATTTCTCCCTAGCTTTGGGGGTTGAGGTGTTCGCGGACAGTTCCCCATCCCGGCGGTGCCCATGCTCCCGAGTCATCATCCCCTGCACGACATCGCCCGCAAGGTCGAGGCCGGCGAGCGCCTGTCCGAAGACGACGGCCTGCGCCTGGCCGCCAGCGACGACCTGCCGGCCCTGGGCCTGATGGCGCACTTCGTCCGCGAACGGATGCACGGCGACGCCGTCTATTACAACGTCAACCGCCACATCAACCCGACCAACGTCTGCTACGTGGGCTGCGAGCTGTGCGCCTACGCGGATGATCCGAACGCGCCGGGCACCTGGTCGTATTCGCCGGAGCAGTGCGTCGAAATGGCGCGCAAGGACTTCACGCCGGACGTCTCGGAGTTCCACATCGTCGGTGGGCTGCACCCGCGCTGGAAGTTCGAGGTCTACGTCGAGATTCTGCGCGCGCTGAAGTCGGCCTTCCCGACCGTGCACCTGAAGGCATTCACGATGGTCGAGATCGACTTCCTGGCCAAGCTGGCCAAGCAGTCGGTGCCCTTGACGATCGAGGTCCTGCGCGCCGCCGGTCTCGACAGTTGCCCAGGCGGCGGCGCCGAAATCTTCCATCCGGAGATCCGCGACCAGATCGCCTCCAAGAAGATGAGCGCCGACCGTTGGCTGGAAGTGACCGGGATGGTCCATGCGTCAGGGTTGAAATCGAACTGCACGATGCTGTTCGGGCACATCGAGGAGCCGCGCCACTGGGTCGACCACCTGGTGCGCCTGCGCGCGCAGCAGGACCTCAGCGGCGGCTTCCAGTGCTTCATCCCGCTGGCCTTCCACCCCAAGGACACGAAGTTCGCGCACCTGCCCGGACCCGACCTGACGACCAAGCTGAAGGTCGTGGCCATCAGCCGGCTCATGCTCGACAACATCCCGCACATCAAGGCCTACTGGGTGATGCTCGGCCGCGAGATCGCGCAGGTCGCGCTGCGGTTCGGGGCGAACGACCTGGACGGCACCGTCATCGACGAGCGCGTCACCTTCGCCGCCGGCGGCGCCGCGGGCAAGGGCATGACCGTCGACGACATCCGCGCCTTCATCCGCGCCGCGGGGCTGCGGCCGGTGCTGCGGGACACGGTCTACAACGAGATCGAAGTGGCGGGGTAGCGGCGCGGGCCCACGGGCAGTGCCGTGACGCTCTGGTGCTTTCCGCTCAAACGTCATCCCGCCCGGCCGATACCGCTGTTTCGAATCGGATTTGCCGCTCTGCGCGCCAGCCCTTATCCTTGGCGGGTCATGAACGCACGCATCCGCATCCTCCTGGCCCTTCTGGGCTGCCTCGTGTTCGGCGGCAACGCACTTGCCGTCGACCTGAGCCATTGCGATGCCCTGTGCTGCGACGAACCGTGCGAATCGGCGCCTCTGGTGCCGGAATCGTGCGCCTGCTGTGCCGTTCACAGAACGTCCGAGCCGGACACGGCGCTGCCGGCCGTCGCCCCCTCGGCTCCCCTGCCGGCCCTGATCGCCGTATTGCCTTCGTTGCCGGACCTGAACGGCGGCCTCTCCTGCGCCGCGAAACTGACCCTCGCCCCCGCGCCTTCGCCGCCCTCCCAGCGCGCCGCCATCCTTCGGAATTGACCAACCGCCAGCGTCTGTGTCGTTACGCCGGCTCGCGGTGAGCCGGCGCGCGTCCCGTCGTGCCGCGGAGGATTCCGATGATGGCTTTGCCTCGCCTGTTGATCTGCCTGTCGTTCGGTCTGGCGTTGACACCCATTCGTGTCGCGGCGGCGCCGGCCTCCGCTCCCCTGGATCGCGATACCGTGCTGCGGCTGGCGCGCGAGCAATCACCACAGGTTCTGGCCGCGCGTGAGCGCCTGGACCAGGCCGGGGGTGACCTGACTTCGGCCCGCGCCTGGGCCTACAACCCGGAACTGGAACTGGAGTGGACGCGCCGCACGATGACGGACGGGGCCACGGACGACCATGGCTGGCGCGTCGAGCAGCGCCTGGACTTGGCGGGCCGCGGGCCGCGCATCGGCGCCGCGAGAGCCGACTTCGAAGCCGCCGAATGGCAGCGGCTCGACGCCGGTACGGCCGCGGGCGCCGAAGCGGCGCGGGCCTGGCTCGTCGCGGTGCACGCCGGCGCGCGGACAGCGTTGGCCTCCGAAAGCGCGGCCGTGCAGGAGCGCCTGCGGACGATCGCCGCCGCGCGGCATGCGGCCGGCGAAACCGGAAAGCTGGACGAGGCCCTGGCCACGGTCGCGGCGGCGCGCGCACGGGCGGCGCTGGCGGACAGCCGCGCTGCTGAATTCGACGCTCTGGCCGAATTGGCGGCGCTGCTGCGGATCGACGGGATCGAGCTTCCGGCCGTCAGCGGGGAGCTGGCCTGGCCCGCTCCGCCCGCCCTCGAGGCCGTGCGCGAAGCCGCGTTGGCCCAGCCCGGGCTGGAAGCGCTGGGCGCGGCGAAGACGGCCGCCGACGCGCGTCGCCGACTGGCCGGATCCCTGGCCTGGCCGGAGCTGGGCGTGTTCGGCGGCACGGGCCGCGAAGAGGATGCCGACCTGCGGACGCTGGGCCTGACCCTGTCGGTGCCCGTGTTCGCGCGCGGGCAGGGCGAGCGCAAGTCGACCGCCGCCGCCGCGCGGCTCGCGGAAGTGGAACTGGATGCGGCGCGGCGCACCCGCCTGGCGCAGGTGACCGCGGCCTGGCATCGGCAGCGCGAACTGCAGGCGGCGCTCGATACCGACAGCGACGCCACCGCCGACGCTCTCGAGGCCAGCGTCCGCCTGAGCGAGGCGGCCTACGGTCTCGGCGAGATCCCGCTGGATGAAGCCCTCCTGGCGCAGCGCGAGCAGATCGAGGCGCGCCGCGAACTCAACGACCTGCGACTGTCCGCGGCGCTGGCCGCACTGGACGTCGCCTACCTGGCGGCGCTGCCGCCGCTGCACGAAGGGACCCGGCCATGAGGAAGATCATCATCCCGGCGGCGCTGGTCGCGGCGCTGGCCCTGGCCATGTTGGCCGCGGGTTGCGGGAACGGCGGCAGTGGGCAGGTGGAAGCGCACGGTGAAGCGGCGGCGGCGCACACAGATGAGCATCCCGGCGAGCACCCCGGCGCGACAGCGGAAGCCGACGAGCACGCCGGCCACGACCACGGCGACGCCGAAGGCGAGGCCTCGGACCTGGACCAGCCCGTCGACGCCCTGTTCGCCGCCTCGTGCGAACACGACGTGAAGACCTTCGCCTGCGACGAATGCCGCTATGAAGTGGGCGTGGCGCGGGCGCCCGTAAGCCTCTTCGAAGGCGGCCTGCTGCACAAGACGCAGCCCGCGCGCGAGCCCGTGCGCGTGCCGCTGACGTTGACCGGTGAAGTGCGGTTCGACGAGCGGCGCGTGGCGCATCTGGCGCCGGCGGCGGCGGGGATCGTGCGGCGAGTGCCGGTGTCCGTGGGTGACCACGTGCGGCGCGGCGACACGCTGGTCGAGATCGAGAGCGGCGAAGCGGGCGCGGCGGCCGCGGAACTGCGCGAGGCCCGTTCGCTGCTCGATCTGGCCGAAGAGCGGCACGAACGGTCGCGTCAGCTGCGCGAACAGGGCATCGCCGCCGAAAAGGATTTGCGGCTGGCGGCGCAGGAACTGGAATCCGCGCGCATCCGCCTCGAATCCGCGAGCGCCCAGGTGGCGCGCCTGGGTGTGGCAACGGACACCGCCGGCGGCGTGCTGCGCCTGCGCGCTCCGGCCGACGGCACCGTGCTGTCGCTGCACGCGGTCGGCGGCGAACCGGCGCGCACCGACGAGGTGATGGTCACCGTCGGCGACATCGTCACGGTCTGGGTCTGGGCCGATCTCTACGAGCGCGACCTGTCGCGCCTGGCCGCCGGCCCGCTGCCGGCCGAAGTCGGCGTGCGGGCGTGGCCCGGGCAGACGTTCGCCGGCACGGTCGACTTCGTGAGCCCTTCGATCGACGAAGCCACGCGCACGGTCAAGCTGCGCGTCTCCGTCCCCAACCCCGACGGCCGCCTGCTGGCCGGCATGTTCGCCGCGGTGCAGGTCTTCCTGCCGGGCGACCAGGAGGCACTGGTGCTGCCGCGCCTGGCCGTGCTGGAGGACGAGGGCCGCAGTTTCGTCTTCGTGCACCATCACGACGACTTCTACGTGCGCCGGCCGGTGACGGTCGGGCGCTCCTGGGGCGATCGCCTGGAAATCACCGGCGGCCTGCGCGGCGATGAAACCATCGTCGCGGACGGCGCCTTCCTGCTGAAATCTGACGTCCTGCGCTCCAAAATGGGCGCCGGTTGCGCGGACTGAAGGGCGGCATCATGCGGAGTCTGACCTGGTTCCTGCACAACCGCGTGCTGGTGCTGGCGGCCACGGCCGTGGTGCTGGCCGGCGGCGTCGCCGCCTGGGTGCGCCTGCCCATCGACGCCTTCCCCGACGTGACCGGCACGCAGGTGATGATCCTGTCGCAGTCGCCCGGGTTGGCGGCGGTCGATGTCGAGCAGCGCGTCAGCTATCCCATCGAACTGGCCATGCGCGGGCTGCCGCGCGTGACCGAAGTGCGTTCGCTGTCGAAGGCCGGCCTGTCGCAGGTCGTCATCACCTTCGAGGACGGCGCCGACACCTACTGGACCCGGCAGGTGGTCTTCGAACGCCTGGCCGCCGCACGCGAGGAACTGCCGCCGGGCACCGACGCCGAACTGGGCCCCATCAGCACCGGGCTGGGCGAGATCTTCCAGTACACGCTCGAAGGCGACGGTCTCAGCCCCATGGAACTGCGCACCATCCAGGACTGGCTGGTGGCGCCGTTGCTCAAGCCCATCGCCGGCGTCAACGAGGTCAACAGCTTCGGCGGCGAGGTGAAGCAGTACCAGGTGCTGGTCGACCCGGACCGCCTGCTGGCCTACGGATTGACGTCGGGCGATGTCGTGGCCGCCATTGAGCGCGGCAACGCCAACGCGGGCGGCGGCGTCATCGTGCGCGGCTGGGAACAGGTGTACCTGCGCGGCGTGGGCCTGCTGCGGGACATCCCCGACCTGGAGCGCGTGGTGCTGACGGCCAGGGACGGCGCGCCGGTCTACCTGCGCGACGTGGCCGACGTCGTGGTCGGCGCCGAGCCACGCCAGGGCGCGGTCACGCGCGACGGCAAGGGCGAAGTGGTGGCCGGCATGGTCATCATGCTGAAGGGCGAGAACTCGCGCGAGGTGGTCGACCGCGTCAAGAAGGCCGTCGCCGAACTGGGCCCCACGCTGCCCGAGGGCGCGCGGCTGAACGTGTTCTACGACCGCACCTCGTTGATCGAAGCCTGTCTGGACACGGTCATCCACGCGCTGCTCGAGGGCGGGCTGCTGGTCGTGCTGATCCTCTTCCTGTTCGTGGCCGAGCTGCGCACCGCGCTGATCGTCGTCTTCTCGCTGCCGCTGACCTACCTGATCAGCTTCATCGTGATGGGCCAGGTCGGACTGACGGCCAACCTGATGAGCCTGGGCGGGCTGGCGTTCTCGGTGGGCATGGTGGTCGACGCCTCGATCGTGGTGGTCGAGAACGTGCGCCGCCATCTGGCGCATTCGCCGCCGGGCACCCCGACGCGGCCGGTGGTGGCGCGCGCGGTGATCGAGGTGGCCAGGCCCGTCGCGTTCTCGGTGCTGATCATCGCCATCACGCTGGTGCCGCTGTTCACGCTGCAGGGCATCGAAGGCCGCATGTTCGCGCCGCTGGCCCTGACGATGCTGATCGCGCTGCTGGTCTCTCTCGGCGTGGCCCTGACGGTGGTGCCGGCGCTGGCCGACCTGCTGCTGCGCGCCACGCCCGAACGCGAGTTCGCCTTCGTGCGCCGCTTCCATCAGGGCTACCTGAACCTGCTGCAGGCCGCGCTGCGCCGGCGCGGCCGCACGACGCTGATCGCCCTGCTGGTGCTGGCCGGCAGCGCCGCCCTGGTGCCGCTGATGGGCACCGAGTTCATGCCGCCGCTGGACGAGGGCTCGCTGGCCATCAACGTGGTGCGGCTGCCCAACGCGTCGCTGGAGGGCTCGGTGCAGGTCTCCGAGTTCCTCGAGAAGCGCCTGCTGGCGTTTCCCGAAGTGTCGACCGTGGTCAGCAAGACCGGGCGCGCCGAGATCAGCGAGGACCCGATGGGACCCGAGCAGACCGACGTCTTCGTGATGCTCAAGCCGAAGGGCATGTTCAGCCGTGGCCGCGACAAGACCGAACTGGTGGCTGCGATCGCCGCCGATCTGGCCGAGGTGCCGGGCCTGCGCTACTCGTTCTCGCAGCCCATCGCCCTGCGGGTCAATGAGCTGATCTCGGGCGTCAAGAGCGATCTGGCGGTCAAGATCTTCGGGCCCGACCTGGCCATCCTGAAGGACGTGGCCGACCGCGCCGCAGCCGCGATGGGCGGCGTTGACGGGGCCGCGGACATCAAGGTCGAGCAGGTGGCCGGCATGGCGCAACTGGACGCGGTGATCGACCGCGAAGCGGCCGCACGCCACGGCATCGACGTGGGCGTCATCAACGAGACCATCGAGACGGCGGCCGCCGGCCGGCTGGCCACCACGTTGATCGAAGAGGACCGTCGCATCGCCGTGGTCGTGCGCTACCCCGAGTCGGCGCGGCGCGACGTGGCCGAACTCGAACGACTCCTGGTCCCGGCCCCCGGCGGTGAGCGCGTGCCCCTGGGCCAGTTGGCGGCATTCCACCTGATCGAAGCCCCCGCGCAGGTCACGCGCGAAAACGGCATGCGCCGCGTCGTGGTCGAAGCCAACGTGCGCGGCCGCGACCTGGGCGGCTTCGTCGACGACGTGCGCGCCGCCGTGGCCCCGCTCGCGCTGGAGTTGCCGTCCGGCTACCGCATCGAGTACGGCGGGCAGTTCGAGAACCAGCAGCGGGCGATGCGTCAGTTGTCCATCGTCGTGCCCGTCGCGCTGCTGCTGATCATGATCCTGCTGCACCTGGCGCTGGGCTCGTTCCGGCACGCCTTCCTGGTGCTGCTGAACCTGCCGTTCGCCCTGGTGGGCGGCGTGCTGGCGGTGGTGGCCTGGGGCATCCCGCTGTCGGTGTCCGCCGCGGTGGCGTTCATCGTCCTGCTGGGCGTGGCTGTGCAGAACGGCGTCGTGCTGGTGGCGTTCTTCCGCCAGCTGCGCGAAAGCGGCAGTTCGCTGGACGAAACCATCACCCGCGGCTGCGACCTGCGCTTCCGCCCGCTGCTGATGACGGCGCTGACCAGCTTCATCGGCCACCTGCCGATGCTGTTCGCCACCGGCTCGGGCGCCGACATCCAAAAGCCGCTCGCGGTGGTGGTGATGGGCGGCCTGATCACCAGCACGCTGCTGACGCTGGTGGTGCTGCCGGTGGTGTATGGGTGGGTCGAGGAGAGGCGGGATCGGGTGGTGAGGTAGGGGTCGGAGTTGCGCCGGCGCAAGGGCCCGCCGGGCTTGCGCCGGCGCAAATGATCCGACTGCGCCCAGGAATGTAATCCGTACTTGACACAAATGTTTGCCATACTATACATTTATTCCCATGAACAAGCCCAAACTCACGAATGCCCTGCGCGAACGGCGCAAGAGTGCCGGCGGGCTGACCCAGCAGGAGCTCGCCGAGCGCGCCGGGGTCACCCGCCAATCCATCATCTCCATTGAACAGGGAAAGTACCGCCCCAGCGTCGAACTGGCGCTGCTGCTCGCCCGTGCGCTGGGCTGCACGGTCGAGGATCTCTTTCACCTCAGCGATGACGGAGACAAGGCATGATGATCCTGTCGGCGCTCCTGGTTGTCGTGGGCTATCTCGGCATGCAGTTCGGGGGACCGGTCTGGGTCGCGGCGGCTACCTGCGGTGTGCCTCTGCTGCTCTATCTCCTGCATGACCTGGGCGTCATTGCGTGGAGAGACGACTTCCAGCGCGAGGTCGCCATGCGCTCCGGCATGCACGCGCTGGTCGCGGTGGGGCTGGTTTGCGCGATGGTCGTGGCGACGAACAACACCACCGAGCTCGTGGCCCGCGAAGAACCGGGGTACGGCCTGACGATGATGGCTGCCCTGACCCTGCGGATCGCGGCGATCATCTGGGGCTTGAGCTGGCTGGTCCAGTATTGGGGCGGCCAAATCGGCGCCATCCGCATCCTCTGGGTGCTGTTGGGCATCAGCTTCATCGAGACCGCGGGTACGACCATGCTCCGCGTGCACGGGACCGAAGCGGGCGGCATGCTCTTCTTCGCCAGGCTCTGGTTCTATCCGCTCCTGGCGCTGGCCATCGTCGGCTGCCGGCGCTGGCCGCGGGTCGGGGGCGCCGCGCTCTGCGTCTATCTGATCGGCAAGACGTGGTTTGTCGCCCACTCCTTTGCCGCGGTCGGGCTCATGGAAGATACGCTGGTCCAGGCGAGCATGATCGCCATGACGCTGCCGCTCATGGTTCCCGCCCTGACCCTGCTGTCGGCGCGGCGCGCCGGCGAAGTGTGAGCGGATGTTGGGCAGTTGCGCCGGCGCAACTCGAGCGCCACTCCCGTCGGTCGCGTCGATGACCGATGCCGATTGCCTGCATACTGTATTCACTCAGGGCTATGCCCATGATGTTGCATGATGATTATTGTCGCTGAACCACTTGCGCCGGCGCAAGCACACGCCCCACGCTTGCCGAATCGATCCCCATGCCTCAGGATGCCCGCGAACCCGCGCCCCGCCCCGAAAGGACCCGCGCCATGTCCGCCGACCGCTCCCTCCGCGGCAAGACCATGCTGATCACCGGCGCCAGCCGCGGCATCGGCAAGGCTATCGCCCTGCGCGCGGCCGAGGACGGCGCCAACGTGGCCATCCTGGCCAAGACCACGACCGAGCACCCGAAGCTGCCGGGCACCATCCACAGCGCGGCGGCCGAGATCGAGCAGGCCGGCGGCCGGGCCCTGGCCTGCAAGTGCGACATCCGCGACGACGAGCAGGTGCAGGCCGCCGTGGAGGCGACGGTGCAGGCGTTCGGCGGCATCGACATCGTCGTCAACAACGCCAGCGCCATCAGCCTGACCGGGCTGCTGGAAACGCCGATGAAGATGTACGACCGCATGTTCGACATCAACGCGCGGGGCAGCTTCCTGGTCACGCAGTGCGCCATGCCGCATCTGCTCAAGGCGGCCAACCCGCACGTGCTGAACCTGAGTCCGCCGCTGACGATGCACCCGCGCTGGTTCGCCGGCCACGCCGCCTACACGCTGGCCAAGTACGCCATGAGCGCCTGGGTGCTGGGCATGACCGAGGAGTTCCGCGCGCAGGGCGTGGCCTTCAACGCGCTGTGGCCCCGCACGGCCATCGACACCGCGGCGGTGCGCAACCTGCTGGGCGGCGAAAAGCTGGCCAATGCGAGCCGGAAACCGGGGATCGTGGCGGACGCCGCCTGGTTCATCCTGACGCGCGACAGCCGGGGCTGCACCGGCAATTTCTATACAGACGAGCAGGTTCTGGCCGAAGAAGGGCAGACCGATCTGGACCATTATGCGGTGCGGCCCGGCACCCCCCTGTTCACCGACTTCTTCCTGGACTGAGTCCCAGCCCGACGCCACGGAGTGCCCCATGAACAAGACGAAGATCATCTGCACGATCGGGCCGGCCAGCCGCAGCCCCGAGATCCTGGAAAAGCTGATCGAGGCGGGCATGAATGTCGCGCGCCTGAATTTTTCGCACGGCACGCTCGAGCAGCACGCCGAGCTCATCCGCGACATCCGCGCGGTCGCCGGGCGGCTGCACCGGCACGTGGCGATCCTGCAGGATCTGGCCGGTCCCAAGATCCGCACCGGCGTGATGGCCGCCGGCACCGTGACGCTGGAGAACGGACAGGCGTTCACGCTCACCAACCGCGACGTGCCCGGCGACGCGCATGAAGTCGGCCTGACCTACGCGGACCTGCCGGCCAACGTGCGCGCCGGCGACACGCTGCTGCTGGCCGACGGCCTGCTGGAGCTGGAAGTCGAGTCGACCAGCGACCGCGACATCCGTTGCCGGGTCGTCGCCGGCGGGCCCCTCAGTTCGAACAAGGGCATCAACCTGCCGCACCGCAGCATCAACGCGCCCATCCTGACCGAGAAGGACAAGCGCGATCTGGAGTTCGGGCTGGCCCACGATGTCGATTTCATCGCGCTGAGCTTCGTGCGCACCGCCCACGATGTGCTCACGGTCAAGAAGCTCATCACCGAGGGCGGCCACGACGTGCCGCTGATCGCCAAGATCGAGAAGTTCGAGGCGCTGGCGAACATCGACGAGATCCTGGAAGTGGCGGACGGCATCATGGTCGCGCGCGGCGACCTGGGCGTGGAGATCCCGCTGGAAACCGTGCCGCGCGCCCAGAAGATGCTGATCACCAAGACGAATGCCGCGTCCAAGCCGGTGATCACCGCCACGCAGATGCTGCGCTCGATGGTCGAGCATCCGCGCCCCACGCGCGCCGAAGTGACGGACGTGGCCAACGCCATCCTGGACGGCACCGATGCGATCATGCTGTCGGAGGAGACCGCCCAGGGCGCCTTCCCCGTGCAGGCCGTGAAGGTGATGGCGCGGGTCGCGGCCGACATCGAACCCCTGTTCGACCACGAAGGCTGGAACACCCGCCTGAAGGCCGCCACCAAGCTGAGCTTCGAGGCCGCCGTGGCGCACACGGCGGTCGAGATGGCCGCAGATATCGGCGCCGCCGCCATCCTGACCTGCACCACCAGCGGCAGCACCACGCGGCTGGTCGCCCGCTACCGTCCGCGGCAGCCGCTGCTGGCCATGACGCCGCACGCGCGGACGGCCGTGCGGCTGGCCCTGACCTTCGGCGCCGTGCCGGTGCTGATGGCCGAGACGGACAGCGCCGAGGCGCTCGAGCACCGCGCCATCACCACGGCGCTGCAGGGCGGGTACGTCAAGCCGGGGCAGCCGGTGGTCATCACGGCAGGGCTGCCGTTCAACCGTGCCGGCACGACGAACATGATCAAGGTGGCCACGGCCGAGTGGGATTAGGCGGTGTCGTCCGGTGAGCCGCGGCCGTCCGTGCGCCGCGGCAGGACATCGGCGAACACGCGCCCGTAGATCTCCCACACCGTGACGAACAGCGCCGCCAGGATGGGGCCGATGATCAGGCCCAGGACGCCGAACATCGTCACGCCGCCCAGCGTCGACAGCATGATGAGCAGTTCCGGCAACTGGGTGTCCTGGCCCACCAGCCGCGGACGCAGGACGTTGTCGACGCTGCCGACCACGCCGCCGCAGAACACGGCCAGCAACACACCCGCCAGGGTGTCCCCTCCGGCGATCAGCATGATCGAGGCCGGCAACCAGACCAGCCCGGTGCCGATGCCCGGGATCACCGACAGCACGACCATCAGCGCGCCCCAGAAGAGGGCGCTGGGCACGCCCGCCACCGCGAATGCCGCGCCCGCCAGCGTGCCCTGGATCAGGCCGATCACCGCCGTGCCCTTCAGGGTGGCGCGCGTGACCGAGCTGAACTTTTCCAGAAGTCGCCGCTCTTCGGCGTCGTCCAGGGGCAGATAGTACAGGATGCGGTCGATCAGGCGACCGCCCTGATCCAGGAAGAAGTACATGGCGTACAGCATCACCGCGAGCATGAACAGGAAGTTGAGCGTGCCGGTGGTCGCGGCCGACAGGCTGCCGATGAGCAGCTTGCTGAGGAAGCCGACCGCCTGGCCGGCGCGGGTCATGATGTCGTCGCGGTAGGGCTCAAGGCGGTCGTAGAACGGCAGCGTCTGCAGCCACCCCATGATCTGATCGGGGTGGTTCAGCTTGTCCTGCACCCAAGGAACGGCGGTGTCGCCGACCTTGATGGCTTCGGCCGTGACCAGCCCCAGCAACCCGACCAGCGGCACCAGCACGACCAGCACCACCACCAACAGGACCGCGATGGCCGCGGCGCGGCGGCGTCCGCGCAGCAGCTTCACCGTGCGCCGGTACAACGGCTGCGCCAGCGAAGCGAAGATGCCGGCGAAGAGCAGCGCCATCAGGAACGTGCGGATCATCTTCAGGAACACGAACGAGATGACCACGACCAGGATGATCAGGAAGACGCGTCCGGCCACGGCCGAGCCGCCGCGCCCCCTGGGGGCGTCGCCGACCGCGGCCCGACGGGAGGGCTTGGAGGATGTCTTCGGCGCGGGTTCGCTGGTCATGTCGCCGGGCCCCGGTCAGCCGACGGCTTCGTCGAGGATCTTCTGCAGATCCTCGCGCTTGACCCCGAGCATGAGCTGCCCCTGCGGGTAGGAAACCGCGACCACGCCCTGTTCGCAGCCGCCGAGGCAGCCGCTGGCGAAGATCTTCACCCGCGTCTCGAGGCCCTGCTCCTTGGACATCCGCTTCAGTTCCTCGCGCAGCTCCACGCCGCCGCGGTCGGCGCAGCACGGCTTGGGCGCGCCGTCGGGGCGCTTGTTGGTGCAGACGAAGACCGCTGCGGGAAACGGCGCGGGGAACTTCAGCATGGGGCATTCTCCTTGGCGCGGGAGCGCGGGCCCGGAGGCCTTGGGGTGGCGCGAGGTGGAACGGCCCGCGAGACGCGCGGCGGCCACCGGACCCCGTCACCAATAGCACGATCACCGGAAATCTGCACCCGCGATCCGGGCCGGCGGCGACACCAACGACAAAAGAGAAGACCGGGCGGGCCTCCTGCGACCCTCGCCCAAGGTCGCGTTCAGCCCAGCCCGGTCCTCGCGTCGCTCATCAAAATTGCATCGGCAGCACCATCGATCAGCCCAGATCGTTGCCAAGCCATATAAATGTGTACTCATCAGACCCGAATAAATGGTGGTGCTGCCGACGGCCCAAGTCCCTCGGGATCCCCCACGCATGTAAGGTAAGGCCACACGAAGGGCCATTCGGGTGCAGCCGATGGTCATTTTGGTGATTAATTTTTCTACTGACGTCAGCAAATGGAGAAATCAAAGGCGCCAACCCGGTCAAACCGGCGGCAATTCCTCGAAAACACCGGCCTGGCGGTTCTTGCGGACGTTGTCCCAGCGGAAGTAGCGGCCGTTCATGGCGATGTAGACGCCGGGGGGCAGGCTCTGCGCGAAGGCCAGGGCCCCGCCCAGATTGAACAGCCCGTCCGAGCTGCCGAACGCGTAGGGGATCATCGCCCCGGTCAGGACCACGGTCTTGCCGGTGATGTGCTCGCCCAGCAGGCGGGCGGTCACTTCCATGGTGTCGGTCCCGTGGGTGATGACGATGCGGTCGCGCGAACAGGTGCGGCACTGGTTCAGGATGACCTGCCGGTCGTCGTCGGTCATTTCCAGACTGTCGACCATCATCAGGGTCCGCACTTCGACGTCCGCCAGGCTGCGCCCGAGCTTCAGCAGCTCCGCCATGTGCGTGTCCTTGAAGTACAGCGAGCCGTCGCGCTCGTTGTATTCCTTGTCGAAAGTGCCGCCGGTGATGAACAGGCGGATCGGCTCGGTCATGGCTCGGTCCTTTCAGGAACAGACGTCAGGCGATGACGATCACCGCACGCTGGCCTTCCAGCCCGGGATGCGTCCACAGCCACAGGCGGTACGGGAAGCCGTCGTCGCGGCGCCAGGCCGACACGACTTCACCGCCGGCCTGCGGGCCGACATCGTCCGGCTCGGGCATGGCGCTGATGGTCAGGTGGTGGAAGGCCGTCAGGAAATCGGCGGCCGACTGGCGGCGCAGGATGTGCACCATGTAGGCGATCATGCCGGCGTTGACCGGGCGGCCCTCCTGATTGACCAGAATCGAAACCACGCGGTCGGTGTCCGAGCCCACGTCCGAGCGCAACCGGTCCCCCACCGCCAGCGACCGCGCGGTGCCGGCGCCCATCTCCTCGATGACCTGGCCGTAGGGCTTGCCAACCGGTTCGTGCAGATCGGCAAAAATGCGGACCAGATGCGGCAGAATTTCATGCGCACCCAGCACGTGCCGCGCCTCGGAGGCCGTGTCGCCGGTGGTCACGACGTGGCGGAATTCGCGCGCCAGCTCCGGCAGGTAAACGTCGCAGCCCGGCAGCGTGGCCGGCTTGCCGGTGTGCGGATCGAACGTAATCAGGGTACCGGCCATGTCCCACAGCAGCAGGCCCGCCGGGACGGCGCCGTTCGGGTTGTCGTTCTCGCTCGCCATCCCGCCACTTTCTGGTCCGTTGGTCGGTCGGACCGGTCTTTGCTATGCTGGCGGCGGGGGGAAGCCCCGCCGGGAAGGATTCGGCAGCGGTCCACCGCCGGCGTGGCCGCAACTATAATAGCCGATCCGTCCGCAACAACCAGTTCGGGGAGGGAAACCCATGTTCAAATTCTGGGGGCGTCACGCCCCTCTGGCCCTGGCCGCCCTGGCGCTCCTGGCGGCCATCCCGGCCGCGAAGGCGAACGCCGAGGAACTCGAAGGCCTGCTCGAGGATGTCACCGGACAGTACGCCCGCGCCTATCTGGCGCCGTTCACCCATTCGTTCGGCCCCAACCTCAACAGCGGCGTCTACCACACCGCCGCCATCCCGATGTCGCGCCTGACGATCGACTTCGGCGTGAAGGTCATGGCCACCCATCTGGCGGCCGAGGACCAGACGTTCCAGACCGTGATCGAGAATGTCGACCTGTCGGAATACGGCTACGACGTTCCCGGCGATCCCGACGACCTCGGGGACATCGTCATGAGCGGCCCAACGGTCTTCGGCGATACCGAGACCCCGGGCAACGTCTCCGGCTACGTGAACGGCGTGCAGGTCTTCAGCCAGGACACCATCGAAGGCCTCATCGACACGCGCTACTCGCCGATGGTGGTGCCCCAGGCCAGCATCGGCGGCGTGGCCGGCCTGCGCGCCACGGTGCGCTGGCTGCCCGAAATGGATCTGAGCGACTTCGGCAAGACCAAGCTCTTCGGCTATGGCCTGCAGTGGAGCGCCAACGGCCTGATGCCCACGCTTCCGGTCGACGTGATGGTCGGCTTCTTCCGCCAGTCGGTCGATGTCGGCACGCTGATCGAGACCGACGCCAACAGCATGTTCATCGCCGCCAGCAAGAGCTGGAAGCTGGTGACGCTGTACGGCGGCTACGCCAAGGAAGACTCCGAGATGACCATCGCCTACACCTACGCCGGCAACGACACCGGCGTGTCGTTCACCGTCGACGACACGCAGGAAAGCCGCGTGACCGTCGGCGCCACGCTGAACGTGCTGGCCAAGCTGAATCTCGAGATGGGCTACGGCGATCTGACCACCTACACCGCGGGTCTGATGTTCGGCTTCTGAGCATCGCCCGCACCTGAATCAAGGGAAGGAAAGACAACATGAAGACGATGATCGACAACCTCCGCCGCCGCGCCGTCCCGGCGCTGCTGGTGCCGGTGCTCCTGGCCGCGGGCCTGTGGCTGGGCGGCTGCGAGAGCGACGCCACCGCGCCGCAGGATCCCGCCCCCGCGCTGAGCGAACAGGATGCGGCGCAACAGGCCGGCTTTGCGGCCATGGCCGTGGCGCAGGTCGGACCCACGGTCGTGACCTTCAGCGAGTCCGGCAAGGACGTCTACTCGCGCTCGTTCATCGGCGTCGCCTCCGGCACCGTCTGGCTGGACTTCCGGCTGGGTGGCGCAGGCGGGACGCCGGCCACCTGGAGTGTGGGCGACTGGGCGCGCCTGTACACCGCTGCGGACGAATTCGTGACCGTGTCGGTGGGTGAAGGCGGTGCGGTGCTGGTGGCGCTCGACGTCACCGCCGACATCGACCAGGGCCAAGACAGCGCCGTGCTCGGTGGCGGCGGCACGTTCCAGTCGGGCGTGTACGCCGCGACGTTCACCTTCGACGAGCTGGCCGTGGCGGCCGCGAACGACTACCCGACCGGCGGCGCCATGGTGTTCACCAGCGGCGGCTACGCCGTGACGGTGACCTTCAACGGCACGAACCTGGCGACGGTCGCGGTGGCAGGACACGGCACGTGGACGTTCAACCTGGACACGGGCGCGCTGACGCAGCCGACCTAGGTCCGGTTCGCGCGGTTCCGCGCACTGTCGAATGCAGGGACGGGGACCCTTCCTGGGTCCCCGTCCGCATCTCCGCTGTCACGACTCGGGCTCCAGCCCGGTTCCTTCCCTATGTCCGGACCGGACCCGATCGAATGATCGTGAGTCGCTGGTCCGGTCTGGAGCCTGCGCCCGACACGACTTTTGCGCTGCCCGTGATTCAGGACAGGTGGTCGAATCCGGGCGGGTCCTTCGCCGTGGTCTTCCGCTTGAGAACCGCTCGTTGCGCGCGGGCGCGCCGGCTCCACGGGAGCACGGGCGAGGATCCGCGGCGCCGACATGATCCACCCGTCCGGCGACGCGCGCAAGGCCCGATCGGCCGCACGTTGATTGCCAGAGGCTCAGCCCGGTGCTAGGCTGGCCGCAACCTTCCGGAGCCGGTCCGGAGACGATGTCCGCTTCGTCCCGTGCAACAAGGAATTCCCGACGTGATCACGAGCCGCAAAGCCGTTTCGATCTCCACTGTGTGCGCCGCGCTCCTGTTGGCCGCCGGCAGCGTGCAGGGCGCCGTGGCCCCCCGCGCCGCGCCCGTGCCCCCGGGCGGAGGCCGCCTGCTGATCGAAGGAGGGTGGGCCGTTCCGCTGGGCGACCTGGACGACAGCCTGGACTTGAATTCGCGGAGTGCGGGCGCGCGCCCCGGATTCGAGCTGGGCCTGCGCTGGCGCTTCCAGCTGACGCCGGCGTGGTCCGTGGCGCCGTCGTTCCACTTCCTGGGCTACGGTGACGCCACCGGCCTGGGCGCCGACGGCGAAGCGAGCCTGGCCGCGACGTCGCTGCGCTACGGCGCCGAACTGCTGCTGAAATCCACGCGCGACGGCAACCGCCCGTTCATCGGCCTGACGCCGAGCGTGGCGCACAGCCGCCTGAAGGGACCGGGCAAGGATCGCCTGACCCCGATCGAGGCCACCAGCAACGGTCTGGGTCTGTCCGCCCGCGCGGGCGTCCAGTTCGGCAGCCTCGAAGTGAGCGCGGTCTACCACGTGAACCGGTTCCGCTCGTACAGCTTCTTCCCGATCGGCAGCGAGCAGACCTTCAACTGGGACACCGTCGTGCTGCGCTTCGGCTGGCAGCTGCCCTGACCGGGCTGCGGGCCTGTCGCCGCTTCGCAATCGAAACCGCCGGCCCCCTGTGGGGACCGGCGGTTTCGCGTTCTGGCGCTGCCAGGTTCTGCCGCGGCGCGGGCCGCGAGCGGACTAGAAGCGGATCGGCTTGCCGGGCTGGCCCGGAGCGCCGGCATCCGGCGTGTAGGAATCACTGGCCACCGAGTAGGGACCCTGGCGATCGGACGCGTCGACGGCCGCCACGCGGATCTGATGCGCGTGGCTGACCGTGGCGGCCAGCGTGTAGCTGTTCGTCGAGGCGGTGGCGATCTGCGCCCAGTTGCCGCCGTCAATGCTCTGTTCGACCACGTAATGATCCACCGCCGAACCCGTCGTCGGGGCGGTCCAGGAGTAGGATACGTTTACCGTCGTGGTCTGCGCCGAAGCGGGCGCCGCCAGCAGAATCGTCGTCAAGAAGGCCAGAGCCAAAGTTGCCTTGATCATCGAGGTGCGCTTCATCTGGTTGCTCTCCTGGCTGCCGCCGCCCGGGCGGTCCGTTTTCTGTGTCTTGGTGTCTGCGCCGCTCCGGGGCCCGGCGACTCCCGGAAGATTGCATAGGCGGTGCCATGACTCCCGAATCCGTGACCGCCCTCCCGCGGCGCGCCCAAACCGGCCATCATCAAACACGGTACGAAACATCACGAAATCACTCTGCTTTTGTCAGCCACTGACAGCGATCGGGCAAACTGCGCGGGAAAACCACGCCGGAGGCGATTCGCCACTCCGGATCGCACGCCCCGCTTGCCGACGGCGGGCGGGGCGCCGACATTGACGGGCACGATCGGAGTCCGCGGCGCGTCCCGTCCGGCCGTCGATGCCCCCAAACCCCTCTCATCCGGAGCGTGCCCGCCGTGAACCAGGCCGTGCGTGACCTGTGGCCCGAACTCGACTGGATCCAGGACGAAGCGCTGCGCGAGGCCACCGCCCGCACCTGGGAGCTGGCCCTCGAACGCAGCCCCCTGAGCGCCGAAGATCTGCAGACCATCCCCTTCACCCTGCTGGTGCCAGGCCTGAAAGTCAGCTTCATGGCGCACAAGCGCTGCGTGGTGCACGTGGCGCGGGACGCGGCCCTGAAGATGAACGCCTTCTTCGGCGCCGACCTGCCGGTGGATCTGGACGTGACCATCGCCGGGGCCATCCTGGCGGATGTCGGCAAACTTCTGGAATACGAGGTCCGCGACGGCAAGTCGTGCCAGAGCGAGATGGGCCGCTACGTCCGCCACCCGTTCAGCGGCGTGGGCCTGGCCATGGAGGCCGGTGTACCGCCCCGGGTCTGCCACATCATCGCCGCGCACGCCGGCGAGGGCGACATGGTCAAACGGACGACAGAGGCGTATATCGTACACCACGCCGACTTCATGACCTTTGAGCCCTTCCGCACGAAATAGCGCGGCGGCGGGCCGGCAAAATGGGGCTTGGCGAGGGCTGGATTCTGGCTTATCTAGGAGCCGGATCGGTCGAAACCGGGCCCCGGGGCCGCGCACGGACGCCCCGCCGGAGCCACCTGAGATAGCCGGGGAGGAAAACCATGGCTGACAATACCGACAAGGTCGCCGGGAACGTCGACGGCCAGTTCTACGTGGACAGCAACTGCATCGATTGCGACCTGTGCCGCCAGACGGCGCCGGACAACTTCATGCGCAACGAGGACGACGGCTACTCCTACGTCTCCAAGCAGCCCGAGACCGACGAAGAGCAGCAGGCCTGCCTCGACGCCATGGAAGAGTGCCCGGTCGAAGCCATCGGCGACGACGGCTGAGCCGCGATTCCCCGGTTTTCGCCCCTGCTTCGTGAATGCGGCCCGCCCCGGTGGCGGGCCGCTGCGATTTTGTGGAAACTTGTGGGCGTCCTCCGGTTTGAACCGGGCGCTGAAGAATGGCAGGACAGCGGCCCGCCGCGGCCGCACCCAACCCCTGAAAATCCGGCCGGCCCTGACCGGCCGTTGTGAGGAGTCCCGATGTCCACCCTCAAGCGTATCCCCCTGGCCGCCATCGCCCTGGTGGCGATCGGCCTGGCCGTGGGCCTGACCCTGCAGGGCGCGCCCGGCGCCTCGACCGCCACCGCGGCTCCGGCGGTCGCCGGCGCGCCGGCGGCGGCCCCCGCCGGCGAACTGCGGTCCTACGCCGACGTCGCCGAGCGCACGATGCCCGCGGTGGTCAACATCGCCACCGACAAGCCGGCCGACAGCGACTTCCAGCACCCGTTCATGGATGATCCGACGTTCCGGCGCTTCTTCAACATGCCGGACGACGAGGCCCACCGCGGCCAGGACCGCGTCGAGCGGTCGATGGGCTCGGGCATCGTCATCTCGTCGGACGGCTACATCCTGACGAACAACCACGTGGTCGAGAACGCCACCAAGATCAAGGTCACCTTCGAAGGCGAGCGCGAGTACGAAGCGAAGGTCATCGGCACCGACCCGCCGACCGACGTGGCGCTGCTGAAGATCGAGGCCAAGGGTCTGCCGACCATCGAGGTGGCCGACAGCGCGAAGCTGCGCATCGGCGACCAGGTGATGGCCATCGGCAACCCGTTCGGCGTGGGCCAGACGATCACCATGGGCATCGTCAGCGCGCTGGGCCGCAACATCGGCCTGACCGACTACGCCGACTTCATCCAGACCGACGCCTCGATCAACCCGGGCAACAGCGGCGGCGCCCTGGTGAACATGGAGGGCAAGCTGGTCGGCATGAACTCGGCCATCCTCAGCCGCAGCGGCGGCAGCATGGGCATCGGGTTCTCGATCCCGGCCAACATGGCGATGAAGGTGGTCGCTTCGCTGAAATCCGACGGCGAAGTCAAGCGCGCCTACCTGGGCGTGCTGCCGCAGCCGGTGGACCAGTCGCTGGCCGACTACTACGGCATGGACAAGCCGCGCGGCGTGCTCGTCGCGCAGGTGAACGACGACACGCCCGCGGCGGCCGCCGGCGTGAAGGAAGGCGACATCATCCTGACGGTCGACGACCGCCCCATCAACACGCCGAACGCGCTGCGCAACCTGATCAGCCTGTCCGACGTGGGCCACCCCGCCCGCGTGCAGGTGCTGCGCGACGGCAAGGAGCGCGAGATCGTCGTGAAGCTGGGCCGTCTGCCGGACCAGCCGGTGGCCGGCAACACCCCGGCCGTGCAGGAGAAGGAAGACGACACGACCCTGGTCGGCGTGACGGTGCGCCCGCTGACCGACCGCGTGCGCGCGATGGCCAGCCTGCCGGAAACCGTGCAGGGCCTGCTGGTGACCGAGGTGGCCGCCACGAGCAACGCCGCCGGCGAAGGTCTGGCCGAAGGCGACGTGATCGTCGAAATCAACCGCATGCCGGTCAGCACCCTGTCGGAATTCCAGGCCGCCCTGGCCCGCACGCCCGACAAGCCGGTGTTCATGCGGGTGTACAAGCCGCAGGTCCGGCAGAACGTGTTCCTGGCGGTGCCGCGCTAAGCGGCGCTTGCCGACGAAAGGCCCCGGTGGTCGTCTCCCTGGGGCCGCGGGCCCGTGCCGAGAGCGGTGCGGGCCCGCACTTTTTTTGGGGGTGGGCCAGGGTGTTTGATCGCCGCTGAGTACTGTATACAGACCTGAAAGCTATTTATTTCACTTGCGGTTGTTGATGTTGTTCGCTATATTTTCGCCATCATCTTTTCTCGCCGTCCCTCCCCGGAAAGCGAGTCCCCCATGGCCACGTTTACTCTTCCCGAATTCGCTCCCGGTTTGCCCGCCGCGCGGGTCGATGCCTCGCTGCGCCAGGTCCTGGTCGCACGAGACCGGGCCCACGAATGCGCGGCGCTGTGGTTCGCCGAAGTGTCGCGCCGCGGGCTGTATCGGGAGCTCGGGCACGCCAGCCTGCATCTCTACGCCACTCAGGAATTGGGCTTCAGCGACAACCGGTACCACCAGTTCAAAGCCGTCGAGAGTGGTGATATCGGTTGGACCAAGGCGCAGCAGGTGGCGCGCGTGGCGACGGAGGCGACCCAGGCCGTCTGGGTGGCGAAGGCCGCGACGACGGGCCGGCGGGAGCTTGAACAGCAGGTGCGGCAGGCGCGGGAGCGGCGCCCGCGTGTGCCGGCGGCGGCGCAGCTGGCGTTCGACCGTGTCGAGCCGCCGGTCGCCGATCTGCCGGTCACGATCAACCTGCGAGGCGATGGGGTTCGCCTGGCGCGGTACGAATCCTTGGTGGAAAAGGCGCACAAGCTGGGCCTGGTGCCGGCCGGCGCGGACCGGTTCGATCTGGTGTTGGCGGCGCTGGAATGCCTCGTCGAGTCACAGCCCAGCGAAAAGGTGTCTCATGGGCCCACCGCGCAGATCATCATCCACCAGTGTCCCGACTGCGAACGCGCGGCGGTCACGACCAACCGAGGCGAAAAGCGAGTTGCGCCGGCGCAACTGGCGGCGCTGACCTGCGACGCGCACGTGCGGCGGCCGGGCAAGCCGAACCGGGCGACGATAAAACCTTCAGTGCGGGCCGCGGTGCTGGCGCGCGATCGGCATCGTTGCGCGACACCTGGGTGTCGATCAACGCACTTCCTGGAGGTTCATCATCTGACGCCGCGCGGGCAGGGCGGTTCGAACCGGGCGGAGAACCTGATCACGTTGTGCAGCCGGTGTCATGGGTTCGTGCATGAAAAAGGCGGGACCGTTGCGCCGGCGCAAGTCGGAGCGGGCTGAGGTTACACACGTGCCTGTGTGGCGGCCGTGTTGGCGTCGGCGAAACCCGCGCGCTACGCGGGGATCACCGTCAGCTTCATGATCCGAACCATCCGGGCCGCTCGGCCGCTCAAAGCCAAGCGCTGGTAACCTGAGCGACGGCACCCAGCGAACGGCGGTTGTCGGCGTCAGGCAGTGCCGTCCGCAGTTGGTCTCGATCGGGCTTCCGGCCTCGACTCCATTCGGCACGTTCCTTCCAGAGCGCACCCCACATGGGTCCAGGCCACGGCGACCGGAGATCGGCCATCGTGTTTCGGTAAAACAACTTCACGAACCACCTGGGGGCTTCTCATGCGCGAAATCAACCGTCGCCCACCGACGACAGGCGATGCCGCGAGTGTCGCAGCGGAAACCCTGTTCCAGCGTGTCGCCGAGATCATCGACGGAGCCCGGGGGCGATTGGCTAGAGCGGTGAACTCGGCGATGGTTGAGGCCTACTGGGAAACAGGGCGAGAGATCGTCGAGATCGAGCAGGCCGGCGAGCCACGGGCAGACTACGGCGCTCAGTTGATCGAGCGGCTTTCCCGACACATGACAGAGCGGTTCGGAACCGGCTTCAGCATTCGCAACCTGGAGCGAATGCGTCAGTTCTACCTCGCGTTTGCGGACCGTACAGAGGTCATCGACCCCCGGAATGTCGCCATTGATAACGATGTTCAACAAATTCCGCCCGCACTGCGGGCGGAATTGGCGCCGCCTGTGGATCGAGAACTGTCCTTCGCACTCAGTTGGACTCACTATCGCCTTCTGATTTCCATCGCTGACCCCTCAACCCGTTCCTTCTACGAGGCCGAAGCCGTCCGCGAGGGCTGGTCATGCCGCGAACTTGAACGCCAGATCGCCTCCCACCTGTACGAGCGCCTCGCCTCCAGCCGCGACAAGGCCGACGTCCTCGTCCTCGCCCACCAGGGCCAGGAAGTCATCACCCCGAAGGACCTCGTGAGGGACCCGCTCGTCCTCGAATTCCTCGGCCTGCCCGACCGCCCTCACTGGCGTGAGCGTGACCTCGAGCAGGCCATCATCGACCATCTGCAGGAATTCATGCTCGAACTCGGCAAGGGGTTCAGCTTCGTCGCGCGGCAGAAGCGCATCACCCTGGACGGTGACCACTTCTTTGTCGATCTCGTGCTCTACAACCGGCTGCTGCGCTGCTTCGTGTTGATCGACCTGAAGCTCGGCAAACTGACCCACCGCGACCTCGGCCAGTTGCAGATGTACGTGAACTGGTACGACCGCACCCAGCGCGAAGCCCATGAGGAACCGACCGTCGGCATCGCGCTGTGCTCGCGCCGGAACGACGCGGTGGTGCGCATGACGCTGCCCGAAGGCGAGATGCGGATCGTCGCGGCGCGGTACAATGTATTGTTGCCGAGTGCGAAGGAACTCGAGGCCGTGGTCAAAGAAGGCCGGCGCGTGGCCGAGCGGCAGGACTCGGGTGGGCGCGAACCGGCCCTTTGACCGGCTGTTATGGTCGCTGCCATCCGCCAGGGCCTTGAGGCAAGCCTCACGGCTTCGCGAACGCCCCCACCGTCTCGGCCAACAACTTGTTGAATCCCGCCGGATCCTCGCGCATCAGGAAATGCCCCCTGCCCGGCAGCACCCGCAACTGGAAGCCGGGCACGATCGCCTTTATCGCCTCGACCTGCGTGGGCGGTTGTTCCGCGCTCACGCACATCAGGGGCACCGTCAACTCTGCCAGGCGAGCGGTGGTGTGATCGCCGATCCAGGTCAGGTAGTTCCGCAGCGCACTGAGCCCCACCTCCGGCGGCGCCGACGCCATGTCCGCGGCGATGCCGGCGGCCAGCGCGCTGTCCGCGCCCGCCGGGAACATGCGGGACACCCAGGCCGTGACGCCCGGGACGAAGTTCGCCTCGAACGTGCCGACGAACCCGTCGACGGCCTGCGGCGGCAGCTTCAGGTTCACATCCTGGAAGTTGTCCACGCCGATCAGGCCGGCCACGCGGTCGGGCGCCGCCAGCGCGGCTTCGACGATGACGGCGCCGCCCATCGAGTGGCCGATCAGGAGGGCGCCTTTCAGGTCGAGCTTCCGCAGCACCGCGGCCACGTCGCCGCCGAACGCTTCCATCGTGTAGTCCGTGCGCTCCCGGCCCGAGGCGCCGTGGCCGGCCAGGTCGATGGCCACCACACGGTTGTGGGCCTTGAAGGATTCGACCTGCGCGTCCCAGTAGCCGGCGTCACAGCTCCAACCGTGGACGAAGACCAGTACGGGATCACCCTGGCCCTGGTCGGTGAAGTGGATGAGGGCGCCGTCGGCGGCCGGGACCGTGCCTTCGGTGGCGAGGGCCGCGGTGTGGGTCGCCGCAATCAGGACGACGATGGTCAGCGCCACGAGGCGCCGTCCGCGGAGCGCGGACATCGGATGGAACGACATGTCGATCGCCTCTCATTCGGGTGGGAGACCGGCGCCGCCGGTCGTGACCGCATGATACCGCCGGCGCGGGTGCGGATGCATCAGGGAACATGGTCACGAAAGAATCCCGCGCTTGCCGCTTGTCACGTAAAACCGCGACCTGTCATGATCACGTGCGGACGTCCGGACACGCCCGACCCCGACCGGCCGGTCGCCTCCGCCCCGTCAGGCGCCGCAACCACGCAGCGCCGAGGCCCCCACCACTTCCTGGAGAGAACATGACCCGACCTCGCTTCTCGCCACTGGCGCTGGCGGCGCTGCTGCTCGCGCTGTTCGTCGGTTTGGTCTACGGTGCGGAAGAGACCGCGCCGCGGCTGTTCACCCCCGTGCAGTTCGGCTTCAGCGCCGATGCCGAGGAAACCCTGCCCTACGCTCCGGACCGGCTGCTGGTGCAGATCCGCGAGGGCAGCATGGCCAAGTCGCTGCTCGGCATCTCCATGGACAAGGGCGCCCGCGCTCCGCTGGCGCAGAGCGGCCTGGTGGCCATCGACGAACTGGCGCAGGACGCCGGCATCGTCAGCATCGAGCGGCCCTACCTGCCGCTGAAGAACGCGGACAAGGCCGCCTCTTCGGGCTTCGACCGCTGGTTCATGTTCTCGTTCGACGAGGTCGAGAACCTGCCCGCGCTGGCCGATGAGTTCAGCGCCCTGGGCGATGTCCAGGCCGTATCCCTGGACTGGCGCGCCTATCCCGCAGTGACGCCTTCGGATCCCTACTTCGTCGCCAACTGGGGCCACAACAACACCGCGCAGCTGCCCGGCCTGGACTGGGGCGGCACCTATGACCACACCCTGGCCACGACCGTCGGCACCGTGGGCTTCGACGCCAACGCGCCGCAGGCGTGGGATGCGGCGCAGGCCTACGGTTCGGCCGCCGTGGTCATCGCCATCATCGACTCCGGTGTGGACATGGAGCACACCGACATCCGCAAAGTGACGGGCTACGACTTCGGCGACAACGACACCAACCCCGACGACAACGCGACGGGCGCCGGACACGGCACCTGCTGCGCGGGCGTCACTGCGGCCATGAACAACGGCGTGGGCGCGGTCGGCGTGGCTGCCGGCTGCAGCATCATGCCGCTGAAGGTCGCCAACAGCGCCGGCTCGATGTATTTCAGCGCCATCCAGAACGCGCTGTACTATGCGGCCGACAATGGCGCCGAAATCGTCAGCATGAGCCTGGGCGCGGCCATCTCCTCGGACGCCGCGACCGACGCCGCCATCCAGTACGCCTACAACGCGGGCGTGACCATCCTGGCGGCCACCGGCAACGAGAACAAGACCGTCATCAGCTACCCGGCCATCAACACCTACGTGATCGGCGTCGGCGCGGCTTCGCCGTGCGGCGACCGCAAGCGCAGCTCGAGCCTGTCGACCGAGGTCAACACGGGCGTCAGCACCGACCCCCGCGGCTATACGTGCGACGGCGAGCGCTGGTGGGGATCGAGCTACGGTGTGACGACGGCCAACGCGGCCGGCGCCGTGGACATCCTGGGGCCGACGATCCTGCCGACCTGCGACATCGTGGGCACCGGCGGCTACCGCACGGGCGACATCGAGCCCTTCTTCAACGGCACCAGCTGCGCCACGCCGTACGTGGCCGGCGTGGCGGCGCTGATCAAGTCGGCCAACCCGGCCT
>JFJP01037490.1_pt1 | contig 27234 bp, 19 predicted proteins | sample 431651 | NCBI WGS metagenome assembly JFJP01 (sample SAMN02602958, study PRJNA72255) | Microbial mat metagenome, whole genome shotgun sequencing project. | biome: fresh water; feature: sink hole; material: water; isolation source: purple microbial (photo- and chemosynthetic) mats found in...
GTGTTGCTGATGACCTTACCAGACTTAAGAATCTTGGACTGGTTATTAAAGATACTTCACTCTGTGGATTGGGTCAGTCGTCGCCAAACCCGGTATTATCCACTCTCGAGAACTTTATGGTTGAGTACACCGAACATGTACATGACAAGAAATGCCGTGCCGGAGAATGCAAAGCTTTGATGACATACTCCATCCTTGAGGAACATTGCGTGGGTTGCACAGCTTGCGCCCGTGCATGCCCTGTTGGAGCAATTACAGGAGAAAGAAAGCAGTTGCATGTCATTAATCCCGCTATTTGCATCAAATGCGGAGCGTGTTTGGAAAAATGCAAGTTTGATGCGGTTATAGTACAATAATTATAAGATAAACCTGAAAAATGGATCAGATAAAATTAACCATCGACGGAAAAGCCGTTGAAGTTCCCAAAGGGACAACAATTTACAAAGCCGCTAAATCCCTGGGCATAGATATTCCAATTTTGTGCTACATGGATTTGAAAGGGCTTAATATTGAAAACAAACCTGGTGGCTGCCGCATCTGTGTTGTTGAAGTTGAGGGACGCAGAAACCTTGCCTCCTCCTGCTCAACAGATGTTAGCGAGGGTATGGTTGTTAAAACCAGCACTATTCGTGTTCTTAACGCCCGCCGGACAGTAATGGAGCTTATTCTTTCCGATCATCCCAAGGATTGCCTCACTTGTGCAAAATCAGGCAAATGCGACCTGCAGGATATGGCCATTAAACTCGGTATCCGTAATATTCCCGGACAGGAATTTGCTGAAATGTCAACCTACAGGCTTGATACATCCCCTTCTATCATAAGAGATATGGATAAGTGTATCATGTGCCGTCGTTGTGAGACTATGTGCAATGATTTCCAGACTGTTGGAGCATTGTCTGCGGTGAACCGGGGTTTTATGTCGGTTGTTGCGCCTGCATTCGAAATGAATCTGGAGCACTCCCCATGTACTTATTGTGGACAGTGCGTGGCTGTTTGCCCAACTGGTGCACTAACCGAAGTTGATCACACCAGAAATGTAATTGCTGCACTCAGCGATCCGACCAAAACCGTTATTGTACAGACTGCACCTGCAGTGAGAGCTGCACTTGGCGAAGAATTTGGACTTGAACCGGGTACTCTTGTTACCGGTAAAATGGTTACGGCATTGCGCACTCTTGGCTTTGATTATGTGTTTGATACCGATTTTGCTGCCGACCTTACCATTATGGAAGAAGGAAGCGAATTGCTTGGGCGCCTCGGGAAATTCATTGCAGGTGACAAAGATGTGAAATTACCGATTCTTACCTCTTGCTGCCCGGCTTGGGTAAACTTCTTTGAGCATAACTTCCCCGACATGAAGGATATTCCTTCAACGGCACGTTCACCGCAACAAATGTTCGGCTCAATTGCAAAAACTTACTTTGCTGATAAAATTGGTGTTAAGCGCGAAGACCTTATTGTAGTTTCGATCATGCCCTGTTTAGCAAAGAAATACGAATGCCAGAGAGACGAGTTCAGTGTGGATGGAAATCCGGATGTGGACTTCTCTATCTCAACCCGTGAACTAGGTTTCCTTATTAAACAAGCAAATATTCAATTTAATGGATTGCCCGATGAGGATTTTGACAAGCCAATGGGAGAATCAACCGGTGCCGCTGTTATTTTCGGAACCACAGGTGGCGTAATTGAGGCCGCTGCTCGCACGGCATACGAATTGCATACGGGGAATACACTTACAAACGTAGACTTCAAGGAGCTGAGAGGCTTGGAAGGGATTCGGCACGCTACAATTGATTTCGGGGGATTTCCCCTGAAGATCGGCATTGCGCATGGACTTGGGAATGCTCGAAAACTACTCGAAGATATCAAAGCTGGTCGTTCCGAGTTTCATGCTATTGAAATCATGGCTTGCCCGGGTGGTTGTATCGGTGGCGGTGGACAACCCCTTCACCATGGTGATTCCACCATTTTAAAGGCAAGGGCAAAAGCAATTTATGCTGAAGATGAAAGCAAAACACTTCGCAAATCCCATGAAAACCCATACATCATTAAGTTGTACGAGGAATTCCTGGGAAAACCGCTGAGTGAAAAAGCACATCACCTGCTTCATACTCATTACTTCGATAAGAGCAAGAATACCTTTAGTATTTAAGCAGGATAATCAACCCATAAAAGAAAAATCAGATGTCAAGTGTAAAAATAGAACTCCGCAAGGATCAGATCGAGAAAATTCACGAAATCTGCAAATCGTTTAATTATGAAGGCGGTGAGCTCATCAACGTCTTGCACAAATGCCAGCATGAATTCGGCTACCTTCCTGCAGAAATACAGGAGGTAGTTGCCGAACAGCTTAAATTATCTGTTGCCAAGGTATACGGGGTGGTTACATTCTACTCGTTCTTCTCAATGATACCCAAAGGCAAATTCCCCATTTCAATTTGTACAGGAACGGCTTGCTATGTCAGAGGTGCCGAAAATGTGCTTGCTGAATTCAAGAAACAGCTGAAAATTGAAGTGGGCGAAACCAGCCCTGATGGTAAGTTTTCATTGTCCTGCCTGCGATGTGTGGGAGCCTGTGGTTTAGCTCCCGTTGTTCTCGTGGGTGAGAAAACTTTTGGTAGGGTGGCTCCTGATGGAGTTAAGGCCATTTTGGCTGAGTTCGAACAATAAGTCGAGTATTCTCAAGCTTAGCAATTAAAGTTGTCAACCCAATCCAAAAAGATCATGGGCCAACCTTAAACGCTAAGAATTGTAAGCATTTTAGCCTTCCGAAAAATAATTCATTATTTGGATTATCATGGTTTTTTTTATTACTTAGGCCAATTATTACTTGGGGTTTTTGAACACCGGTGATGAGTGGCTTAGTAATAAAATGTATCCCCCATGAAAATAGTGGAATCCCAACTCCGGGCTGTTGGCATCGGTGCTTCAGCCGGAGGGTTAGAGGCACTTCAGCAATTCTTCAAGAACATTCCTGAAAATTCAGGCATGGCCTACATTGTAATCCAACACCTTTCGCCTGACTATAAAAGCCTGATGGATGAACTTCTGTCGAGACATACCAGCATGCCCATTGTTGTTATCGAAGATGGAGTCAAAATTGAACCCGATTGCGTTTATCTTATTCCTCCCCGTCAAAACCTGAAAATCTACCATAACCAGCTATTTCTTCTAAAACAAGATTCAAGTAAAGGTTTAAACCTCCCTATTGATTTCTTTTTCAAGTCTCTGGCAGAAGAAAAGGGTAAAGATGCTATCGGCGTTATCCTCTCCGGTACAGGAAGTGACGGTACCATGGGAACCCGGGCAATTAAAGAAATGAACGGGATTATTATGGTTCAGGATGAAAAAACAGCCAAGTTCAATGGGATGCCTTCAAGTGCAATCTCAACTGGTCTGGTTGATTATGTGCTCCCCGCCGATAAAATGGGAGAAGAACTCTTGAATTACATAAAACATCCCCTTACCAAAAGGGATAAATCGGCTTCTCTGCATACTTTAAAGGGAATTGATGCGCTCTCGAAAATTCTTATGATGATTAAGGATCACTCGGGGATCGATTTTTCATTTTACAAGGAAAACACAATAAATCGTCGTCTTGAGCGGAGAGTCAGTATCAATCGGTTTAACAGTATAAAGGATTACATTCCTTTTCTGTCGGGTTCGGAAAAAGAGAGGGAAATACTTTACCGCGAGTTTTTAATCGGGGTAACACATTTTTTTCGCGACAAGGAAGCATTTGATAGTTTGGGCGAAAATGTAATCTCGCGACTTGTTAGAAATGGGAAAAAGCAATTACGGGTTTGGTCTACCGGCTGCTCAACGGGTGAAGAAGCATACTCCCTTGCAATATTGTTTATGGAGTGGGCAGAGAAGGAAAACTTCCGGGGTGAAATTAAGATTTTCGCAACCGATATTGATCGCAAATCCATTGAAATCGCAGGAAGGGGTTTTTATCCCGACAGCATCGTGGCAGATGTTGACCCAAAATTACTGCAGAAGTATTTTCATAAAACGGAAAACGGCTATAAAATAAATGAGGATATCCGTAACATGATTGTTTTTGCTACTCATAACATTTTAAAAGATCCACCCTTCTCAAAGCTTGACCTTCTGGTATGTCGAAACCTGTTTATCTATTTTAAGCCGCCGATTCAAGCCGGACTTCTTTCCCGCTTCTACTATAGCCTGAATCCTAATGGTTACCTGTTTATGGGGAACAGCGAAACCTTGGGTGGAATGAGTGAAGCTTTCGATGTTATTGAGTTGAAAAGCAAGATTTATCAATATAAAGCTGGGTTTAATGCTCCGATTATCGATGGGATTTCCCTTGAAATCCAAAAGTCAAAATTGGAAAGAAACCATGATAGCACAATAATTCCCCATAAAAAGGGGGGATTGAAACCCGAGGATTTTTTAACCTCCATACTTGGGGATTTCATTCCTCCGTCTATAGTTGTCGATAGTAACTATTTTATTGTCAGTGTTGTAAATGACATCAATCCATTTACCGAAATTCAGCAGGGCAATTATTCCAATGAGCTGTTCTCGATTTTGCCAAAGGACCTTGGATTGTATATCAATAATCTTCTGCGACTACTGAAGAACGGAAAGGAGCGCACGTTTTCACGTGTTATTCACGGACTGGAAAGCATGAAGAATAGGACTCTCAAGCTTGAAGGCCGAAAACTTGCTTATCAGAACACCCTGTATTATATGATTTCTTTCCTGTTCGTAGAAGCTCCTGCAACAGATGAAATCGCTGCAGCGGCATTGAAAGACGATGATTTTTCTGCCGAGCAAGGCCTTCGAGTGCTCGAACTTGAAAAGGAACTGAAGGCCACAAAGGAAAATCTTGCGGCTACGGTTGAGGAGCTTGAAAGTGCAAACGAGGAACTTCAGTCATCAAATGAAGAGCTTATTGCATCAAATGAAGAACTTCAAAGTACCAATGAAGAGCTTCAATCGGTAAATGAGGAGCTGTATTCGGTGAATTCCGAACACCAGCAGAAGATTGAAGAGCTCATGCGCTTGAACAATGATGTGAATAACCTCCTTAAAAACACCGAAATCGCTGCGGTTTACCTCGACAGCAAGCTGTGTATCAGGAAAATAACTCCGGAAGTCAGCCGGATCACCCATATCAGAGAGGGTGATATCGGTAGGCCTATTACACATTTAACGGTTCTGGATAACTATTCTGATTTTCCAGCTGATGTCGACCAAGTGATGAATACCTTGCTGCCTGTTGACAAAGAAATTTCGTTTAGTAACGGGAAGCCCTATTTTACGAGAATCAGGCCGTACAGAACAGAGAACAACGCTGTCGATGGTGTTTTGATTACCCTCATTGACATTTCCGAATTGAAGAGTCTTAAAAAGCAGTTTAAACAATCCTCCGAACTGCTCGCAATCTCAATGAACATGGCAAAAATGGCATGGTGGGAGTGGAATGTTCTGACCAATGAAGTAAGTTATGATGACCGAAAAGCAACCATGTTGGGGTACACCCCGGAGGAGTTTCCCAAAGATGTTTATGAAATTTGCAGTTATATTCATCCCGAAGATTATTCAAGCACCATGGCTGAAATGCGGAAAGTTCTTGTGGGCGAGAAAAAGTGGTGGGATGCAACATATCGGATGAGGCGTAAAGATGGCAGTTACATCTGGTATCAGGATCACGGGTCGATTAAAACTGTCGGCGAAAACGGATTGCCAAGCAAGATGATTGGACTTGTAATTGATGTAACAAGTACCAAGAAACTTGAAGATGACTTAAAGAAGAACGAAAGTATTGTTGGCCTGATTGTCGAAAACAGCCCTTTAGCCACCACCATGGTAAACAATGACGGATGGATAAGTTACGCAAACAAAAAGGCAGAAGAACTGTTTAATATCAGTAGGGAACAAATACTTTCCCGAACCTACAATGCAACAGGATGGAAGATTACAGGTATTAGCGGCAAGCCCATACCCGATGAGGAATTGCCGATGAACCTCATCCGGAAATCAGGAAAACCGGTTTTTGGTTTCCAACATTTTATTGAGATTCCGGAGCGTAAGAAATTGTTGTTGACGATTGATGGCGCGCCTGTCTTTGGTGGTGACAATGATTTTTTTGGGGCTGTTTTTACCATTAAGTCGGCAGCTGAATAGCAGAAGTTATTCAATGCGTTGCAAAAGGGGTCTTTTTTTATGTGATGTGTTTAAAAGGCTTAGGTGCTAAAAAATATAACCCTTGCTAATTTTTATTATTGTTTTGTTGTTAAAGTGTTTGATATGCGACCAGGAAAGAATCGAAAGGAAGTTTTAAAAGTTAGGATTGAGGAAGTGCTGACCAACAAAATGGTTAAGGAACTTGGCACAAAAGGAATGTCTGAGTTGGTTGAGGAAATCAGCATCTACCACCAGGAACTGGAATTTCAAAATGATGAGCTGCGTCGAATACAAAAGGAACTTGAAGAATCAAAAATTCATCTTACATCGCTTTTTGAAGATGCCCCGATTGGATATGTGGTGTGCGACGAGAATATGATTGTTAAACGGGCCAATCATTATTTCCTGAACCTTTTGAAATGTTCAAATTCTATTCAGGAAACCAAATTCACAAACTTGGTAGACCCCGATTCTCAAGACGCTTTTTATTTATACTTCAAATACATTTCAAAATCCAAATACAACGAAGCTCTTGAAATTTCCCTTAAAACTGTCGAGAAAAAAATAGTTGTTAAGATTGAAAGCAACGTTTTCTTTGAGGGGGCTGACAAATTCTTTCGGATTGCTGTAACTGACCTCAGTGACCGGAGTAAAGCAGAAGAGACTCTCAGAGAAAGCGAGGAGAAATACAGATCACTAACACAATCGGCACATGATGCTATTGTTACTTCAAACAGCGAGGGCAAAATAATTAGTTGGAATAGCGGAGCTTCAAAAATTTTCGGATTTAGCGAAGAGGAAGTCTTAGGCAGAGATGTATCCATAATAATGCCTGAGAAATTCAGGACATTGCATTCCCATTATCTGGAGCGAAATGAGAGTGCGGGTATACTGAAGGTTTCCGGACGCACCCTTGAACTCACTGGAGCCCGGAGTAATGGGAAGGAGTTCCCGATTGAGCTGTCATTGTCTGAATGGCATGCCTCCGGTCAGCGTTATTATACGGCAATCATACGCGATATTAGTAAAAGGAAACTTGCAGAATATCAAATAAAATTGCTCAGCCGTTCGGTAGACCAAAGTCCTGTAAGTATTATTATTACAGATAAAAACGCAAACATTGAATATGTCAATTCAATGTTTACAAAAACTACAGGTTACAATTTTGATGAAGTTAAAGGAAAGAATCCCCGCATTCTGAATTCCGGAAACCATAGCAGCTCATTTTTTAAAAACCTTTATGATACTGTAAATTCAGGAAGTGACTGGTTTGGGGAAGTTCTAAACAAAAGCAAATCCGGGCAACTTTTTTGGGAAGACATCATTATATCGGCAGTTTTCGATGAAAATGGGGAAATAAGCCATTTTATTTCTATCCGCGACAACATAACCGAGAAGAAGCGAATGATGGAAGAACTTGTAATTGCAAAGGAAAGGGCTGAAGAGAGCGATAAACTTAAAATGGCATTCCTTGCCAATATGAGTCATGAAATCCGTACTCCAATGAATGGGATTATGGGTTTTCTTGATCTTTTACAAAATCCTGAACTAACAGCAAAGAATCGACTAAATTATCTTTCTATCGCTCGGAAAAGCAGCGAGCGACTCCTGAGCACGATCAATGACATTATTGAAATATCAAAAATCGAAGCAGGGCAAACCGAAATTAATTTGTCTGAGGTGGACCTTTATGAATTGATGGATTTCTTCCATGTTTTTTTCAAGCCTGAGGTTGAACAGAAGGAACTGTTATTCAAGTTTGTGAACCCATTTCGCACACCTGCTTTTAAAATACAAACCGATAAGAACAAACTGGAATCCATTATCGGAAATCTGCTTAAAAACGCTATTAAATTCACCAATACAGGTCAGATTGAATTTGGATGTGAGGTTAAGGCTGGCCAGCTGTTGTTTTATGTGAAAGATAGCGGCATTGGTATACCTGAAGATCGGCAGAGCGCAGTCTTTCAGCGTTTTGTGCAGGCGGAAACGAAAATCGCAAGGCCGCACGAAGGCTCCGGACTGGGCTTGTCTATTGCCAAGGCTTATGCGGAAATGCTTGGAGGGAATCTCTGGCTAAAATCAATTCCGGGAAATGGCAGTACTTTTTTCTTTTCTATGAATTACACCATGGATTTGGCCCTGGCCAAAATTCCTCAGCCTGAAGCAACAGCAGAAACTCTTATGCCTGGCGGAATAAGTATTTTAATTGCAGAGGACGACCCTAGCAGTTATTCTTATCTTGAAGCATTGCTTTTGGACGAAGGATTCACTCTAATCCATGCAAATAATGGGCTGGAGGCTATAAGCCTTCTTAAAGGAAATCCCCATGTTTCTCTGATCCTGATGGATATCAAAATGCCGGAAATGGATGGACTTCAAGCAACCCGTGAGATAAGGAAGTTTAATGCCCTAATCCCTATAATTGCTCAGACAGCCTATGCCATGCCAGCCGATATGCAAAGTGCTCTAGATTCCGGTTGCAGCGACTATATTAGCAAACCGGTAAAAATCGACTCATTGCTAAAGGCTATTCGGAAAGCTTTAAAGAATTGAAACAACAGCAGGGGAGTTCTTTTTGAAATCAGATATACTCGATTGAAACGGTCTTCAGAAATTTATCTTCCAGAATCTTGGCCATGCGCTTAACTACCGTCCTTCTGATTTCAAGGTCAACAGGTAGGCTTGGGTCTTGGTGAGCGATATTGATTCGGGTACCAATGATGAATCTTATTTTATCGCTTTCACGAAACAAATTTACAATTCTGTCGGCGGGTCCTTTTCCCAGGGGATACGAACTGCTGTAATCCTTAAGGATTCGGGTAACTTTGGTAAGTGTAAGAATCCCTTCGGTTACCAGATCAATTCCCTCCATATGCGAAACGGGTGGCAAGTCGGGATCATCGAATGTGAAACTGTCTTCAATGGAAATGTTCAGTTCCCGCCCAATAATATCGGCAGTGGTGGCTCCTGAAATAATTTTTTTACCGTCGAAGTTTTTTACTGCTTCTGCCAATTCATTATCCTTGTTCTCTTCATAAGGAGGACCTGTGCAAACCAGCAATTTGCGGGGATTCCTGAAATATATGGTGGCACAACTGGTGTCGTCCTGACTGAAATAGCCATCGATTTTGTTGGCCATATTTACTATTTTGGCTGAAATACGCCGCGCTGAGAGGTTAGGATTGTTGGTAACCTGCTTAAGTATGTATTCTTTCAGGTTATCCAGTCCCCATCCAAAAGGATATTGAAGAGCACCCAGCCCCGATTGGGTGATGCCGTCGGAGCAAATAAAAATCCGGTCTTCCTTTTTTGGAACAAAGGAGCATGTCCGTATTTCCTTGCCAGCGTTTTTTTCGGTCTCCATAATCAGGCAATTCCATTGAGGGTCGAAGAGTTTTGTTCCCCTTAAAACAAAGGTTTCCGGATTGTCATACTCCAGAATGCTTACAGGGCCGTTGTCCTGAATGTCGATTATGGTAAAAGTGGAATAGCTCATCTGCCGTTCGCTGCAAACGGGAAGAGTGTTCATTATGATTTCAGCGATTTTCTCGGGTTCCTTGTGCTCCAGCGTGAAGTTTTGCGCCATGGTAGCCGTAAGGGTTGCCAGAACGTTGGCCTTTACCCCGTGTCCCATGCCATCCGATAGCACAATAATGGTGCGGCCTTCTTCCTTGATTCGTCTGGACAGGAAAACATCCCCGCAAATTCTCTCTTCGCCATAATTCTTTTGGGCGCAATTAACCTCAATGTAGATTTGGCTGTCCATCAGGGTTTGTCCTTACGTGGATTCGTTTTGTAGAATTCAATGATCGAATGCAGCATCCTTTCCGTTTCTGAAGCCCCTTCACCCAAAAGAAAAGCGATCTGTTGAACCAAAGAAAGGTTTTTGTCAATGGCTTCGGTTACTCTTTTAATCACCTCTTCTTTTCGAACTTCAGGTGCTCCCATATCCCTAACCACAGCGCCAACAATTTTTCCCTTTCGGATAACAAAAGCCGAGAGGTTCAATAATTTGTCCCCAAAACTGATGTCGCGGTTTTGAACGCTTTCATTGTTAATCAGGACATAACTGAAAAGATTATAAAAATTGTAAGGGAGCAGTGTTTTCAGGTCGGCACCCACAAGTCCCGGAATTATCTCATTGATTTCACGTGCTTCATCACCGAGCATCTCGATAAAGGTCTCGTTAGCCTGCAGAATCTTCAGCTTTTCATCGAGTATTACAATTGCAGAAGGCAGTTTGTGCAACATGGCGGTTGTGATCTCGGAAGCCTCTTTTGCGGCTTCTTTTTCCTTTCGCGCGATCAGTTCCGATTCACGAAGTGCTTTTTCCGTTTGCGCCAGCTTATCGTTGCTGATTTTCAGCGACTGAATATAATTCTGGCGATTACGGTTGGTATAATGGTTGCACATCTCAGGCGTAGCAAGGTCTTTTGCGATTGCAACGGCAAAATCACGGCACGATCCATAACCGCATGCCCCACAACCCATATCGTCCCTTCCATCCTGCCGGAGTTCAACTAATATTTGCTGTACTTTTTCTTCCGTGGGATAAAGGCGCTGGTCGTTGTTTTGAAATTTGCGGGTGAAATCAAGATGGCTGTATTCTTCAAGTTCCTTTTCCCACTCGTCGTGCTTGAATTTCTTAAGCCTTTTTTTTGCATAGGACTTAACAGTAGCCCGGCGGATATATTTTTTGCCGTTTTTGCTCGTCCCCGGTCCCATGAGGAATTCGGTATAGAAAATGTTAAAGTGGGAGTTGATGATATCGCCCTCGTCCTGAAACTGCCTTAGTGAGGCCTTCATTTCGCGTTCACCCTCAACTGTAGTGATGTTTCCGGTAAGTAGGTCTTCATCGAGACCCGCAACTTGCAGTATTCCATTGGCAATGGGAAACAAGGCACCTGTAAACCCGTAGGGAGGATCGAAATCGCTGAATTCCAACTGCTTTTCGTCAATGTTGTACTCTGAAAACAATTCCCTCAGTTCCAGGAAAGTAAGGGACGAATTTATCTTCCCGTCTTCATCGCCCATTTCCGATTCGTTTTTGCTGGCAATTACCGGTCCGATATAAACGGTTTTAGAATCATTTCCGTATTTGCTGCGCACAACTTTAGCGGTAGCCACTGCGGGAGAAACAAGGGGGGCAAGGTTGGGAATAAGCTCGGGCTGGAATTTCTCGATATATCCGATAACAACCGGACAGTTAGCCATAATATAGTATTTCCCTTTGAAATCCTTGAAAAGCTGGGAATATTCTTTTGCAATTAAATCCACCCCAAAGGATACTTCGCAGACGTGACTAAAGCCGAGCGATCTTATCATTTGTACGAATTTCCGATAATCCACTACATCTGGAAACTCTCCGGAAATCGAGGGGTCTACCAACGCAATAACCGAAGCTCCCGATTTTATCATTGCCATTGTCTCCTCTTTGGAGTCGCGATACATTATGGCTTCGGGCGAACATACCTGTATGCAGCTTCCACAGCCAATGCAACGGTTTGGCATAATCTTGGGGACAGCCTGATCCGATCTGACCTGGATAGCGTTTACCGGGCAAGCTCTGACACAGGCGTAGCAGAGTTTGCATTTATGATCGATTATTTCTACAAGGGGCTTCAATGAGTGCGGTTTGTTTTATAAATTAGAGGTCCATTTATCTTTTATTCACTCCTAAGTTGAATTCTTTATCCAAAATCTCTTTAAGGTTTTCCTGAGAAACCTGCTCATAGAATGTTTCCCCGATTTTAAGCACAGGACCCTTATTGCATTTTCCAAAACAATGATTTCCCCTGAACTTAACTCTTCCTTCCAGCTGGTTATCTTTGATATACTGTTGAATTGTCTCGAGAATTTTTTTGTTGCCTCTCGCGAAACAGGAACTCCCCAGGCAAATGACCAATTCGGTTATTGTGTTCATGAACTAGCAAAAACAATTTATTCGGAACAAATTTACCAAAAAAAATAGAATACCCTTAAAACCGCAGGTTTCAATTCGGTAAATGTTGTAATTATTTATGGTATTAAAAACCGCGAGATCGCAGAAAAACTAAACATCTCTTCTACAATGGTTGAAAAGCATCTGGCAAAGGGGATGAGCATTCATATGTTTTACAATTACTGTTATTGTAATAACATTGTTCATGAAATAACAATAGAATTATTATATTTGCCTGAAGCTCTTTACATGAAGGTTTTAATCTTCGCTTTTTATGAGTTGATTTTGGATCCTCTCTTCCCTTTCCCGCGCGCGGAACATAGAGATATTGCGGTTGCGCAGTAGTATGTCGCGACATTTGGGTGGAAGGAAGGCTAATGTGTTAATCCCCCTGGAATGGAAAAATTAGATAATCTGTTAAAGAAATTCCCTGACTTGAGCAGGGATAACCTCATTCCGATTCTGCAAGCTACCCAGGACGAGTATGGTTATCTTTCGGAAGAATCAATAAAAAAAATAGCTCTTGCCCTCAAGTTGCCTGCAAGCAAAGTCTATGGCTTGTCGACATTTTACAACCAGTTCCGGTTTTCACCTCCAGGGAAGTTCCATATAAGGGTTTGTCACGGAACAACTTGTCATATGAACAATGCGGGGCTCTTCCTAAAAGAGATTCATAAAATTATTGGAATAGGGGATGGGGAAACCAGCAGAGATGGCTTATTCAGTCTGGAAGTGCTATCATGCATCGGTGCTTGTGGCCAGGCTCCGGTTATTTCAATCAACGGGAAGTTCTACGATCGTCTCACAAAGGAAAAACTAAAGTCAGTACTTCTCACCTATAGAAATATGGAGGTTGTCTGATGGAAGAGATTATAATAAATAACGAAACGGATGTGTTTCTGATGCAGGTTGTTCATCTCGACAAAGTAGAATACACACATTCCATGGAAAGCCGTCTCGAATACCTCCGACACGACAAGGTTGGACGTCCCTTGATTTTGGTTTCAATGGGAACATCTTCCCTGGTTGCTGGATCTGAAGCTACTTATACGCGGATTTGTCAGTATTCCGAGGAAAGGAATCTTGATGCCGAAATAATGCAATCAGGTAGCTTCGGAATGTCTATGGCTGAGCCTATAGTTAGTATTCAAATGCCAGGAAGAACCAGGCTGTTGTTTTCAAATATTACAGAAGACAGGGTTGGTTCTCTACTGGATGATGTTTTTCATAATACGATTCCTACGGAATTTTGTATTGGCCAACTCAGAAACGATAAGCATGAAGGATATAGGGATACTTTATTCCTTGATGAAACTGCCTTTATGAAATTGCAGAAACGTGTGGTCCTTAAAAACATCGGAATAATTAACCCGGAATCCATTGAGGAGTATATTGCGCGAGGAGGCTTCAAAGCCTTTGTTAAAACCATAAAGCATTATTCATCTGAGGAGATTTGTGATTTGGTTGAGATCAGCGGACTTCGAGGTCGTTCAGGAAGTGGCTACCCTACAGGGAAAAAGTGGAAAATCGCTCACCATACTCCTTCTGACCAGAAATTCCTTATATGCAATGCTGAAGAGAGTGATCCCGGTGCATTTATGGACAGGGCCATCATGGAAGGGGATCCCTTTCTGCTGATTGAGGGGATGGCGATTGCAGCCTATGGAATAAACGCAACAAAGGGTATAATTTATATCAGAACGGAATACTATCAATCTATTGAACGGCTCGAGCATGCAATTGCAAGGGCGCGGGAGATTGGAATCTTGGGACACAATATCCTGGGAAGCGGGTTCAATTTCGATATTATATTGAGGAAAGGCCCGGGAGCTTTTGTTTGCGGAGAAGAGACAGCTCTCATCAATTCGCTGGAAGGCAAGAGAGGAATGCCTCAGTCCAAACCTCCTTATCCTGCTACCTCTGGCTTACATCGCAAACCTACTATAATCAATAATGTTGAAACCTTATCCAACATACCGGCGATAATCGGTAAAGGGCCTGACTGGTTCAATTCCATTGGGGTCCTAAACAATGCGGGCACAAAAGTTTTCGCTATTTCTGGGAACATAAAGTTTCCAGGTCTAATTGAGGTGCCTTTCGGGATAAGTCTCAGGTCAATTGTTTTTGATATTGCCGCAGGACCGCCAGAGGGCAAGAAATTTAAAGGTATTCATATGGGAGGCCCGGCTGGAAGTGTTATTCCCGTTAGTCTCCTCGATACTCCACTCACTTTTGAAAGCATTAAGGAAGTTGGCTCAGGAATAGGAAGTGGAGGAATAATTGCCATGGATGAAGATACCTGCATACTTGATATGGTAAAATACTTCATGGATTTCATGCAGAGGCAAAGTTGCGGAAAGTGTATCCCTTGCAGGGAAGGCACCCGGAGGATGACTGAGATTCTGGAAAGCATTACCCGAAAGCCTGTTAATGACAATGGGCATACTACTCTTGAGCGCTTTAAGGGGGTGATGCAATTGGAAAGTCTTGCAGCAGTTATGAAAGACACTTCTCTTTGCGGACTTGGCCAGTCGGCACCAAATCCTGTTCTCAGCACACTCCGCCATTTCCGTGAAGAATATGAAGAGCATATTTTCGATCGGAAATGCCGATCGAACCGGTGTACCGAACTTAGAACCTATTTTATTGATGTCGAGCTGTGCACGGGCTGTTCTCTATGTGCCAAAAAGTGTCCTTCCGACGCTATTTTTGGAACCCCCCGCCACCCATATTTTGTTGTGGAAGAAAAATGCATTGGATGCGGATTGTGTTACGAATCCTGCAAATTCAGCGCTATTCATTATAAATAAGAAGTATGGTCTTTACTATTGAAGTCAACAACAGGCCCATTCAGGCAAGAAAGGGAGAAACCATCCTTTCCGCTTTGCGCAGAAACGGCATCCAGGTGCCAACCTTGTGCAATATGAAGGACTATACCCCAACCGGGGCATGCAGGATGTGCGTGGTTGAGATCGAGGGCAGGGAAAATCTCACGCCTTCCTGCTCTTTTCAGGTTGAAGACTGGATGAAGATCAATACTCATTCCCCAAGAGTCCTTGCCGCTCGCAAAACGATAGTCGAGCTCCTGTTGTCGAATCATCCTGATGATTGCTTGTATTGCGAACGGAACGGGAACTGCGAATTACAGCTCCTTGCAGAGAACCTAAATATCAGGGAAAGGCGAATCCCCGGAAAAAAAAGTGCCTATAAAAATGACAAATCCAGCCCGGCAATTGTCCGAGATCCTGCAAAATGCATATTGTGCGGGCGATGCGTAAGGGTTTGTGAAGATTCCCAGGCGGTTGCATGCCTCGATTTCACTCACCGGGGAAGTGAGTTGATTATTGCCACCGCAATGTCGAAACCACTAAATTTTTCGAATTGTATTAATTGCGGACAATGCGTAATTGTTTGCCCAACCGGAGCCCTTACTGAGAAAATCCAGTTTGAGGAAATCTCGAATGCCCTTCATGACCCTGAAAAAATCCTTGTTGCCCAATATTCGCCTTCAATATCCGTTTCTTTGGCAGAAGAATTCGGTCTCAAAGGAAACCGCGATATTAATGGTATTATTAATGCTGCCCTCCGAAAGATAGGCTTTAATAAAGTTTATGAATCGTCCTTTGCTGCAGATGTCAACATACTTGAGATGGCCGAGGAGTTTCTCAGGAGACAGTCAAAGGGCGAGCAATTGCCCATGATTACTGGCGATTGCCCTGCCTGGGTCAAATATGCTGAACAGTATACTCCTGATATATTGCCGCTTCTGACAAGCGTTAAGTCGCCCCAGCAAATTACGGGAACCCTTATAAAGACATGGATCTCGGAAAAAGAAAAAATCAACCCCGCTGCTATTTTCTCGGTGTCGATAATGCCCTGCACGGCTAAGAAATTTGAAGGGCAAAGGGTGGAGATGACCCGAAAAGGGATTTCCGATATCGATACGGTTTTAACCACAAGGGAGCTGGCAAGGCTGATCAGATTGCACGGGATCGACATTGACCTTCTTGAACCAGAGCCCTCGGATGACCCGATGGGGGGAATAAGTTCATCCGGTAAATTGTTCGGCGTAAGCGGAGGTGTCATGGAATCGCTGTTGCGAACGATTTTCTATAAACATTCGGGAAATGAATTGGATGAAACCAAACTGCCCAAACTACGAAGTTTCAAGCCGATCAGAGAAGCGCAACTAAAGCTCGGAACTGCGGAAATCAGTGTGGTTGCGGTAAGCGGTATGAATCATGCCGTAAAGGTCCTGGAGGAAGTGAGAAGTAAGAAAAAGCACTACGATATAATCGAGATTATGGCTTGTCCGGGAGGTTGTGTGGCAGGGGGCGGGCAGCCCATCACCAAGGATGAGAACGCCATAAAAAACAGAATCAAAGCGCTTTACGATATTGACAATAAGGAGCGTATAAAAACGGCGCACAAAAACCCGCAAGTTATTGCCTTGTATGAGGATTTTCTTTCAGAACCAATGAGCAAGAAAAGTATTGAACTTCTTCATACAACATTCACTCCTAGAGAAGTTATTCTATAGTAATATGACGGGATTCACTGAATATAATCTGGTTTACACCATCAAAGACCGATGCAGGGTTTGTTATACCTGCGTCAGGGAATGCCCGGTTAAAGCCATAAAAATTGTGAATGGGCAGGCGGAGATTATTCCTGAGCGCTGCATTGCTTGCGGAAACTGCACCCGGGTCTGCAGCCAGGGCGCTAAGGCTTATTACGATTCTACTGCCCGGATTGTAGAGATGCTCGATTCAGGTGAAGTCATATATGCTTTGATTGCCCCAAGTTTTGTCGCTGAATTTGCCGAATTCAACGATTACAGGAAACTGATTGGCATGCTCAGGAAACTTGGTTTCGCCGGGGTTTACGAGGTTGCCTTTGGTGCCGACCTTGTAGCTGCTGAATACCGGAAGGTGGTCCAGAATAAGGACATCCGGGGAGTGATATCTTCCGATTGTCCAGCAATCGTGACCTTCATCGAAAAGTACCAGCCCGAACTTATCGGCAACCTTGCACCAATCGTATCTCCAATGATTGCCATGGCAAGGTTTCTCAGACATACAAAGAAAAACAAGTTCCGTATGGTGTTTATCGGTCCATGTATTGCGAAAAAGGCGGAAACCGATGAGCTGGACGAGCAGATAACATTTACGGAACTGAGGAAATTGTTTGAATTGCGTGGAGTGGATGCAGGCCATGATTTCCGTTCTGAATTTGACTTACCGGTTGGAGGTAAGGGGGCAATTTTCCCCATAAGCAGGGGGATGCTGCAGACGGTTAAGCTCCCCGACGATGATCTGGAAGGTCATGTTATTGTTGCCGAGGGAAGGGAAAATTTCCAGGAAGCCATTCGTGAATATAAACTTGGGGCCATAGCATCCGAGCATTTGGAATTGTTGTGTTGCGAGGGTTGCATCATGGGCCCGGGAACATCAAAAAACGGTAAGAAATTCAGCCGCAGGGCAAGAGTGCTCGATTACCTGAGATCCAAAATGGAAGGTTTCGACGAAGAGAGCTGGCATAAAGCTATGGAGGAAGGGGCTGCTGTAGATCTCTCCCAGAACTTTAATGCGGACGATCAGCGTATGCATGACCCATCGGAAAAGGACATACGTGAGGTGCTAAAAACAATGAACAAGTTTAAGGAGGAAGACCACCTGAACTGCGGCGCCTGCGGATACGATACCTGCCGCAATCATGCCATTGCCATCATCAAGGGTTTGGCCGAAAACGAGATGTGTCTTCCCAATTCTATCGATAAACTTCATAAATCGATAAATGAACTTGCTGTTTCAAACGAGAAACTTTTCAGCGTTCAACAAACTCTCAAACAGACCGAGAAACTTGCTCATATGGGGCAGCTTTCGGCAGGCATTGCCCATGAACTGAACAATCCGCTTGGGGTAGTGATCATGTATACAAACATCCTTTTGGATGAGACTGAAGCCGATTCGCCCCTGAAAACCGACCTGAAACTAATTGTTGAACAAGCCCAAAGATGCAAAACCATTGTTGGAGGACTTCTGAATTTTGCCAGGAAAAATCAGGTAAGTAAAACGGAGACCGATCTGAATGAGCTCATCAAAACTTCGCTTTCATCAGTTCTGATCCCGAAGAATGTCGTAATTGATCTTGATTCCAGATTGAAGGATAGCTTTGCCGATATTGATAAGGAACAGATGGTTCAGGTAATTACAAACCTCTTAAAAAACGCTTTCGAAGCAATGCACAGGGGAGGCAACATTACCATAGGCCTTGATGAGACGGATCATGATGTTGTTATTAAGGTCGCCGACAACGGATCAGGGATCAATAGCGAGGATTTGCAAAAGGTATTCGAGCCTTTTTTTACTACCAAAGGGATTGGCAAGGGAACAGGATTGGGATTAGCAACTGCTTATGGGGTGGTTAAAATGCACAAGGGAAATATTAAGGTTGAATCGAATGATAATCCGACTCAGGGACCTACCGGTACCTGTTTTACAATAACTTTGCCCAGAAGAAGTATAACATAAGTATCAGAAAATGAGTATAGAAGGAAAAACAATTCTTATAGTGGATGATGATTACGATTATTTGTTCCAGTTGAAATTCCAGCTGGAGCAATGGGGCTGCAAAGTAGTCACAGCCGAAAGCCAGAGAGAAGCTGAAGAGCTGCTCCATACCCTCAAGCCCGATCTTGCCATACTCGATTTAATGATGGAAAATGAAGATAGCGGGTTCGTTTTAAGCTACAAGATGAAGAAAAAATACCCGGATGTTCCCATAATTATTTCAACTGCAGTATCTTCCGAGACCGGTATGAGTTTTAACCGGTATTCAGAGGAAGACAAAAACTGGATCAAAGCAGATACCTACCTCGAAAAGGGAATTCGACCCGAGCATCTTAAAAATGAACTTGAAAAACTAATACCATAAGCAATGGAGGCACTCAAAGTTCTTGTGGTGGATGATGAAGCGGGTATCCGCTCAGGAGTTACCCGAATTCTCAGCAAGCATGTGGTTAGTTACCCCTTTATGGATGAAGATTGCAATTTCGTTTGTTTTGAGGCTGCAAGCGGTGAAGAAGGTATTACTATTATAGATGCCGAAATGCCCGACATTGTGCTTCTCGACAATAAGCTTCCAGGAATCAAAGGATTGGAGGTGCTCGAGTACATCCGCCAGAAAAATTACAATATCATGGTGGCTATGATTACCTCTTATGCATCCCTCGAAATAGCTCTTAAAGCAACCAGCGATGGGGCATACGATTTTATCCCCAAACCCTTTACCCCGCAGGAATTAAAATCTTCAATCGACAATATTACGAAGCAACTGTTTCTAAGGCGGATATCCAGCAAGATGAAACAAGAAGGAAAAAAAATAAGATACCAGTTCCTGTCTGTTTTATCCCATGAGTTGAAAGCTCCTTTGAATGCCATCGAGGGTTATCTGAATATTATGAAGGAAAAGCAGGCAGGAATCGATATTACAGCCTACGATAGTATGATTGAACGCGCCCTGGAACGGGTGGAGGGAATGCGCAACCTGACAATGGATCTTCTTGATTTCACCAAAATCCGACTCGACAACCGCAGGGATAAAGTAAAAATGGTAAACCTGAGGCAAACGGCCAAAATGTCGGTTAGCACAGTAAAACCCTATGCCATTCAAAAAAACATAAGTATAAAACTTGAAGCAGACGACAAAATCGAGTTTGAGGCTGATCCCTATGACATGGAAATTATTTTTAACAATTTGCTCTCCAATGCTGTTAAGTACAATCGGGATAACGGAATCGTTACGGTCGGAATTTCCAAAGAAAAAGATGGAATTGTTATTCTGGTCAGCGATAATGGTATTGGAATGACAGAAGAGGAGGCTTCCCAACTTTTCAAGGAATTTGTGAGGATCAGGAACGACAAAACGAAAAACATCAGCGGAAGTGGTTTAGGGCTCTCAATTGTCAGAAAAATAACCGATATTTATCACGGGAAAATTAGTGTAACAAGCAAGCCGGATGAAGGAACTACATTCAGAGTAGAGCTTCCGGTATAGAGTTATTCACCTTCCTTTGATTATTAACCAAAGCCAAGATGAAAATGATGAAACTTCCTGAAAAAACAGTTGAGCGGCTAAGCATTTATCGCAGAACTTTACTCGACTGTCTCGCTCAAGGTAAAACCCATATCTTTTCTCACGAATTGGCTAATCTGCATAATATCACAGCAGTTCAGGTGAGAAGGGATATTATGTTCATTGGATACAGCAGCATGCAGCGTAAAGGCTATGATGTAAAAGAACTCATTGATGTTATCGGTGGAATAATCGATTCTGAAGCCCGGCAAAATGTTGCAATTATCGGTATTGGTAACCTGGGGCGCGCCATAACTACCTATTTTATGGGGAAGCGCTCAAAACTGAATATTGTTGCAGCTTTTGATCTTGATCCCAATAAGATCGACCGCATGGTATCCGGAGTAAAATGTTATTCTATGCAAAATATTGAGGAGGTGGTTAAGGAAAAGGACATCTCCATTGCAATTCTAACCGTTCCTGCCGACAGTGCCGCGGGAACAACGGAACGACTCGTTCAGGCAGGGATTCGCGGAATCCTTAACTTCACTACTGTGCCATTGAACGTTCCTTCAAGCGTGCACCTCGAAGAGTACGATATGATTACATCCCTCGAAAAGGTAGCTTATTTTGTAAAAAAACAAGCTGGATAAAGAAAGTTTGAAAAGACAGCAGGATACTTCTAAGGTGTGAACCAGAAAAATATAGCTTTATGATCTTCGCGAGCTCTTTTTTTACTAATTTCGCCTGTCTTTTGAAACCGCTTGTTCATGAAAATTCACTATAGCCTTGAAGATCTGAAGGGAATCAAAAATCCGGTTGTCACTACGGGAAGCTTTGACGGGGTTCATGTAGGGCACAAAGCAATAATAAGGAGACTGAAAAAGCTGGCCAGGGACATTAGCGGGGAAACTGTTCTTATTACCTTTGATCCCCATCCCCGCAGGGTTTTGTATCCCGATGCCGAAGGAAAAGATCTTCTTATGATCCTCTCTCAAAAAGAGAAAATTGAGCTGATGGAAAAAACAGGTCTCGACCATCTGATGATTATCAGGTTTACGAAAGAATTCTCACAAATTTCATCCAGCGATTTTATCGAAAACATACTTGTGGGGATGCTTCATGCGAAAATTGTGGTAGTTGGTTTTAACCACCAATTCGGTCATCGTAGAGAAGGTGATTTTGAATACTTGTATAAGTTAAGCAGAACCCATGCCTTCGATGTGGAGGAGATCCCGGAACAGGATATCCAGAATGAAAGCGTGAGCTCCACAAAAATCCGAACCGCCCTGCTGCAGGGAAACATACAGCGGGCTAATGCATACCTCGATCACTACTATATCGTTAAAGGAACTCCTCTTTTTTTATCGCAAAGAACCATGGATTTTGAACGGGATGTTTTTTCCCTTTTTATCGAGGAAAAAGTAAAACTGATTCCCCCCGATGGGGTTTATGCAGTGAGTATTACATGTGATGACTGGACCAGCAAAGGTTTGCTGAGTATTAGCAACTGGGGATTAAAAAACAATTTTCTGAGCGACGAGATACAGATCGAAATTCTCCCTCTGGAAGAAGGCTGCCCTGTTGAAAAAAGGGAAGTTACCGTATGTTTTCACAAAAGGATCCGTGATGCCAGCGAGCGATCCGATAATGCTTTTGTAAAAGCTAAGCTGGAAAAGGATATCGGAGAAATTTCGGATCTGATTTATTAATTATTGGATTCTTCGGAAAAAGTTCTCATCAAAAGGATTTATCCATAAGAAGTTCAAAGGAATTTCAGGATAAGCTTCGCTAAATATTTTGTATTTTTCCGGTTTGACAGTATTCATATCGAATTTTGCTTCATAAGCAGTCGGTGTAGAGATATCGGGTAATACAAAGTCGACTTCATTACCTCCCACCATCCGCCAATACCTGATTTCATCGATGCTGTAAACATCCAATAACATTCTGAACACCATATTTTCCCATAGTTCGCCCTTGTCTGTTCGCACAGGAAGTGCCTGAAAATTATTGATAAGACAATTCCTTAAGCCTGTGTCGAGCAAAAATACCTTTGGCATCTTGACTAATTCTTTCTTTAAGCTTTTTGAGAAAGGTCTTATCAGAGCAACATGAAAGCATTTCTGCATTATGTTTAAATAGCTATTCACAGTTTCACTGCGTATCCGCAAACTCCGCGATAATTCATGAACATTAACCAGGTTCCCGGATTGTGATGCCAACAACCTGAAGAGATTATAAAAAGTGGTTTCATTTAAAACACCCGATTCCAGAATATCCCTTTTAATGAATGAATCCCTGATTTCTTTTAATCGATTGATTTTTTCCTGTTTATCCGGTTCTGTAATTATTGCGGGATAACCTCCATATACCATATAGTTTTCCCAATCATTTCTTAAATAGTCAATTTTAATACTTTTCAGTTCTTTGTTCTGCCGGATATTCTGCAGCTCTTCTGCAAGGTCTGCTTTGCCTGACAATTTCAGATATTCATTAAAAGAACAGGTGAGCAAATGAAATATCTTTTTTCTGCCGGCAAGTGAGTCCCTGAATGCATCATCTATATAAAATGCACTGCTCCCGGTTGCAACAATTTTTATTTTGTCTGCATGTTCATCAAACAGAAGCTTTAGAAAATTTGAAGCATCATCCAGGTATTGAACCTCATCCACTAAAGCCACGATTCTTTTTTCGGACTCCGGAAGAAATTTCAGAATATTCAGGGGATTTTGATTAAACTCGGCAAGGAATGACTTGTTTTCCAGATTAAAAAATAAAACTGGAATGTTTTCTTGCCTGCAATAAGCCTCAAGTTGCCTGAGCAAGGTGGATTTTCCGGTTTGTCGCGCACCTGTAATAATACTGAACTCTTTTTTATCCAGATGAGACATAAGGTTCCCGAATAATGCTCGCTGTTCCATTGCGGATTTTTGTTCAAAAGTATAAAATATCAGAGAATTATCCTACGGAATAGTGAAATTATCGGATAATTACACTATAGCAATAGTAAAAATATCGGATAATTATACTATAGCAATAGTAAAAATATCGGATAATTACACTATAGCAATAGTAAAAATATCGGAATTAATAATAAGATTGACAATTGCTTTTATTCTCCATTCAGCTTTTCCAGCAAAACAGACCTGAGTTTATCCTTCTTGTTTTGGTCTTCGGGTATGAGAAATTGGTCGGTGATCCTTACAGGGGGATTGCTGAATAAAAACAACTGATGACTGATTTGCAATGCCTCGTCCACGTCATGAGTAACGAAAATGACAGTTCTTTTGTCTTTCTCCCAAAGCTTGAAAAACTGTTCTATAAGATTGTACTTTAGTTTGTAATCAAGTGCCTTAAAGGGCTCATCCATGAGAATGATATCCGAATCATAGGAGAATGCGCGTGCCAACGAAACCCTTTGTTTCATTCCCCCGCTAAGGGCAGAAGGGTAATAATCCCCGAATTTACCGAGTTGCACCAACGAAATATACTCATCAATCCGCTGCTGGAGTTCTTCGTTTCCCATTCGTTCCCTTAGCACAAAGGCGATATTCTCTTTTACGGTTTTCCATGGTAGTAGCCTGGGCTCCTGAAAAACATAAGAAAGTCGAAGATCCGAAAAGTCGTCACGAATACCCGAATCAGGGGAAACAGAGCCACTGATGATGTTGAGGAGTGTGGTTTTCCCACATCCCGATGGACCCAGAATGCAGTTTATACTTCCCCCTTTAAGAGAAACAGAAAAGGAATTGAATATTTCCAATCCCCCATAAGCCTTATTTATGTTTTTTAGTTCCAGATTCATTTCCAGCGAACGAGTTTTTTTTCAGCCCTTCTGACAATAAATTCAAAAAGCGAACTTACCAGGATTGCAATAAGTGTCCATGCAATCAGTTCGCTGACCTGCAAAAATATTTGCGCATTCTGCATTTGCGTCCCTACGCCAAACCTCGGTTGGGCAAGCACTTCGCCAATAATGATGGCTCTCCATCCGAAGCCCAGGGCATTGGATATCCCGCTGGTAAGAAACGGGGATATGGATGGGAGGTAAATTCCTGTTATAATACGTCTGCGCTTAATGCGATATGTAGTGCCCATTTCCACAAGATCTTTATCCACATTCCTGATCCCGTCGATAATATTGGTGCAGATAATTGGGAACATGGTCAGGACTGCAATAAAAACAGGAACCATCTCGTTTCCAAGCCAGATTATAGCTAGCAGAATCAGGGAAATTACAGGTGTGGAGCGAAAGGTTACCAGCAGGGGATTGAAAACCAGTCGGAATGTAGCATTCATCCCGGCAGGAACTCCAACCAGAATTGCCAGCACCAGCGAAATTGCAAAACCCAGCATTCCTCTGCCGATTGTGGTTAGAAGCGATGGCCAGAACGACTCCCTCGAAATAATATCTGCAACAGCCATCAAGGTTTTCTCGGGGGAGGGGATAAGCTGGTCCGATGCAGTCCAAAGACTGATCAGCTTCCACAGAACGAAAAGAAGTGCGACAGCCGAAAAACTAATGAGCCTGTTTTTTGTAATAAAATTCTTCATCGGGCATTTTTCCACCAATAATTAGGGGATTAAAGGTATAAAAGACTTTTAAATATTCCTGTATTCCTGATTTTTCCTGAATGATAGAGCCGAATTTCAGGTTGCTCCGTGGTATGGAAGCAACTGCAAGGGCAGAATCGGGCAGAACATCATGTTTTTTTATCAATGCCGCAGCTTCGGAGGGGTTTTTGTTAACCCAATCAATCGACACCTCAAGTATTTTCAAATACTCTTCAACCAACTGCGGATGTGTTGTCAAAAAATCTTTTTTCACCAACAAAGCGGTTTGCGCCAAGGGGATGCTGTCGCCAAAATGCTTTTCCCATTCTTTGTTAAGATCCATCAATGGCTTTACTTTGGGGTTTTTCTTTTCAACAAGACTGACCATTGGTTCCGAAATAACTCCCAGCGGCGACAATTCCGAAGCAATGGCGTTGGCAAGTTCGATATGCCCGGGAAATGAATAGTCCAGGTCAAAATCATTTTCGGGATCCAACCCGTTTGCTTTTGCCAAAAACCTGAAAAGCACATCCGGAGTATTTCCTTTGGCCATCAGGGAAATCCTGTGTCCTTTGAGATTTTCCCAGGAATGGCAACTGGTGTCGCTGCCAAAAAGGTACAACGTTCCCCATACCGGTATAGTTGCCAGAATGTAATCCTGTCCTTTATTGTAGAGCAGTGCAGCCATCGTTGTTGGAACCACTGCGAAATCGGGCGTTCCTTCCATAATCATTGCCTTGACCTGATTCGGTTCGTTTCTGATCTCAAAAACAGTGGTGTATCCTGCTCCTAAAGAAGGTTTGTGCTCAATCATACTTATCATTGCCATGGCCGATGGGCCCTTGAGTGTGGCAGTGAGAATTGTTTTTTTTTCTTTCCCGGGGGATTGGCACGAAGCAGATAAAAACAGCGTGAAAACAATCAGGAACTTTAGAAATTTCATTATTATTTATTGTTAATGGTTCGAAGGAACCCACATGAGATTGATTTTAAGCTTCTTAAAATGTTTTATCCGGTATTCCCCATGGCATTGGCAATCGCGTTAATACTTTTCAGCAGATTAATAAGATTTTCCGGATTGTTTGCGGAATCATTCGCCCTCCATTCACTGAGTAGTTTAATCTGGTTGATGTGAAGGTTTTCAAGCGCGTCGGCACGCATAAGTGTTGAGTAATAGTGATTGGAACGCCGCTCTTCCAGGGGCCGGAGTATTAACGTAGACATCATCTCTCGGGTGAGTTTAAGTTCCGATAGTATTTTACCCAATATGATTTCTTTTATCTGTGGGTCATCAACCAGACCGGAATATAAGTTTATAATGTGTTCATCGGTGGCAGCCAGGCTGGTGTCAATATTTGTAAGAACGTAACGCACAAAGGGGTCTGAATGGAGCAGTTCGCGCAAGCGTAGAAACTTGTCCTCATAATTTTTCTGAAGATACTGAAGTGTTGAGCCGACACCGTACCAACTGGTGAGGTTGAAGCGGCTCTGACTCCAGCTGAATACCCAGGGAATTGCTCTGAGGTCGGAAAGGCTGTTCTTCCCTGTTCTGCGGGAGGGTCTGCTACCGATTCGACTCGATTCGATCGCGTCAATAGGAGTGGCCTTTGCTAGAAAACCTATAAACCCGGGGTCGTGAATGAGATTTTTGTAGTGCTTAAGGCTTTCTTTCGACATAATTTCGAAAATGTCGCTCAACTCCTTGTCGTCGGTTCTGTTTTTTCTATGAAGAAGCGTAAGAGATGTGACTCCTGCCATAAGTAATTCCAGGTTGTAAGCGGCGTTTGTTTTGTTTGCATATTTTCGCTCAATCGTTTCGCCTTGTTCGGTGAGCTTCACATCACCATTCAGAGAACCTTCCGGCAGACTCTTGAGAAACCAGTGTGTAGGCCCTGCGCCCCGGCTTATAGTTCCTCCTTTTCCATGAAAAAACCGGATTTTCACGCCGTGTTTTTCACCCATCTCAACAATTCGTTTCTGGGCCTTATAAAGGTTCCACGCGCTGGAGATAATCCCTCCGTCTTTGTTGCTGTCGCTGTAACCAACCATCACCTCTTGAATTGGAAAAGGTTTGTTATAAAGCTTTTGCTGGTACTGTAACGAATTCCTGACTATCGGGTGGGATAGGTAACGATCGATAATACCGGGGCTGTTTTCCAGATCATCAATAGTCTCGAAGAGCGGAACCACATGAAGCTTTCCGGCAAGCCCTCCAGCAGTGATTTCTGTCAAACCGCCCTCTCTCATGAGCAAATAAACCATCAGAAGATCAGAAACCGATCGTGTCATGCTAACTATCAACGATCCAATTGCCTCCACAGAAGTCTTTTCGATATGCTGCTGAATCACAAGATAGGAGCCGATCACGGCCTTTGCCTCATCCTTCAACAGACGGCTATCCCGATTGAAGGGCCGGTTTATCTGAAGCTCGGAGTTAATGAAACCCAGACGTTCTTCCTCGGTCATTTTAAGGTAATCATATTGCTTTAGTCCGGCCAGGC
>JFJP01037491.1_pt1 | contig 27233 bp, 14 predicted proteins | sample 431651 | NCBI WGS metagenome assembly JFJP01 (sample SAMN02602958, study PRJNA72255) | Microbial mat metagenome, whole genome shotgun sequencing project. | biome: fresh water; feature: sink hole; material: water; isolation source: purple microbial (photo- and chemosynthetic) mats found in...
TAGTTTTGCAATAAATGTATTTGTCATCTATATAGCCAACGTTATCGCCTTCTGTTGCTATATAAAAATTTAGTTTCTGGTCTGAAAAACAAAACGCATTGCTGATTGCTGGAGATTCTTTAGTTGAATGAGATGTTTCTTTAAATCCCCATATCGGTTCTGATTCGATTAAGTTGCCGATATATCTATTATTTGAATTCCATTTTTTATTAGGCAGATTGGTTTGACTGAAACTGTTTTTGTTTAATATGTCAATTGTTAATGAAATTATTCTTTGCGAACCTCCACTATCGACAATATAAGGGTAGAATAAGTTAGAATAAGCAATGTCTTCCAACTTATTGACAACTCCGCTTTGGAAATCATCGATAATTGAATTCGCTCTTGTTAAACTGACATTTTCACTTATGTATGACATTTATTATCCTTCACTGCTTGAACTACTCGACGGCATGAAATCAAAATCAATTTCTCTACCACTTTCCTCAACAACACAAATTTGACCATCATATAGCTGATAAGCCCTAAACGGTTTATATATCTCAATTGCATTCTCGAAAGAGGTATCATTTTCTTTTATATAAAATTCATTTACAAAATCGTATGTGTTGTTTAGTCTGTCGTAAGCGATAATTCTTCCATTATCCGTATCAGAAATGATTATATCCGTATTGTATTTTGAGTAAGTCGCACTTGATGGATTGTTTAAAGTAACCGAACTAGTCCACAATATAGAAGGTGTATCGATTTTATTCCAAGTTATTTCATATATCGTATCTGGATTTCTACTGGTGATTAATAATGTTTCATTACTTTCTGAATAATCTATAAATTGCGGTTCTAAAACAGAATAGGTTTTAAGTACATTGGAAAGCGTTGAATCCATCCATAGAATTCTATCCTTGTCGGTATCAACAATTATATACTCGTCTGAATAGATCTGAATAGCATGATTTGGATGTAAAACTCCACTATACGAATAAACAGATGAGGAATCAAATAAATCAAAGATATAAATCCGTGTAGCTGTGTTGGCAATATACTGCCCATAATTATTGATTCCCAATATATTGTAACCGTTATTTTGGGATATAAAATCTACTTTGTTATTACCATATGCAACTGTTGCTAAATTTGAATTTAACGCTTTGGAAAATTGTGTTATTCTAGGAAGTATTCTTATCCTTATTTCAATATTGTCTCCCATCTTTATATGATTTTCAGAATAGTTCCATATAATTATGTTTAAATGTCCTGAAACTACTGATTGCAATCCAAAAAGTTTGTTTCCTTTTATATAATCCGCATTTTCAGTTATTAATCTTGCATCATCATACCATCGTTCATTTTTCTTGTATTCTATCGCAATATCGAATTTATCAAATTTTGAGCTGAACGCCAATACATTTAGTTCAACGAAATTTTGATATACACGTCCCATCTCCAAGTGAATGTTTAAATCTCCTTGAATATTAGAATTATTAACTGTCCAATTTGTAACTGCCATTTTATTCCCTTACAATAAAGCGTACACAGTGCTATCGGCGGATATATCAAAACTTGTATCCAAAGAACCGTCACTGTTTAATCTAGCTATCTTATTTGCCGAAACACCGCCTACCGTTGTGAAAGAACCACCGATTATAACTTTACCACCATCCAACCTAACAGAATAGACATTGCCATTTATAACTGGAGCATTGAATGAAGCGTCGAGCGAACCGTCGTTATTTAGAATCGCCACTTTATTCGCCGTAGATCCGTTTATTGTCGTAAAAGCCCCGCCTAAAAGAATTTTCGAACCATATGACATAATTACATAAACTGTTACATTTCCAATATCAAAATTTTCATCTATATATCCATTGATTGAACACTTCGCAAAATTATTAATAGTATACGTCACTCCATTTGAAACAACTGTATCAAAACTCCCTGCGAAAAATATACTACTTGTAAGCACATCGTAAAAAACAACATCCACCCAGCCATTATTGGAAATTGCGGTACTATCATAAACATTCGTCAATTTAAACGAACTATCTGCTACGCCAGTTAAAGGATCTAACCTTGCTATATTTTTATAATTCGCATACGATGGCGAAGCATTGAGACGGTTAAATTTTCCTCCTATTATAATATAACTACTTGTAGCTCTTGTTATTGCATCGACAGACAGAGTAAATCCAAATGTTTGACTTATATTTGCGTTGAAATCTTCAATTATTTTACCGCGATTGTTCAGCATCGCCATTCCGCTTCTTGTTATTGAATCTGTTGTAATTGAGCTTTGATATCCTAAATATATTCCATCATTGGCAGTATACATAGATTCAAATGTATACGCCCCTGTAGTTGTAAGTCCGAAATACGGATTTGTTTCGCCTGTTAAATAATTAACCGAAACAAGATTGTTGCCAGATAACGAATCTATTGCTTGACCTCCCATAACCAAATAAGGAATCTGCGTCCCTTCGCTTTCTGTGCTCTGAGAACTCATTGATGAAAGAGAAGATATTGATGAACTAGATGAACTATGCTCTTCAAGATCGTATACTATGCCAAAATGAGTAACTATATCGGAAGAATCCAATCCAGTGACAAAATTTGGATTTACAATCAAATCATTTGGAGGCAATATTTCTCGACTAATTGATGCACAAGAATATCTTACTTCAGAACCAACAGAATCAGTAACATTATTGAACATTCCTCCCATCATCAAATAATGATAATTCTCTATATAACTTGACGAACTAGAACTGGAACTCGTTGAATAGAATTCACTACTTGAGCTACTTGTAGAATATCCAAAACTACTACTTGAACTACTTGTAGAATATCCAAAACTACTACTAGAACTACTGGTTGAGAAGGCAAAACTGCTAGAGGAACTACTGGTTGAATATCCCAAACTACTGCTTGAACTGCTAGTGGAATATCCCAAACTACTGCTTGAACTACTTGAACTTGAACTGCTGCTTGAACTGCTGCTTGAACTTTGGTCTAAATCACTTCCGTCAACCTGTCGCCACCTCATGAATGAATAACTAGGGCTAAATTCCCCATAAGAAACAACAAATGCATCATTGCCGTCTTCTATATTCAGTCTATTAATTAGAACCCCACTCGTCTCCATATCGCCAACATAAAATATATTTTCATTATCATAAACGATTACACAATTATCTGATTCTCTGATTAAGATGTCTCCATTTAATCCTAAACCATCAATATTTAAATACCAATCTATATTGAATGGGTCAATGGTTATTCTATAAAGAGTTGATATATTATCGTCTAATGCATAAATAACTCCGTCTATTCTACTAGCGATTCTACTTACATTGCTTAATCCAGTGTCTATATAGTTGTCATTTAATATTCCGCTGTCAAATAGTCCCAAGTAATTATCTCCATAACAAACAAAATATGAATTTAAGGTAATATTACATAGTCCAGTAACATATTTAGAAGAAATTTGTTGTGAAATTGATTTATTTATTCTATCGCATTCGAATACAATAGAAGAAGAATATGTCTCTCCTATGAAACACAGATTCCCATTGTATCTATTTAATTCTTTTAATAACTTTTTCATAAATTTATAATATTTGATATAGTCTAGATGTGTTAGTTGGAGATACAGTTCTAGATTGGAAAAACGCTTCAGAATTGGCATTAGTTGTTTTAAGGATAACAGTTATTTTATTATCATTTACGTAAGACGATATGTCTCCCAAAACGACATCTATGAAAGTCCCTGTCACAGTCCCAACCGGCAACAAAAATGATGAATGATAATCTCCGTTAAAAGTCTTATTATTCCAAGTTATACTCGTTTCACCCCAAGAATTATCGTCAGTGGAGTTGCTTAAATAAACATCAATCATAATGTCTTCTGTAGGTATAGGAACATATGTCGTAATTCTGAAATTAACTATTTCACTTAAATTTAAAGTAGTAGTTTCAAACCCAATATATGTCCAAATATTATCTCCCACGCCTCCAAAAACACGAAGATCTACCACATTAAAGTTTAATGTTGGACTGCCTTCTGAGACCCATGCGTCTTTTGTCGCTATCGCCTCCAATCTGTCGCTACTTGAACTGGTTGAATATCCTAAACTACTAATACTTGAACTCGTTGAATATAATTCACTACTAGAGCTGGAACTTGTTGAATATAACTCGCTACTTGAACTTGAACTCGTCGAATATCCTAAACTACTTACACTTGATGAACTACTTGTTGAATATAATTCGCTACTTGAACTTGAACTCGTCGAATATCCCTCGCTACTTGAACTTGAACTAGTTGAATATAATTCACTGCTAGAACTTGAACTAGTTGAATATAATTCACTACTACTGGAACTGGAAGAACTACTAGAAGTTGAATATCCCATACTGCTACTACTTGAGCTACTTGAGCTACTGCTAGAAGAGCTACTGGAACTTGAACTATAATCCACATCTATTTCTGGTATATCTAAACAATAAATTTCCTCTCCATATAAATTATTCAAGCAAACAGAATCCCTATTAACCTGCCAATAAGTTCCACGACTATCATCCACAACAACCCCTAACGCCCTATCACCACTTATATTTAAAGAATTATCATAACTGAATGATGGACTGGTATTTACCCTATACAATGTGTCACTTCCAACTAAATATAAAACATTTTCAACAGAACCAATGCCGCAATCAACAATCCCATCAAGATTAAAATCCGACGAATCAACAACTGAAGAACAATCGCCAGATAATTTCAATATCTTACCGCCATTAAACGCAATAACATTACCTGCATTACCAGCATTTACTTCTAATCGCATATAAAATGGAACATAAAATGCCATGCCACTTTCGCCACAAGGAAATAAAGTCCAAGTTTCCCCATCTAAACTATAATAAAAACGAGAGCAATATAATGAGTCATTCTCCTTATAAGTACTTAAAGTATAATTGACTGGATAAAACGAACTGTTTTGAGACAATTCTACCTCAAATCCAATCGGTATCCCAACTTGGACTTCAGACTCTGCAACAAACCACTCAAAATATTGTTTACGATAAGCCATATCACTCTATTATACATTTTTATTAAGTTGAAATTAGAACTTTATTGTTCAACATTGGTCTAACATCTCTAGGTTTAACTAAATAATTTTCTCCAAACGACCAAACCACATGCCCCCAAGAATCAACCTTTATCAATCTACTTGAGAAAGGCGAATCCAAACCATCACTTTCCAATATATAATATTCATCTTGAACAGATAATCGTTGTTCTGTAACTTTTATCTCTCCAGTAATAATCGAAGGGTATACAAACCATGGATATTCACCTTCACTATTGAATTTAAATGAATAACTTTCACCAGGTTGCAAAACAGGACTCTTAAACATATCACCATACAAATTCAAATTAGGATTAAGATTGAATAAATCATATGTTGTATATCCAGAATAAATTGAAACAGGTATTGATGATTCATTCTTCCATATCAAGTTCATCCCCTGCTTTAAATACATAGAGCCACTAGATACAGAACCATCATAAATAGAAATCTCTCTCATCTCCTGTATATTGAGATGAAAATCAACGACATTTCTATCGGATTCATATTCCCATATCACTTTTGGAGTCTCGGTTGACAAATCTGTATGAACAATTATTGCTCTTTTATTTATTGAATCGCCTATCAAAAGTTCAGACTCGCCTATCTTTTCTGCACTTCCTAATATTTTCTTTGCATTTTCCTTTGTATCAGAAAAAATAGCAGCATTATTGGAAAAAACAACTTCGCCATTCATATTCAATTGGACAACGCTATGACCATCAAGATATTTGTCTTCATAAATCAACATTTCAGTTGAAACGTCACTAAATATTTCATTTAAAGGCAATAATTGACTGGCAATTTGCTCTTCGGTCAGTTTATTAGTTACGGCTTGAGTCCGCAATATATCATTCGCCAATCTATTCGTCATCTCCGTTAAATTGTCATCATCGCCAAGATCGTAAGTTGTGCTTTGAGATCTTAATTTCGAGATCAATACAGTAGGACTCCCATCGTTATTTACTGAAGACTCCGATGGAATCATTTGAATGTCAATAGGAGAATACATATTTATAAATTTAACGTTTTCAACATCAACATTCAAATTTGTCTTAGTCAAAAGAACATTACCTTGACTATCTGCAATAGAATCAGATTGGATATATAGTTTCACTCCAGCGACAGAATTCAACCCAATAATAAAATCAATAGATGCCCTTCCGTAAGTATACACAAGTTCATTTTCGTTTTCATCAACTGTCCAAATAGATATGCTATGTTTGCCAGAATCCAGTTCTTCTAATAAAATAGGATCTGTCGTATAATGATCAACAAACGAATCACTATCAATTTGATATTGCAAATGTTGTCCAGATGGTATAATCGGGAAATTTTCAACATTGAATTCAATCGAAACAGGACTTGAAGAATATATCTGATTAGCTCTCGGACTTGTAAAGTAAATATATGGCTGAGAATAAGATCCATTATGAATAACAAAAGTCATTTCCGCTATTGCTTCTATATTGGTATTCAAACTTAAATCACCATTTTGTAATTGAGCCTTAAAGGTATGCTCCCCTTGAGATAACCCGCTGAAAGTAATCGTATCATTATAAATTGTTTGAACGTTACCATCTAAAGTTATTTCTATCCCATTTTCTCCAGAACCACTTCCAATATCGAAATTGTAAACCAAGAATTTAATTGTAACATCACCGCTCAATCTCTCTTGTTGCATCGGAGAATAAATTATTATAGAAGGTTGCTCTTGGTTGACCATATAATCCAAAGTAGTTCTTTCCGATCCACTTAAAGTTATTTTCAAAATGTGCGAAGTGAATTTGAATTGTTTTAGGAATTTAAAATGATCTGCTTTTGACAAAGAAGGCTCATACCATCTTTCATAAGCCGCTTCGTCAACTCCAAATAACTCCGCTTTAACAGCATTCATCCATACTTTATGACTGCCAACCTTTATATAAAATTTAGATATATCAAATTTCGTCTTTGTGTCGTATATATTTTCAAGATCTTTATTGAATACTATATACAAACATCCTTCATCTGGATTGTAAAGGGAATGAAGAGCTTCAAGTGCGACAACTGGAGCGACAGTTTTGCTTTTCGTCGCAACATCTTCAACGACATCCGTATTAGAACCAGTTCCGCTTTCTTCAACCCCGTATTTATCAATAGGTGTATTTATAAACGAACCTTGGAACCCCATATGCAAATCGCCATTCTTATTCACTTCAAACGCCCTATTGTTATCTGTATCAATTAGCCATATATTCCCGCTATCACCGCGAGCGACAGCAGTCACCAAACCAAATGTTGATGGCAAATTGTTAAGAACTTGGTCGGTGCTGCGAGGGAATAACGAGCCACTAACGCTATATTTTTGAACCAGACTGCTATCTAATTGATTTACTTTCCCGTTTGTGCCATAAATGATGTCGCCAAAATCATCAGTGTTTTTGATAGATATAGAACCCGGATTAGAATCAATATCAATACTGAATCTACTTCCACTCTCCCAATCATCTTTTGTAGAAAATTCAAAACTATTCTCAACATCGACTATATAATAATCAAGATATAAAGAATTCAATATAACGCTTCGCTTCAAAGACGTTGCTGCTATAAAATACATTTCAATTTCTATATATTTATATAACGATTCAGACGGCAATTCAACATCAGAGCCGCTAACTGAAGAATAAGAAGACCATGGGGCAATATCCAAATCAACTAGATTGTTTGCAACTCTTGTTCTAGCTTGCAAACTTATGCCGCTAGACAAATCATCAGATGGATATGTTGCATCCCATCTTAATCGCCAAAAGTTTTGATATATTGAATTCCCATAAATTAATCTTATATATCCGTCTTGCTCGTAAATATTACCGGCATTCAAACTAAATGAATCAATATTGAAATCAAATCCTTTAGAAGTATCCCATCCGTCCTGTGTGCTTACGTAGAACCCCATAGAATCAATCTTAGACCTGTTAAATTGACGTAAATCTATTATGACTTCCTGCCATCCGTTTACTAGCGTATCGTCATTTATCGTAAGAGCATTTCTGTTTAAAATCTTTACGCTTGAATTTTGTTCGCCGTAGACAGTATCTCTTATGTAAAAGAATAAATCGCCGTGTTGAACATTACTTGTATATATATAGAAGTTCAAGAAATCATATTCGCTCCAATCTTGAGAAGTAAATGTTTTTTGAAGCAACAATTGAACTTCTACCGATTCCGAACCAATAGTTAATTTGGCACTATATCGTGGGGTAATATATTTTGAATAATCCAATGTTAAATTCGCCCCAATTGAACTTAAGTCATGAGTTGAAACTTGCCATCCAGTAATATTAATATTATTGAAATCCTCTATCAAAAGTTCATCTTCGGTAGTATTTAATACGACAGAATCCCCGTTTACAATAGTATTGTTTAAAGTTCCATTATTGAAATCACTATTCTTTTCCCACTTTCTAGTAAATGCTTTAAAACTTTCAGATGGAACGCCTGTTATTGTATGTTGTCCGCCTTCTGAATACGGTCTTGTATCTACTGTTGCTGTTGTATTTACTGTGTCAATATAATCATTCGGGCTAATACCTGGTATAAATGCTATTTGATTAACTAAGAATTCATCTATATCTGGATAGACATGCTTTAACGCCAAGATTAATTGTAAAAGATTAACAGTTGAAACTTCCCCCATTAAGCTTTGATTTTCAAGTGAAAGCGTTTCAACGTAAGAATCAAGTTGTGAATGTGTTAATATCCCTTGATTAGTCAACTTTGCGATATGGTCTATTTGTGGAAATCTGTCTGTATCAATTGTACCAGCTTGGATTAATGATGCGTCTAATTCAGGAAGATGTTCTTGACCTAAAATTCCTTGGACTTCTTTGCTCAAATCTACTGGATCTGGATTCCCTGTCGCTCCATTATGTTTGTGACTTGCGACTGCTGAATTTATAAGAGATAAAAATCCAAGTTCGGTTCTTCCGTTTGTGTCAATATCAATTATTCCATTTGCATCTGTTGTTACAACACCTAAATACAAATTATTTTCTATATCATTACTTAAAGGAGAAAGAAATGATACAAAATTCACATCCTGTTTCCAATAACTTGTTGATTTTAATTGGGCATATATATAATTGGACGACTTTGCGTTTAAAGTTAATATTTGGTTCTTTGTACTTTCAACGGCTATAAAACCGACATGTCCTTTGCCAGCGATAATTGCACACGCTAAAGGATTGTCTTCTACACTGAAAATGTCCCATCCAGATAAAACTCCATTACCCATTATAGAGAATAAAGCACTTAATTGAGCATCAAGCGTTTCCCATCGTTGCATCTCATCTTGTGAATTTGTGATATCACCTTCTTCAAAATATGACAACCTATATTTATTAGTTTTTTTTGACATTATTTTGTAACCCTCGTTTTTTTATTTCCCCACTTGTGCCCCCATAAGAAATCATTATTCCCAATTCTAGTATAATCTCCTTGAGTCGTATGATTAAACGCATCCATAGTTGAATATAAAGTGGCAGAAGAATAATTAATTGTCCCAATATTCAAATGATTATTTGCATTCACACCAGCTTGGATTGCATTGGTTAATTGTCCTAAATTAAAAATCCCCATGATTACGCGCCTCCTTTCCACTCGCCTTCATAACTTGTTGTCAAATCATTAGTTTCAGCATTATAAGAGCGAGTTAATGCCATAACTCTAAATTTTTGTCCGTCTACATTTACTATCGATCCTGCACCAACAACATTGTCCGATCCAGCAACCTTCCATCTTGACTTTAAAATTGGGAAGAATACTCTCTTCGCGATTTGATCTGCTGTATCTCTCATGATTTCCATACTCCCATAAGAAGGTTCGTTTCGCATATGAACCTTCCTAAAAGGTATGCTATTATCAGATCCATCAGCTATCTTACGATGCATTATCGGCACATTATTTCCACGATGAACGGACATTAGTGTAATTACATTTACTGTCGAAGCGTAATTTGTTTCAACTTGTCTTTCTTCAATAATAGTACCACCACCAGCGTCAGGATCACTATTGAAGTTAATTCCGGAACCTTGAGAATCTGCAAACAAACCGCCTTCCAATCTACTGATTACAAATTCACCTTCACCAGTAAAATAAACGAAAGCCTCAAAATCTTTTACAATTTTCAAAATACAATCATATAATGTTTGAAACCCGTCAAATCTCATAGCTGGTTTTTCAAAAGCAGAACCAGCTTTCAAAAAAAAGTCTTCTTCTGACTCCCAATTATTTGTAATATTTGTAATTCCAGCTCTTTGTGCAATGTCCATCAACGCATAAACGGCTATCATTCCATCATAAAATGGACTATTTACAATTGGATTTGCATTTAATATAAAGAAATAATCTTCTGCCCTAATGGATGTCGTTTCAAATCCAGCCTTATCATTACCGCTAAAACTAGTAATAACTCCTGTAAACGTTTTCCCGCCACCCCAGTCAACAGTAATCCCAGAAGTGCCAGATGTAGTATCTAACCCGCCATAAATAACGACCTCTAATGTTTTCTTAGTATGATAATAATCTGGAGCGTTTGCCGACTCCGTTATAGAAATCACTCTATCTGTAATATCAGTATCTTCGCCCGTTTCTCCAGGCTCTTCATCTTTAACATGCAATCCTTTAAGACGGAAAAAATAAGGACACCCACCATTGGATAAAGTTCCACCTAAAAAATCAGCTATGTCTGAACTAGTAAATTTTAACCAATAAAATATAGTTCCTGGCGAAGCTTCATATTCTCCACTTTGCTTCTTAAATTCAATCTCGCCTTGTCCTCCAGGAGATGCATCGCCTCCATCTCCTGTAAATTCTGCACAATCACACCCATAAAGAATAACCGCATCATCATTAGAAGGCAAAATGCAAACGGAATCGTTCTCTTCGTTCTTTTTATCTACTCCACCATATTTTTCGTCGCCACCACCTTCATCAGACGGTATTTCTGGAATTGGCAAAGCGATATAGCCTTTTTCAGCGAAAGTCATAGGGCTTACGTTAAATAAACAACTGGCATTAGTCCCATAAAGTCTAACCGGACCAGCAACTATTTTACATGGGATTGTGTCGCCAGTTACTGAATCGATCCTAGCGTAACTTTGAACTACACCATTAATTATAACGATTAATCTTCCGCCTATTGTTGTTACACCTATTCTATGGTAATGGTCAGTGCTCCAAATTCTTGACAATTCGCTATCTAATTCATTTGGAGCAAGAAGTACCTCGCCGCCATCACTCTCTCCTATATCAAAAATCATAGGTCTATTATTCATAGTGAGATAAATCTCAAATCTATTAGTTACATCTGTTGACCCAATAGATATAATGAATAAAGTATCAGAACTGTTTGTCGTTGGAGGAGTATGCATTCTTAAATTAACCCAAAAAGACATGCCGTCCTTTAAAAACGATGAAGATTCCATACACCACCACAATTTATCTTTTGGTCGTGTTTGATATACATATCCTATGCTTGGTATTGTTATGTCAGCGTCTGGAGTAGGTGATGGGGTGGGTTCTGTTGCAGTTGCATTTGATATATCTACAGGAGCTGCTTTTGAAAAAACATTTCCTAGTCTAGCATTAGATTTTATTCCTGTGCTCATCGATCTATTACGTGCAGATCTTGCTCGATTTAGTCTGGATTGTGCATTAGAACGTCTAGTCTGTGCATTAGCGAGTCTAGACTGAGCTGCCTGAAGATTAGCTTGTGCCCTCTCTAGGTTTAACCCTGCGGCTTCAGATGCACTTAAATAAGCTTCCTGCCATCGTACATATGCCTCTTCTATTTGTACTAATTTATTATCTCTATTCTGAGTTGCTTGCTGGAAATACGACTCATTAAGCGAGAGATCTGCTTCTGCTTGCTGTAGCCCAACCTCAGCCCCCTGAACCCGCTCTCCCTCAAGTTCAACAGCAAGTTCGGCAGCAGCTACAGCAGCCTCAGCCCACGCAATCTCAGAAGGGGTTTGGGCATTCGACAATGCTGCGTTAGCCAAATCAAGTTGATAGTTCGCTTCATTCAAAACCGACTCAGCAGCAGCCAATTCCGCTTCCGCCGCCTGCACCGCTTGCTCTGACGAATTAAATCGCGATCTCTGTCTGTCAACATCTTCTTCATATTCGGAGATATCCTCTGAAACCTCATAATATTCATCTCTTGCCGCAATTATTGAATCTACTAATGAACGAGGATATACTTGTGACAAATTTGTTTGCAAGGTGTTTACAATCGATTCGGTATTAAACTCTTCTTTCCAAGCTCTTCCAGATGGAGCTTCAGCTTGTACTGCTGCAACTTCCAATTGGGCATCTGTAACTGCCGCTTGGGCATCTGTAACTGCCGCTTGGGCATCTGTAACTGCCGCTTGTGATTCTGCTACTTCTTGTTCTGCTGCTGCCACTTCTGCTGCCGCTTCATCCCCATCTCCTTCACCTGTACCTTCATCCCCATCTCCTTCACCTGTACCTTCATCCCCATCTCCTTCACCTGTACCAGTTGATTCTCCAATTGAAGATTCAAACTCTTCTAAAATTGCTTGATCATTTGGATTTGGTTCTGCTTCAATTGCAGCATTCTTCCAGACTGGACCCAAATAAGTATTCAAATCAGCAGTAGCAGCTTCTTCAAAATCTAGTGCAGTATAAGTATCATAATCATCTTTAATGGAAGAAAAAAATCCGTCTTCTGGAACTTCGCCTATTTGTTTCCATGTTATTGATTTATCATACGCAGCAGTTGTGTCCGTTGAATCTTCCAAAACGTTATTAACCCATGAAATTCGTCTTGCAGGATGAATCGCTGCAAAAAAACCATGTACGTCAGACGTATAATCAACAAGAACTGGCTTAAAATACGGTGAATTTGATATAATATCCCAGTTATATGCAGATATATCAAAAACAGTCCTATATGTAAAGTCTCCAACATTCGGAAGATCTGCTGTTAAATTAACTTTAATTGCCATGTTATATCCTTAAAAATTAGGTGAGCTACTCCATTTATATATGCCTTCTCCACGAAGAGATGATAATTCTCCATCATTAGAATAGTAAAAAATATAATACAAATCTTTGTCTGTTTTATACCCCGACAATCTTTGTTCATCAATTGGACCAGATCCAAGAGAAATAGTTATTGTCTCGTCAAATCTCTTTTGTACTTCTTCTATAAAAGCGTCTTCAATACCTTCAACGGATTTATAAGCTGCATCCCAATCAACACTATTTAATACTTTAAGTTTAATTCCATCTTCATCTATATAAAAGAATAAATCTTCAATTATTAAAGCGGAAGTCGCATTTTCTGCAAATATTATTTCACTTTTTTGCCAAACCAAACCTGCCGTTTTCGAAAAAAGCATTCTTACACTTTTCCTATAATCATATAAAACTATCAAAACTCCCATCTTATCGATTTTACATGAGCTTATATTGAATAAAGTCACCTCACTATCGTCAATTTGACTATCGGTGCTTTCATGCCCGATTATACGAGAAAAACTATCACTTTTAAATGGATCACTTGATGTTGATGACGTTGCAATTACTATCTTATCTTGAGACCATGATTCGGTAGAATCCAATAAAGGCGGTCTCCATAAAAAACCATTACCATCCTGTCCTTCAACATTAATCGTACATTCATATACCTTGTCTAACATTCGCGTTATAGCAATGGTAAAACATCCTAAATAATAAGCTCCGTCGTCTGATCGATGCATGCATATAAAATGAATTTGACTAGCCTTTTTATTATAAATAGAGCATTTATAATCAACTGCATTTAATATCATTAATGGCTGCTGGTATTTTTCTGTATTCTCCTGTTTACTCATTGGACATCGCCACGTATATAAATCATCAAATGTAGACAGCAAAAACAACGAATTCTGTTCCTTCCATGCATCATCAGGATTACTAATATAATCGTTATATTTTGTACCTTCACAAGTAAACGGCAATGTTCTATAAGAATAAACCAACATTATCTCTCCATCATCCATCATATGGGCATCAAAATTTGTTTCTTCCAAAGTTTGATAATTTTTAACATAATGTATATTAAGCTCTGACGGGATACTGATGCCTTGATGATAAATCGGTCCGTCTTGTGTCGAAACCCCTATAAAAAGAGTCTGATATTCTCTACGATCAACATCGTTTTTATCATATAGATAAACTGGAGACACAAAATAATTTCTAAATTTATAATTATCAGCACTCAATTGTCCTGGTTCATATCCCAATCTTCTTAGAACTTGAAAATCCATTATCCCATCACCTTTTACTAAAAACCCATGATAGTCTTTTTCGGTTCCAATTGCAAAAAGATTAGCATTGCCGCCGTCAGACGATGGCATTTTCATGGTAATTAGTTTAGTCCGATCATAATCTTGATTCAATGTAATAGGAAAAGTAGTAGATTCAATCGCCGCCTCTTTACCGTAACTAATTTCTATCTTAGCGGGATATTCTCTGAAATCTAATTGACCATTCCTAATCGTTATCTTATTAGTAAAAGAATCGCCATAGATAACCCAATCCATTTGGGTAACACGATCAAAAAAAGAAGAAATCGATTTAGATCCTGATGAAGTTCTAACTATTAGTGGCAATCCGTTATTTGATACGACATAATAATTACCATAGATCCCAAGTCCCATCCATTTTCCGCCACAAACGCCAACTACTGTATTTTTAGGTATATCTATTTTTACAGGAACACTTGTATAAGTAATATCAGCACAAATAGTTGCAGAACCCTTTTCAACGCCCTGTTCATATTTTACAAATAAAAAACCAGTTTTAACACTAGGACTAAGCCTTTGATATGGCGTATCTAAACAAACCCATGCATCCACAAAATCTTCAGACTCTAACGATGTTGCATTGCCTTTAACATTAATAGTAACTTCAAATCTTTTGAATTCATCCCTCAAAGGATTGTCGCCAATATCACTAGGGAATACAACATCAATTATATCAAACATTTTATTTGACTGCGTTACAAGTTGCCATCCATCAAATTTTTTCCATATCTTTTTTGTTCCACCATTATCAACTGTATCTTTCCTAAACCGATTATAAAAACTATTTTCTCCTAATTCCGAATCATCATATAACTGCTTTGGAACGGTTTCATAAAGAGTTCCTCTGTTAAGATATGTCTCTTTTATTTTTAAACTGGATTTATTATTGGCTTCATCGAATGAAATATCAGATGGAACACCTCCCAAAAATCCTAATTTAGCTTCTCCCATGTAATGCTCGGCAATAAACCATCCATAATGATTAAAAATACTCCCGCCAGAAGCTAAATCAAGATCATGTTCTCCAGTTACATCTTTCAATGATATATCAATTACATTTCCATCTGGTTGATTTAATATCTTAAAATAATAATCTCCTTGTTTAAACCAATTTTTAGCTAAAATCGGGGCATGCCAGTTATTTTTACCAGAAGTGCCACCATAATCTATCTCCATTCGTATTGACTTCGCTTTTATTGCAATTAATTCATCGATATCGGCTTGAGTTCCAACTTCTCTTTTTACTTTTCTAGATGCATTGATTTCAGTATCTACGCCATCAATTTCCTCAGTAACAAAATCGTTATACTCGCCATATCTATCAACTTCTTTTAAATAAATTTCAGATTCAATATCACTATCTTTTTTAATCCAGTACCATTTTAAATCATCATTGTCAAAAAACTCACCACTACTATCAACTACATCCCCCGTAATAGTAGTCTCGCCTGTTTCAGATGCTGCAACCGTATCGCCTGTTTCTGTTTCATCCCCTTGACTTGAAACCTTTTTAAGTACATAAGATCCTAAAAAACTAACTTCATAATAAAAATTATTATTAGATGAACCATGGACATTCAATCCACTATTATATGTTCTTTTTACTCCATTGTCCTCTGTTCCCATATAAAACCCAGCCAGAAGATATGGATCTCTTAAGCATAAAACCGTATCTAATATATAAAAAGAACCAGTTTGTATGTTTATTGGTTCCGTTGGTTCCTCAATAACCATATCAAAATTAGTTAAAATTTCTGTTACATTAACATCAGTGTCTTCATCAACCCCTTTTATAGTGACCTTGAAGGTTTCTAAAATTGATTCTGGCAATATCCCATCTATGTCCAATTGCAAGATGTGTTTATCGTTTTCTATTTTATATCCCAAAACAATCCCATGATTAACATACATCCTTTTTAATCGAGACCTGTTAAACACATCTATAAATGACACATTATTAATAATATTAACGCCAAACCCAGATGTCCTAGTAATAATTGATGTTACGTATGCCTTCTCCCAATATTTGTCACCAACACAATGTCCTATTTCTATACCAGCTTTAAAATCTCTACCAATACCGAAAGAAGTGTTTGATTTTTCATTCATTTGCATTTGAACAATAGCAAGTCCAGAAGAAGCTCCCATTATACCAGTTGAACCTCCACTATTTATAAAAGATGAAAAAGGGTCTCCACCAATTGAAACCCATGGAACAGGAAGCATGCAATGAACTGCATAGGATTGGGCTTGCCATAACCTGGAAGGGAGAAATTGATTAGGTATATAAGCATGCGGAACAGGAAGAACTCCTTCTCCAGCAAAATCTGTTCTAACCTGTTTTGTATTTAACGATATCCATTTATTAAATCCTGGACTATTTCGTGTAAGTAATGCCATTTTTATACCTTATTTAATCATTAATGTTTTTACTTATTATACACGCTTTTTACAAAGATTTAAAACTACTGTAATTAACGACAAGACTATCTAGCTTTTGTGTTCTTGACGGCGTGACGAACAAGCTCAAGTTCTTCGCCAGCTAATTTAACTTCGACCTCGACCTTAATGTTATTTTGATCAGAATTACCTCCTACTCCATACATGGCGTTTTGAGTGTCAACGCCAGTCTGACCTAACATACCTTCGCCCTGAGCTTTTTGAACTTTACTCAAATTAATTTTCTCAATTTTTGATTTTTGCGAATCACTTTCTTCTTCAGTTGCTCTTTCCTCATCGCGTCTTTCTGCCAGTCTTCTTGCTTCACGTCTACTTCCACCACTTGCGGCACGGACTCCTCTTCGATTCAATTTTGTAGGACCAGCCAATTGAGATTCCATTCCACTATCTTCTAGACGTGTAGAACCACTATCTTCTAGACGTGTAGAACCACTATCTTCTAAGCGTGTAGATTCTCCAAGACCCGCTTTCTTTTTACCTGATTTCTTTTCGGCTGCTGTAACTGCTGCCGCTTTAGCTTTCGCCGCTTGCTTTTCTGCCGCTTGAGCTTTGGCTGCTGTAACTGCTGCCGCTTTAGCTTTCACCGCTTGCTTTTCTGCCGCTTGAGCTTTGGCTGCTGCCGCTTCTTCTTCTGTTGGCTTCGGACGCATCGCTTGCATAGCCGCTCTCTCATCTGCCTCAGTCATATCAACGCCATGTTTACCTTTAACGTCAGCTCTTGCCACCATTCTAGCGTCATCTTGAGCTTGCTTCATAGCAACTTTATCACTAGCAAAAGCCTCTTTCCCGCCTGCCATTTTAATGTGTTCTTCAATTTGAGCATTATATGATTTGTAATATTCTTCTTGCTGCGGACGTTTTTTCTTATCATCTTCGGCTTGTTGAGCAGTTTTTTTCTCAGCTCTTCTACCCATCTCATTCGCTATATATTTTTCGGCATCTTCCCTGCTATAATCAGCAGTAGTACTAACTTCTCCTTCGGCATTGACACTAGCTTTTTCTGCCAATGTCTGTTCCATTGCCATTTCTCTTGCTTCAGCTGCAATAGAACCTACTCTTTTATTGCCTGGTTTTTTTCGCTCTTCTTCAATTCTTTTATAATTATGTTCATACGATTTCTGAAACGTTTGTATAAATTTGCCCTCTGGAGATTGTTTAAATTCTTCATCGGCTTTTGCTTTTGCCTGTGCAGTTGCTTCTTGTTGTTTTGCAGCCTCAGCAGCCTCAGCCTCCGCAGCTTTTGATTCCGGGGTTCTAGCCTCATCATATGCCGCTCTTGCTTTCATTGCTTTTTGACGAGCCTCTTCTGGGTAAGCCTCTAATTCCCCGTAAATAGTGTCAGCATTTGGATCTTGATTATTTTCATACTCCGCCAATTGAGTACTATATTCTAGCTCAGCTTTTTCTGCTTCTAATTTAAGATTTTTTTCATTATCAATTAAAATTTGTCTTTCTTTAGCCTTAGAAGTAGCAGCAGCTCTAGAACCTGCCGCTACTGGTGCTGTTTTTGCAACAGCTGCACCAGTCTCTTTAGCTTTTTCTTTTGCCTTTGCTAATGCCTCTTGATTAGACGATAAACCGGTCTGGAAACCTCCTTGCTCCTTTGAAAAACCCGTTAACATTTCTCTTGTTCCACTATCAAGTTTTATACCTTGATCAAAATTTTGTGCAATTAACGCATCAATTTTTTCCTGATCTCCACCAGCCCCAGCAAAGCTATCCATTAAAGTATTTGCCATTGAAGCATCAATACCTTTACCTCCCGATTTGCCTTCTTTCATTAATTTTTCTTTCATAGAAGAACGACTTGCGGTCTTTTTAGCTTCAGTGTCAACGATTGCTTTCTCTTGTGCCACAACAGCCGCTTTAGCTTCTTCGTCGGCTTTAACCGCTTCAGCATTAGCCGCTTCGTCTTTTTTAGCAACTTGTTCCATGTTAAGCGGAGCTTGTTTATTCTCTTCTTGAACCATTTTTAGATGTGTCTCATGCGTTTTTACCGCAGTTTTATGCTTAGCCTTAGCTTGTTCTACTTTTTTTCTAGCTTCTTCTTTAACTTTTTTTGCGGAATCCATTTTGTCTTTAGCTTCTTTTTCTTCTAAATAAGTCGGGTTAGCACCATCTGCTCTAACAGCAGAATACTCAAGCTCTGCTGTTGCATACGCTTCATCTGCTTTTTTCGCTTCTGAAACTGCTTTCTCTTCTTCTTGTCTACGTTTTACAACATTCTTACCAGTTGAACTTTCACCTAGAAATCCTTCTGATTTGCTAGTTGCTGCCGCCGCTTTCTTTTCTTGCTCCTGTAATTCTCCAGTTAGTTTTTTGTGAGCAACTTTTCTTTCTGCTCTTTCTGCTCTTTTTATCTCTAACGCTTCTCTTTGTTTGATAGCTTCATTTTTTCTTGCTTCAAAATCCTTCATGCTCTCAGGTCCACGCATGACATTACCTTCTATATATTGAGATCCATCTCCAGCAGTAATAACATTCCCTTCTATTTCAGGAACGAATAACCGTTCTCTATCATTGGCATCATCATATTCATCAATTTCTGCTTGCTTAGAACTAATCTCATGTTTTTTTCTTAAAGATTCTAATTTTTCATCTTCTTTTTTCTTTTCTTCCATTGCTGTTAATTCTGCATTTGCTTTGACTCCAGCTGCACCGGTACTCTTATCCTCCTCCTTTTTAGCAGCAGCTTCTGACGCCGCTGCCGCTGGAGAAACAACTGGCGGTGTAACTGGTTGAGATTTATTAGGATCGCCCCATTTTACATTAACATCCTTTAATGGAATACGAGCTGGTTTACCTGATGCGGTAACTGACCCTGTAGCTTGACCTGTCTGACCACTCCTTGAAAAATAATCTGGCAAATTTGGATCAGTTTGCGATTGAGCTGTTGGCAAACCAGGATTTTGACCACGAACATCCCTAGGGACAGCATATGGTTGAACATGTCCCTCAGGAATGTTTCTATTTGACCCTGAACGACGGGATCTTCTATTGGCTTTATCTACAGCATCAACATCTAAATCATCGCCAACAGCACTTACCGAACCAGCGTTATCACCTCTTAAATAAGGTCTAGTATCGGCAGGAGCAGCCCCTCTAGAATTCTTCAAAAGAGCAGCACCAACAGCTGGTGCGAAATTAGGGTATCTATTTTCAAGATGTCTTCCAGGCATTCCACCGCCACCTTTCTGCCACATGGGTTTTATATTTAGACTACCAAGTGCTTTTTTAAAGCCTTTTTCAACAGCATCCTCAAGATCCTGAGGAGTAATAGGATCATTTAGATTCTCTTCATGCATGGCATCAATATAACCGTCATTAGTTAATGCTAATGCACCTCCAACAGTTTCCCCCTGTCCTCCCTTAATCATATCGGCGTGTCTTTTAGAGTAAACATCATATCCGGCGTATCTTTGCTGACTCAATTCGTGCATTTCTTTTGATTGAGTAGTTAATGTTGCATCGCCCATTTTTGCACTATACATAGCCATTGGGGTTGTTCCTACACCCATAGCAGTTAATCTTTTATCTTGCAATCCGCCCATAGCATATGTATTTAATGCCCCGCCTTGACCGACTCTCTTTGCTGAGTCCATAATTTGAGATATGCCAGAATCCTGCTTCCCGATAATTGTTTCAAATTCTCCTGCCCCAACAGACATTGCACGTAAAGCGTCTAGATAACCTTCTCGTATATTTTTCGTCATATCGTAGATCTTCGCCTGAGCACGATATTGGTTAGTCTGACTGTTTTCCATTGCCATATAATGTTTTACCAAAGCTCCGGTAACACCAACAGTACTACCACCTAATCTATTGGCTATCTCTCTTGCTTCTACAGAATTTCTAGCTGTATTCATCTCTTGGATCATAAGCGGAGCTAACTTTTCATTAACCTTAAGATGGACAAGTGCTCCTGCGGTAGTTTTCTGCTGCATGACTTGACGATTTTTTTCCATGTCAAGCAAATCGTATTGATTGTCAACTAATTTCTGAGTCATCTCCAAACTAGGACCCATGCCCATAAGACCTGCTTCTGTAACCGCCTTTTGAGCTATAAGCCGATCCTCATAAGCTTTATTCATCGCGACTTCTTGATCATATACTGCTGTTGATTTTTGAGAATATGTATCTACATATTTTTGTTGCGACTCCAGTAATACATTTCTTTGTTGTCCAATTTCATTAATTGTCTGGAGTATAGTTGATTGTCTTACCAATGCAGCATCAATTTTTTCTTCAAGTGCTAATCTTTCTTCTACACTTGTATTCGGGTCGTCTCTTTTAATAGTGTCAGTAGATATTTCTGCATTTATCTTTATAGATGAAGATTGCATTTCCTCGACAAGTTTATTAAAACTATCACTTTTTACAAAAATCTCTGGACTCTCATTACTAACATCATCAAGAGCTTTTAACAAACTATCGCTAAGCTCAATCCCTACAGAATCAAGTTGCCCTAACATACCACTTTGGGAAGTCAACATTGAAAAATAAGATTCAGCGGCGGTCTTTGCGGCGGTTATAGCATTTACTTGTTTCTCAAATATAGCGTCAACATTATCATATGTTACTGCTCCAGCGGCAATCCTCATTTTAGTTTCTTTTTCATAAACCAATAAAGTTTCTTCTGCCAAATCTTTAATGTATTTCTGGTTTTTTCTAGATTCGTCTAATGCGAATGCAAATTTTGTAGCAAAATCTACAGTTTCTTCTACTTTCTCTTTTAATGATTCAGCTTCTTCTTTTGATTTTTTAACTTCAGGATACATCTTCCCAGACATACCTTTTCCTGCATAATGTCCAGCAACGCCGCCAATTATTCCACCACCAATAGCTCCAATAGCTCCGCCAATAGCAGCTCCAGGCACACCCCCAACCATTGCACCTAATCTTGCACCACCCAACCCTCCCGCTTTTGCCATGCCCCATCCGCCAATTGCTGCAATACCTCCAGTAACTAATGCTGCTTTACCAGCATTCTTGTCACCCATTTGACTTCTTCGCATGTACTCAGAAGAAGCAGAAGTCACACCAGCCATAACCCCCATTCTTCCTGCCCCAATTCTTGGTCCTGTTGCTGTATGTCCAACTGGTGCCTTTGATCCAGTCTCAATAGCGGTTCTCTTTGCTATTGCGGCACTTGCAACGGCAGATCCAGTCATTGCCGCTCCACCAGCAGCTACCGCTCCTCCGCCAGCTACTGCCGCCCCTGCCTTAGATGCCGATGATGCCGCCGTTACTGCCGCTGTCAAAGATTTAGCACCAATCATTGCACCAGCTAACATTTTCGCATCAAAAAAACGAAATGCCATTGCAGCTCCCATAATAAGTGCTGGCATTTTTTCAATATGATCCATTATCCCTTCTAAAGCAACTGTAACAACCTTTAAGGCAGGTTCAACCGTTCTACCTAAATTTACAATGGTATTTTCAAACGATTGCGAAACCTTAGCTAAATTTTTATTAACCTCTATTTGTTCTTTCTGTTTACTAGTGACATTGGTAAGTAGTTTAATCTGCGTCTGATAACTCTCTCTTGAAATCTGACCTATAGCGAACTGCAAACCTAATTGTTGTTTTAATTGTTCTGCTCTTTTTTCAGCACCCTTGTCTCCCTCATGTAAAGCTTTAATAGCCGCTGCTGTTGTTTTTCCTAACGCTGGAAATTTAGCCATTAATTCCATTGTAGCACGAATGCCTTGTTGAACGGCTTCTTGAGATGGCCCTAATTTATCTTGAAACGCTGCTGCTAATGCTGCAACTGCTTGAATTCCAGGAGCTATACCAGCCCATCCTGCGTTCATTGCTTTTGCAAACTCTAAAAACTTATTTGCCGAAAGAGTAGTGGTTTTACTAACTGTATCAAGTGCTTTTGCGAAATCTTGTGAACCTTTTCCAGATACTTGATATGTTCTTTGCAGATCAAACATAGATTGGTTATAGTTTTTTAATGCATCTGTAGCTTTTGACAACGTGATCGTTTGACCGCCAAGCATTGGTATCCACTTATTAAGCTCTGATTGTGTCTTTTTAACAGTTGCACTGAATTTCTCATAAGCACTTTCATTTTTCTTAACAGCTTCTTCCAAAGATTTATGAGCCGAAGACAAAGATTTAGTCGCCGCCGCATTTTTTATCATTGCGGAATATGCGTCTTTCAATTTTGCTTCTTGTCTTCCAATGGCAGCAGCTAACGTTGTTGTCGCCCCGCCTGTCGTTGCATAAGCAGCCTTCATTGTCTTCAGCGAATCTACAATATCAAGATAACGAGCCGTTGAATCTTTAAATTTTTTAGAAGCAACAGCAGCTAGTTCTAATCCAGAAGCCATTCCTGGCAAACTCGCTGCAATAGCTGCAATATCTTGTGGATAATCTGAAAGTGGGGAAGCCATAATTTAAAATCCTATTTTAAAATTTAATTTGCGACATAATCATAGTTAATGTAAAAAAGATAAACGTAATAACATCTGGTTGCAACCATGCGTCAGATGGAAAATCAACCCGTTTTATTTGTTCAACTGAACCACGTCCTTTTTGAAGCATTAAATCATAAAAATATCTATCATAATCATCATCAGACATAACCATATTATGTCTCATTGCTGTATTGACCATAAGATTATAGTTATATTCATAATCTGTAGGCTCTATCCGTTTAAGAATAGCCTTAGCTAAATCCTGTGCTTGCATTGCCATATAATTATAATTTCTTTTAGCTACTACTAATTGAGTACGTTGAATCGCCTCGTGATTAACAAGAAACATTGAATCAGATTCGACTTCAGACGCTACATCATTCAACCCATATGCTTCTAAAGAAGATGCTAATTTTTCATTTGCATTACTAATTAAAAATTTAAACAAATCTCTTTTTTTGTCATCTTTTGTCAATCTGGTTTTTTTATCTACAACTTTACTTCCACCAAAAGGGCTATTTATAAGAGTTTGTGTGTGTTCCCTAAATGCCGACTCTATTTGAGAAACAGATTTACTTACAGCATCATGGTCTGCTTTATCAATATCTCTAAACATATTTGTGTAAGAAAATATAGTTGCATATGGCTCAAGAATTACAGACCCACTAGTCTCAAAAATTTTAGCAAGACTTAATATAACGCCTAAATATTTACTATTATTTGTTCCAACAAAATATTTAAAAAAATCTGGTTTTGACATTCCATCGGGATTAGATTCTCGCAATGTCCCCAAAAACTTAATTGTTTCTAAAACAAAGGGGTTTTCAATTCTAGATAAAGCATTATTAGATTTATTGCTTTTAATCCACTTTGTGAATTCCTGATCCAAATCGATTGAAGAAAGAACAATACGACTAGCAAATGATTCTTGCGAATACTTCATAGCTAATCGTATTATATCTGATTTTAAATTGTTTAATTCTTTAGAAGATTTCATAGTTATTCCTCTAAAGTAATTCCAATAAAATCACATTAAACCCTTTTTTAAAGGATACCTTTCATCCCAATTTTATCTCTAAGACTTTGAAGTAAGCATTTGACAATCATTGGATCTAATTCGACCATTCTTGAAAGATCCGCTTTAAGGCTCCATCCTCTAATTAATGTAACTACACGAGTTAACTCCATCTGAATGATATCGGTTATTTTCATTTCATCTGGGGTACGGTATGAAGGACTATTCATTATCATTTCATAATCACCTTGGCTTGGATATTTGAAGGTAACTGTAAATTCATTTATTTTCTTAAATGATTTATCAAAAGTTGATTCTGAATTTTCAACAAAAACATCGCTACCTATTTTATACCATCTCACATTAACTTCAAAAGTGTCATCCTCTGTTATAAATATATCATCTTCTGTAGCTTCTATAACTGGATCTTTTGACTCTAAAGCGTTAGGCTTTGTCTCTAGAGTTTCTTCAGTTGTTTTATTTTCGCTTGTAAAATCAATTACATTAACGACATTTTTGGCAATATCAACTGGATCTACAACCGCTTTATTTTCTGACGTTACTACTTCTGTTTTTTCATCTATCATTTTGTCTCCTCATTTTTTGTTTGCTTTTTTGTTCTTACTTTGTAATTCTTTCAAATCATTAGAATTAACTGGTCTATCTTTATTCCCAATCTCATTTTTCGGCTTCGATCTCTCTTCAATCGCACGATGTTTCTGCCTACTTATGAGTGATAAAATTTGCAGGTCTTTATATGGGATCTTCTTAATATCCTGAGGAAGCCAGTGATATTTTTCAACCATATCATATTCCATCATCATACGATTTGTCGCAGGTGTACATGTTCCAACACCACTCATATATTTATACACCTGCGTTACGATTTTTTTTCTTCAGCCTCATCAACTAATGTAAGATCGTCATATAAATTTAAGATCGCTTCTGCTATTTCTGGCGAAAGTTTAGCTATTACATCTGCATTAATTGGAGCATCAATCATTTTATCACCAGATTTAATTTTAGCATCCCAAGAACAAATAATATGTTTTAGCTTATTCTCTTTATACATTTTATAGTTCCATTTTCTATTCCCAAGTTGATCAACTACCATGGCAGATTCTTGAATGGCATTGTAAAGACCCCAAGTCAACTGTTTAACTTTAATCGTGACTTTATTAAATGTTTTAACTTCGTCTTCTGAGTAGTTATTGGATTTAAATTCCTCCTCTCCAAAAACAGTATAATGTTTACCGCCACCTTTATAAAACAACACAACATCAATTAGATCATCATCTATAAACATTTTTCCTCCTTATTGTTTTGATATTTTTCATACCATCAGTATTATACAAAATAAATTATATAAGTGTTACAATTAAAATGAAATTTGTGATAATATATTTCGCAAATAGAAACCAATTAGCAAAATATGTAATTAACTAAAAGATAAAAGTTTATACTAGAATGAATTCTAGTATAAACTTTATTAGTTATATATTAGTCGCCAACGCATGTGAAATTCGACGTATAAACCACAGGACCGACAGATCCAGATGGAGAAATAGCATGGAATATTGCAGACATCCCAGGAATACCAGCGTAAATGTCTAAAGTTCCTTCAGCTGTACCTGTTAATTGGGCTTGTGCATCCATTACTCCAGGTATCCCATAACTTGTAACAGAACCAGTTACAGTTAATTTACCAGGAAGAATTGTGCATGGCCACAGATCGTCTTGATTAAGTCCATAAACTGGAGTACAGTTGTTACTTAAAGAAACTTCAATAGATTGTGTTTCGCAAGAACCACCATAATTTATTTTGTCCCAAGTTAATAATACTTCTTCTATTGGAGGAGTACCGCCGCCACCACCACTAGATGCACTCATACCCATAAAATCCATACTATATTGAGCAACATCGCCAGCCGAAACTGAAAAACTAAATGAATTAATAATGCACTCCATGCTTATAGTAGCTCCTGTATAGTATGTAATGTTTACTGTCTGCATCGTTGCTAATTTTGCAGCATCCCATAAATCTGCCACTTGACCTGCAACCAAAGGTCCACTTATAGACCCTTGAGTAACAGCACCACCCATTGCATAACCATATCTGTAGCGAGTACCTTCAGCCATATCTGGGACTATAACGTCTTGAGCTATACCAACACTGGCACTAGAAAATCTCAACCCAACACCAGCAACTTCAGCATATCCCGTATAACCAGCAGCAATAGTCATTTAAACCTCCTTTATTGTATTAACAAAATTAAATTCTTTTTTATTAATCGTTATCCCTTTATTATCTTGTAAATTTCATCGGTTGTTGTACGGTAACACCCGTTCCATATAAATCAGCGGCGTGACCATGAACGTAATCATAAATATAATCTATAACCATTGACTTTATATCCGTATAAGCTGTTGTTGCTCCAGAAATTCTTTGTGCTGACGTGTTCCCCTTTAGAACTAAATCATTCAACCCTTCTGAAACTCCAATCCTGTAAGGTTTGTTATCCTGAGTTCTTGCTGTTGTACTGAATTTAAAAAAGTATTTAGGAGAATCAGAAACGCCACGAGTATCAGATGCCAAAAAATCAGAAACGAAATCAACAGCTATCGTCCGAGTTGCAGAGTTTGTCGCATTATAAATATTAAAATTAATTGCCATTTTTATCTCCTTTTATATTTTATTAAACATCTGTACTTGAGCTAGAAATGTTTCCTTCAGACTCACTTGAATATTCCTCTGAGCTACTTGAACTACTTGTAGAAATTCCTTCAGAACTACTTGAACTACTTGTAGAAATTCCTTCAGAACTACTTGAACTACTTGTAGAAATTC
>JFJP01005860.1_pt1 | contig 27232 bp, 27 predicted proteins | sample 431651 | NCBI WGS metagenome assembly JFJP01 (sample SAMN02602958, study PRJNA72255) | Microbial mat metagenome, whole genome shotgun sequencing project. | biome: fresh water; feature: sink hole; material: water; isolation source: purple microbial (photo- and chemosynthetic) mats found in...
CCGTCTTGCCGGGCCAGCATGCTGCGCCGCGCCACCTGCTGGCACAGCAAAAAGTAGCCGCGCACGTTGAGGTTCATCACCTTGTCCCAGGCACCCACCGGGTGGGTTTCGGCCGGGGCACCCCAAGTGGCACCGGCGTTGTTCACCAGAATGTCGATGTCGCCCACGCGTTGCAGCGTCTCGGTCACCAGGCGCTCGATGTCGGCCTCGTCGGCACAGTCGGCGGCTACCCAGCGGGCGTCGATGCCTGCGGCCTGCAACTCGGCGGTGGCTTCCTCCAGGTCGGCCGCTTTGCGCGACGACAGGACGACCTTGGCCCCCGCCTCGCCCAGCGCATGGGCCATTTGCAACCCGAGCCCGCGCGAGCCGCCGGTGACGAGCGCCGTCTGGCCGGTCAAATCAAACAACTGCTGGGTGGTTCGAACCATGCGTGTCTCCTGTTTTTGAATGGAGGCGCATTGTGTTGGGCACTTGCCACTGGCGCTTGTCGCGGGGGCGATAATTTCACCCATGCATCACCACCTTTACGCCATTGGCAACGCCCTGGTTGACACCGAATACGAGGTCACCGAAGCCCAACTCCAATCCCTGGGAGTTGAAAAACACCGCATGACACTGATCGACGCGCCCCGGCGAGCCGACCTGCTGGCGCAGGTGCACGGCATGCACGCGCGCCGCACCGGCGGCGGCTCGGCCGGCAACACCGTCGTGGCATTAGCCCAACTGGGTGGCCATGCGTTCTATTCCTGCCGCGTGGCCGATGACGAATTGGGTGCGTTCTACCGCGAAGACCTGGCTGCCAATCAGGTGGCCACCAATTTGAACCACGGCCCTTTGGCGCACGGCCAGACTGGCAGTTGCATGGTGTTTGTGACGCCCGACGCGGCGCGCAGCATGTGCACGTTTCTGGGAGCCACGGCGGAACTGGACACCGACGCCCTGCACGCCAAAGACATTGCCAAAGCGCGGGTGTATTACATCGAAGGCTACCTGCCAGCCTCGCCCACAGGGCTGGCCGCCGCGCTGGAGGGCCGTGCGCAGGCCAAAGCTGCCGGGGTGGCCCTGGCCACCACGCTCAGCGATGTGAGCATGATCAACTTCTGCCGCCCTGGGCTGGACGCCATCGTGGGGTCAGGTGACCTGGACTACCTGTTTGCCAACCTGGACGAGGCCGAGGCCTGGACCGGCCACAGCGCCGCAGGCGATGCCAGGGCCTTGTTGGCCGCCATGGCTCCGCTGGCGCGCACCGTGTGCATCACACGCGGCCCCCTCGGCTGCTGGGTGCTGGAAGGCGGGCAGGTCACAGCGGTGCCCGGTGTGCCGGCTCAGGCCGTGGACACCAACGGTGCGGGCGACATGTTTGCCGGCGCGTTTCTGTACGCCGCCACCCACGGATACAGCCATGCCCAGGCAGCCGAACTGGGCAACCTGACAGCGGCAGCCGTCGTCAGCCAGCATGGCAACCGCCTGAGCACCGGGCAACTGCAGGCACTGAAAGCCCGGTTTCAGGCACAACATCCGCCCGCTTGAGCCTGCTTTGGCGCAGCAATGCGTTGGCCATGGAGGTCTCGGAGTTCACCGCTGCCACCATCCGTCAGCTCAAAGACCTCGGCGTTCTGTTGTCGATCGATGACTTTGGCACCGGGTATTCATCGCTGAGTTACCTGAAGCCGTTTGCCATTGACAAACTCAATATGTGTTGCCCGAGCAACAAGCCTGAGGCGGTTCAGAACGCGTCTTCAGCCAGCGCAGCACACACCATCTGGCGTTGGTTGACCACGTTGAGCCAGGCGCCGATTTTCGGGAGCTCATAATGGTAAAAATAGGCCCCAGCGCTTGACAGGCCTTGGTTCTTAGCTATCTTCAAATCCGGGTCCTGTGCATGCGCCGTAGTGGCCACATCGAGCCACACCCACGCCAGCACCGTGTGCCCAAACGCCTGCATGTAGGGCACGGCGTTGGCCAGGGCTTCTGTGGGGGTGCCGGTGGCCCACGCATTGCGGGTGGCATGCCCCACGTCGCGCAGGGCGGCCTCCAGCGCATCGGCCATGTGGCCAAGTGACGGGTGCTGGCGGGCGCGCTTGGCCGTGGCGCTCATGCGCTGGCCCAGCAGTTGCAGGCCCCTGCCCTGCTCCATCAGCACTTTGCGGCCCAGCAGGTCCATGGCCTGTATGCCGTGGGTGCCTTCATGGATCATGTTCAGGCGGTTGTCGCGCCAGTACTGTTCCACCGGAAAGTCGCGCGTGTAACCGTAGCCACCGTGCACCTGAATGGCCAGGCTGTTCGCTTCCAGACACCACTCGCTGGGCCAGCTTTTGGCAATGGGTGTCAGCACCTCCAGCAGCAGGCGGGCGTCATCGGCCGCCTCTGGCGTGCCGGTATGTTGTTCGTCCACCAGGCGGGCGCAATACAACTCCAGCGCCAGCGCCCCTTCGCAGTAGCTTTTCTGGGCCAGCAACATGCGCTTGACATCGGCGTGTTCGATGATGCGGACCTGTGGCGCGGCAGCGTCTTTGCCGCCGGCAGCCACGGGTCTGCCCTGTGGGCGGTTTTTGGCGTACTCAAGGCTGGCGTGATAGCCCGCCATGCCCAGCATGGTGGCGGCCAGGCCCACACCGATGCGGGCCTCGTTCATCATGTGAAACATGCACTGCAGCCCCCGCCCTGGCTGACCCACGAGGTAGCCGATGGCACCGCTGCCGCCGCGCACCGGGTACTTGCCTTCGCCGAAATTCAGCAGGGTGTTGGTGGTGCCGCGCCAGCCGCATTTGTGGTTCAGCCCGGCCAGCGCCACGTCGTTGCGCTCGCCCGTCAACTGACCGTCCGCGTCCACCAGTTTTTTGGGCACGATGAACAGCGAGATGCCTTTCACACCGGGCACAAGCTTGCCGTCGGCGTCGGGAATTTTGGCGAGCACCAGGTGCACGATGTTCTCGGTCAGCTCGTGTTCACCGGCTGAGATCCACATCTTGTTGCCGCGCAGGCGGTAGCGCGGGCCCAGCGGGTCGGCAGCGAAGGCATCGCCGTCGGGCACTGCCCGCGTGACCACGTCGCTCAAGCTGGACCCCGCCTGTGGCTCGCTCAGGCACATGGTGCCCGACCACACACCTGCAAATTCCTTGGTGGCAAACACCTGCTGTTGCTGCGGCGTGCCGTGCACCATCAACAGGTTGGCGTTGCCGGTGGTCAACATGCCAGAGCCAATGCTGACCGACGCGTGCGCGAAAAACGCGTTGGCGGCCGACTCGATGGTGTAGGGCAGTTGCATGCCGCCCACCCCGTAGTCTTGTGCCGCACTGAGCATGCCGCTGTCGGCGTAGGCTTTGTGCGCATCGTGCGTGGCCTGGGGCAGCACCACACGCAGTCCGCCATCGGGGTCGGTCACGGTGGTGGGCTCTTGTGTGTCCACCAGGCGGTTGAAGGGTGCGTACTTGTCGCGGGCGATCCGCTCGCAGGTGTCAAGAACCGCATCAAATGTGTCGCGGCTGTGGTCGGCAAAGCGCTCGCGCTGTGGCAGGTGGTGTGCCTGCAGCCAGTCGTACAGCAGAAAGTCAAGGGTGGAACGCAGGCTCATGATGTGTTCAAAAAAGCGCGCCTGCGTCACTCAACTGACGAGGCTTTGAAACTGTGTGGTTTGTTGTGGCGCAGGCCAGTGCCTCGCCACAGGCAGCAGTGTGCAGGCAACGTGCGCGGGGGCAATAGGGCAAGTGCGGTGCTGTGCGCTCTGGCCGTCTCTCGGGGGACAGCCGATGACCCACGCGCCGCAATGGATGAGTTGATCGGACTCAGCCCCGTGAAAGGCACTGCACGGATAATCAGGCCCCAGGCTTCAACCCACCACCACCACAATGAAACGACTGAACGACTTCCGCATGAACATGGGCCGTGACGAACTGGTGCCCATCATGATTGGGGGCATGGGCGTGGACATTTCGTCTGCCGACCTTGCACTGGAAGCTGCACGCCTGGGCGGCGTGGGACACATCTCTGACGCGATGATCAAGACCGTCACGGACCGTCGCTACAAAACCAAATACGTCAAGGCCAAGCAGGCGCTGTACAAGTATCAGCCGGGGACCGACGACAAGTCGAACGTGCAGTTCGACATGGGTCACCTCGCGGAAGCCACCCGCCTGCACGTGGAAAGCACGATGTCGCGCAAGCAGGGTTCGGGGCGCATTTTCATCAACTGCATGGAAAAGCTCACCATGAACGCGCCCAAAGAGACGCTGAAGGTGCGCATGGCCTCGGCACTCGACGCTGGCATTGACGGCATCACGCTGGCGGCCGGTTTGCACCTGGGCTCGTTTGCGCTGATTGAAGACCACCCGCGCTTTCGCGATGCCAAGCTGGGCATCATCGTCAGCTCGCTGCGCGCGCTGCAGTTGTTCCTCAAGAAGAACAGCCGCCTGAACCGCCTGCCCGACTACGTGGTGGTGGAAGGCCCCCTGGCCGGCGGCCACCTGGGTTTTGGCATGGACTGGGCCCAATACGATCTGGCCACCATCGTGGCCGAAATCCTTGCCTACCTGAAGGCTGAGAACCTGAACATTCCGGTCATTCCGGCGGGAGGCATCTTCACGGGCAGCGACGCAGTTCGCTTCATGGAAATGGGCGCATCGGGCGTCCAAGTGGCCACGCGTTTCACCGTCACCAAAGAATGTGGCCTGCCCGACGACATCAAGCAGGAGTATTTCAAGGCCACAGAAGACGACATCGAGGTGAACGAAATTTCACCCACTGGCTACCCCATGCGCATGATCAAAAGCAGCCCGGGCATTGGCGACGGCATTCGCCCCAACTGTGAGGCCTACGGCTATCTGCTCGATGCGAATGGCAAATGTGCCTACGTCAGCGCCTACAACCGGGAGGTGCTGGCGAACCCCGAGGCCAAGCGCATCAGCGTGAAAGACAAAACCTGCCTGTGCACCCACATGCGCAACTTCGACATCTGGACCTGCGGGCACCTCACCGCCCGTCTCAAGGACACCACGCTTCGCCATGCCGATGGCAGTTACCAGCTGCTGAGCGCACAACACGTGTTCGAGGACTATCAGTTCAGCACCAACGGGCAGGTGAAACTGCCGGACGCCGAGGCCTTGCCTAACTGACCCAGTGTCATCTCGCTTCCTGAAAACGCCCTCCCTGTAACGAGGGCGTTTTCACGTGTGGCGTCTGCGCACTCACTGGTGTTTACCCGGTTCAACACCTCCCCGCGAAACCGTACGATCGCTGGTGAATAAAAGAACGACCGTTCTTTTTTAATTTCCAACCACCAGGAGACAAACATGCGATTGATGAAATGGGTCACCACCGCCACTGCAGCCGCTGCGCTTGTGGCTTGCGGAGGCGGCGAAGATGTGAGCCCCGGCACCGAGCTCGATTTGTCCGGCACACGCGGTACCTTGCTGGCTGCGCCCAGCACGATCATCGCGCTGACCCCTCAAGAGTTTCAACAACAGGCACCAGCTTCTCTGTTTGCATTGGCGGGCAAGCCCAAGTGCACAGTCAGTTTCAATTACTTCCAATACGCCACCGTCGGGGGCGCAGGCGAGAAAACCACCGCCTCGGCCGGGATGATGGTGCCCAGCGGAACCGACCCCGCCTGCACCGGCGAACGGCCGGTGGTGCTGTATGCGCACGGCACCACGCCCTACAAGGGGAAAAACATGGCCCTCCCCAAAGACGCCGCAAACCCCACGGACTCCGAAGCAGCCTTGGTGGCTGCGCTGTATGCGGCTCAAGGCTATATCGTGGTGGCCCCCAACTACGCGGGCTACGAAGCTTCCACCCTGCCCTACCACCCCTACCTGAACCTGGAACAGCAAGCCCAGGACATGATCGATGCGCTGACCGCCGCCCGCAAGGGTTTCGCGACTGTGGGAGCCAAAGCCAGCAGCAAGCTGTTTGTGTCTGGCTACTCGCAAGGGGGCTTTGTGTCGATGGCCACGCAGCGTGCACTGCAGCTGGCGGGAACGCCTGTCACAGCGGGTGCACACCTGTCCGGACCCTACGCGCTGGGCCAGTTTGGCGACGCCATCTTCGCGGGCAATGTCAACCTGGGTGCCACGCTGTTCTTACCTATGTTCCACACCAGCATGCAGCGCACCTACGGGAATATTTACAGTTCCCCCGCCGACATGTACGACGCCACCTACGTCAACGGCATAGAAAGTGTGTTGCCCAGCACCACAGCTTTCAATGACTTGCTGGCCCAAGGTAAGCTGCCCGCCACCGCCCTGTTTGCCGCCGACTCTTTGCCCCAACCGGCCGGCTTTGAGCTGTTTTACGGTACGCCCAGCCTGATCAAAACAAGCTACCGCAACGCCTTGTTGGCCGACGCTGCCGCAAACCTTGCCACGCCCAAGCACCCACTGCGCGTGGCGGCCTACAAGAACGACCTGCTGAAGCAAGACTGGACACCTGCCCAGCCGATGTTGCTGTGTGGAGGAAACGCCGACCCCACAGTGTTCTTTGCGCTCAACACGCAGGGTGCCCAAGCCTACTTTGCCGGCAAGGGCGTGCCTGCGCAGGCAGTAGCCGTGGTGGATGTGGACAGTGCCACCAATGAGACTGACCCTTTCTGGCAAGCAAAGCAAGGCTTCGCACAAGCCAAAGCCAGCACAGCGGCAGCAGGTGGTGCCACCGCCGTGGCGCAGAACTACCACGGTGGCCTGGTGCCCCCGTTCTGCAACGCAGCAGCACGCGGTTACTTTTCACAGTTCTGATGCCCCGGCGGCAACCACACACACCGGAGAAAACACATGAAAAAATCACTGATCGCGTCCGCCGCTTTCCCACAAGTCAACCTGTACGGAATCGCTGATGCGGGTGTGACCCACGTCACCGGACTGGCGGGCGGCAGCAAAACCCAGCTTCGCAGCGGCATCATGGAGGGCTCGCGCTGGGGCATTCGCGTGCAAGAAGACCTGGGCGGTGGCTACAAAGCCATGGCCACGATGGAAAGCCGGGTGGAATTGGACACCGGTGCACTGGGCAACCGGCCCGCGTCGGGCAACCAATTGCCCGACCGCCTGACCGCTGGGCTGCCAGCGTCGCTGGTCAGTGGGTTGACCAACGGGGTGGGCTCCCAGCTGGGTGTCAACCTGCCAAATCGGGGCTTTGACCGCCAGGCCTGGCTGGGCCTGGTCACGCCCGTGGGTGGCTTTTTGATGGGCCGCCAATACACACCTGCCTTTGAAGCCATTGCCACCTTTGACATCATGGGCACCCAAAGCGCGTTGTCAGCAGGGCAACTGGTGACCATTCCCCAAGGGGTGGACATCCGCTACGACAACACGTTGCAATACCGCGTGGTGCAAGGCCCCTGGAATGCCTCATTGATGACCAGCCTGCTCGGCGGCCCTACCAGCGGCAGCAAACGGTTGGTTGGCATGAACGCCATTTACAAAGGCACGGCGTTTCAGGCTGGCTTGGGTTACAACACCAAAAATGACTCTGCTGGGGCCAAGGCCCTGACCACCACTGTGGCCGGTGCTTCCACCACCTGGGGCAATGTCACGCTCTCGGGCATGTGGGCTCGCATCCAGGAGCCCAACCCCAGCGACGGCCCTGAGCTGGCCGGGCAATTGGCCACTTCAGGTGCCACCGCACCACTGATCCAGAACGTGCTTGACCGCTTCAAGCAAGACGGTCAGTTGCTGCACGTCGGCGCACGCTACCAGCTGGGTGCCGGTGGCCATATCACGGTGGCGGTGACCAAGCTCAACGACAAGCGCGCCACCAACGCCGATGTGACCACCTACGGTGTGGCCTACACCTACCCGCTGTCCAAGCGCACCAACCTGAACATGGTGGTGACCCGTTACAACAACTCGGCCAATGCTCAAACGGCTCCGGGCGGCAACGGCTACCTGGGCGGTGTGACCGCAGCCGCAGGCCGCGACTCCACCTCGTTGGCATTTGGCATCCGGCACACCTTCTGACGCCGACACGCCAAACAAAGGGCCGGCTGCACCTGGGTGCAGCCGGCCCTTTTGTCATGTGGGGTCAAAAGGTCACTGGGGTTCGATGCCCGCATCCTTGATGGCCTTGGACCACTTGGCAGTTTCCACCACGCCGCGTTTGGCCAGATCGTCGGGCGTACCCGGTTGCACGGCAAAACCGATGCCGGCAAACTTGTCCTGCACTTCTTTGCTGTTGGCTGCCGCGTTCACGGCCTGGTTCAGCTTGGACACCACGTCAGCAGGTGTGCCGGCCGGGGCGTATACGGCAAAGTAGGCAATCAGCTCGTAGTCTTTCAGACCCAGGGCCTCGTTGACGGTGGGCAGTTCGGGAACGGCCGCTGACCGGTTGGCCGACGTGACAGCCAACCCTCTCACCTTGCCCGCTTTGACTTGCGGCAGCATCACGGCGAAGTCCGCGCTGAACATGTTGACCTGTCCACCGATGAGATCGGTCATGGCGGCAGGGCCGCTTTTGTAGGGCACATTGGTGAGCTTGATGCCAGTCATGCCTGCCAGCATGCCCACTGACAACAACTGAGAGGTGCTGGCGCTGGCGTAGGTCACGGTGTCGGGTTTGGCCTTGGCCATGTCGACGAGCTCTTTCAGGGTTTTGGCGGGCACATCGTTGTTCACGGCCATGATGAGCGGCACCGAACCCATGTAGCCCACCGGCGCAAACGCGGTGTCCTGGTCATAAGGCAGCTTTTTCATGAGGCTTTTGAGCGCGGCATTGGTGCTGTTGGTGCCCACCAGAATGGTGTAGCCGTCGGGCGCTGCCTTGGCCACGGTGTCTGCGCCGAGCATGCCGTTCACACCAGCTTTGTTCTCGATCACGATGGGCTGACCCAGGGTTTCCGACATTTTTTGAGCAAAGGCACGGCCAATCTGGTCGGTGGCGCTACCGGCAGCAAACGGCACCAAGCCTTGATAGGCTTGGTCGGAAAGGCCTGTGCCAGTGCTGAAGAACTGACCAGGGCCACGGCCGCCGCAGTGGCCAGCAATCGGAAGTTGGAACGCATCGAAAAGTCTCCTGTTGGTAGGTTGAGAAAAAGGGTTCAGGGCAATGGCAAAGCAAGCAAGGCAGACCCAAGCGTTTTGCCATGGGCATCCAGCGCCAGTGATCGAGTGACACCGCCGCCCAGCGCGCCGTGCATCACAAAATGTACCGCGCCCAGGTGCGGCACACCCCGGCGTATTGCGCCTTCACACGCTCAGCCGTGAGCAGCCGTTCGATCACGGGGAAGTCCGCCACATCGAGCGCAATCACACTCAACGTGGCTCGGTTGCCTTTGTCGCCCGAACGGGCCAAGGCTATGTCTTGCAGGGTGCGGGGCCGGGTGGGGGTCACGGCGTCAGCCTTGCAACAGGTGTTCAAACACTTGGCAGTGGGTTTGCACGCAGCTGCGTGGTATCAGGGCAGACGCAGCGGCCACCACCTCTCGCACGCTTTGCGTGACGCCACCGCCCCCTGCGGGTCCGTTCAAATACAACGCTTCCACCTCGTGGCCCACGCGTTCGGCTTGGGCGCGGGTGACGCAGCGCACAGCCAGGCGCACGCGCACTTCGTAAGGCTCATGACCCGCCCCAAGGTGGGGACCGTGCATGGCGTTCACGCCCAGCAGTTCGGCCCGGTGTTCCAGCCCACTCAACCCTGCCACGCCCAAGCGGTGGCGCAGGATGGACAGCGCAAGTTCACCCCGTGCACGGGCGCCCGGCCCTGCGTAGCTGATCTGCCCTTCGCCCACAAAGCCGTCGCGGTAACCCAGGGTGACTTTCAATTGTTCAGGCCGGGGGTGACCACTCGCGCCCTGTACCTGAACACGATCAACTGCCAGTGGCTCAAACCGCACGCCGGAAAAATCGCCCACAACATCGGGCTGCAGGTAGCAGGCAGGGTCTTCCACCTCATACAGCAACTGCGCGGTGCAGGTCAGGCGGTCCACCCTGCCCCCGGTGCCGGGCAGTTTGGTGATGACGGCGGTGCCATCAGACACCACCTCGGCCAGCGGAAATCCCACTCGATGCAAGTCGGACACATCAACATGACCCGGGTCGGCAATATAGCCACCGGTGACCTGCGCAGCACACTCCAGCAGGTGGCCCACCAACAGGCCGGCACCCAAGCGGGGCCAGTCGTCGGAATGCCAGCCGAAGTGGTGCATCAGAGGGGCCAGGAACAGCGCCGGGTCTGACACCCGCCCGGTGATGATGACCTGCGCCCCTGCCCGCAGCGCGGGCAAAAGGGCGTCGGCCCCGAGGTAGACATTGGCAGAAACAAGGCTGTGCCGCATGTCTGACGTGGTTTGTTCGCTATCAATCAGTGGGACATCGTTGGCCAGCATCCAGGGCAACACGTCATCACCCGTGACCACCGCCACCTTCAGGCGGGGCAAGCCCAGCTCCCGCGCCACGGCCAACACAGCCCGCCCGGCGGCCATTGGGTTGGCTGCCCCCATGTTGGTGATGACAGTGGTGCCGTTGGCCACACAGGCGGGCAACACGGCCCGCATACGCTCAGTCAACAGGGGGTCATAACCCGCACCGGGGTCAGCACTGCGGCGCAACTGCGCCAGCGCGATGGTGCGTTCGGCCAGGCATTCGAACACCAGGGCGTTGAGGTGGCCACGCTCGGCCAGGTCTTGTGCAGGATCGATGCGGTCCCCGGCGTAACCCGCGCCGGAGCCGATACGGAAAACGGTCATGCACTCGAGTGTTGCCTTTCAAGCCACCGGAGGCAATCGGGCTAACCCCTGCGCTTTGGGTGACACGACAGACCCGCTACACCCGCGAATCAGAAGGCCAAGCCAGGGGTCAGCGGTGGGCGTGTTCGGCCGCAGTGGGCGAAGGCAATGACTCGAAAAACAAGGTGGCGTGCCGCGTGCGGGCTTCCATCCGCCCGAACAATGCGCGGCTGTTTTCATCCCATTCCAGGCCCAGGCGTTCACACGATGCAGTTGAAAGGGTTGAGATGCGGTCACCGGCGACGCCACCCAGTTGCAACGCCTGCGTCAATGCCTCTGCCAGGTGCACGATGTCGACCAATGGCGAGCCGGGTGCGCCGGAAGGGTCGTGGTGGTGGACGATGGCATCGATCATGTTCTCGGGCAAATGCCATTCCTCGGCCAGCCAGCCGCCCACCGTGCCATGGTGGACCCCAAAAGCATCTTGCTCCAGCAGGGTGATGTCGATGTAGTCTGTGCGTGAACGCTGCTGAATTTGCTGCATCAACGCCCGATCGGCCTGGTACAGGCACAACTGGCCCACGTCGTGCAGCAGACCGGCCACCAGCGCTCGCGAGGCCGTCACGGGTTCACCCACGTGCGATGCCAATTCTTCGGCACACACACCCACAGCCATGCTGTGGGTCCAGAAGCGTGTGCCGCTGGGCACCTGTGCACCCTGGGCAAAGGTGTTCAGGCTCGAAATCAACACCACGTGCCGCAAACGGGATACGCCCGCAAGCGAAATGGCCGTGGAAACGTCTGTGATCTCGGCCTCGCGTTGGCCCCTCAGCGCAGCCGTGTTGGCCAGCCACAGCACCCTGGCGGTGATCACCGGGTCGCGCTGGATGGCGCGAATCAGCACGTTGTAGTTGGCATCTGGGTCATCGAGCGTGTTGAGAATCTCCGTGATGGCCACAGGCCAACCTGGAAGTCCCCGGCTGAGTTTGCGAACGGTGTCGCGGTTGATGGGGTTCATTGCCCGCTCCGGTAGGCCACCAGTTGCTGAAACAGCCCCGCCACAGCGGGTTGCGCCATGTCGAGGCCGCCGAACACTTGCACAAGGTTCTGTTCCACCTGCACCGCGTCCTGGGCCAATTCATCGTCAGTGCGGGGGTCGGGCTCTTCGATTTCCACGAACTCCGCCTGGTGAGCCCACAACTGGTCAATGCTTTCCTGGCTCAGCACCAAACCACCGGGGAACTTGAGCCCCAGTACGCCGTGGTCTTGCGCGTAGGCAGCCGCACCCAACACCATGCCGGGACGCACATCGTCGATGGCCACAAAACGGAAACGTGTTCGCATGGAAATCTCCTGTTCATAAACAGCATATAAGCTATCAATGAAATCTCAGGATATCACTTTTGTCGATTTGTCGCAATCGTGAAGACCATTGTGAAAACACGCGCGCCAAAAGAAAAAGCCCCCAGGGCCTGAACAACAGGGCCTGTGGGCTGTGATCTGGCGACCGTTGGCGCGGGCCTTACAGAACCTCGAAAATCCCGCAAGCACCCATGCCGCCGCCAATGCACATGGTCACTGCCACGCGTTTGGCGCCACGGCGTTTGCCTTCGATCAGGGCGTGGCCGGTCAGACGCTGGCCGCTCACGCCGTAGGGGTGGCCCACGGCGATGGCGCCACCGTTCACGTTCAGCCGGTCAGCGGGAATGCCCAGTTTGTCGCGGCAGTACAGCACCTGCACGGCAAAGGCTTCGTTCAGCTCCCACAGGTCAATGTCTTGCACCGTCAGGCCCAGGCGGGCCAGGGCTTTGGGCACGGCGTACACGGGGCCAATGCCCATTTCGTCGGGCTCGCAACCAGCCACGGCAAATCCCAGGAAGCGGCCCAGTGGCGTGAGGCCCTTTTGCTGCGCCAGGGTTTCGTCCATCACCACGCAGGCACCGGCGCCATCGGAGAACTGACTGGCGTTACCGGCCGTCACCTGGCCACCTGGCAGCGCGGAACGCAGGCCCTTGATGCCGTCGTAGGTGGTACCGGCGCGGATGCCTTCGTCTTGGGAAACGGTGACCTGTTTGGTCATGAGACCCATCACCTTGTCAGCCACACCAGCGGTGACGGTGATGGGGGCAATTTCGGCATTGAACAGCCCGGCTTCCAGCGCGGCAGTGGCCTTTTGCTGGCTCGCGGCGCCGTATTCGTCCATGGCTTCGCGGCTGATGCTGTAACGCTTGGCCACCTGCTCGGCGGTTTGCAGCATGTTCCAGTAGATCTCGGGCTTTTGCTTTTCCAGCGCCAGGTCTTTGAGCATGTGCAGGTTCATTTCCTGCTGCACGCAGGAGATGCTTTCCACACCACCGGCCACATACACCTGGCCTTCGCCCGCAATGATGCGCTGGGCAGCCAGCGCAATGGTCTGCAAGCCGGACGAACAGAAGCGGTTGACGGCCATGCCCGACACGCTGATGGGCAAACCGGCTTTCAGGGCAATCTGGCGTGCGATGTTGGCACCGGTGGCCCCTTCGGGGTTGGCGCAGCCCATGATCACGTCTTCCACCAGCGCAGGGTCAATGCCTGCGCGTTGGACGGCGTGCTGCACGGCGTGACCCCCCAGGGTGGCGCCGTGGGTCATGTTGAAAGCGCCCTTCCAGCTCTTGGCCAGGGGCGTACGGGCAGTAGAAACGATGACAGCTTGGGTCATGGTGAATTCCTGTTTTGATAGCATCTACCGCTTATCCATCAAGCGATAGAGGCCAAGATGATTTAAAACGTCTTGCCTTCGGCAGCCAAACGGGCCAGCAGCGGCGCGGGCTGCCAGAAATTGGCATCGTCCAGCGGGTTTTTGGCAAAGCGCTTCATGGCCTGCACCACGTTGAACAGCCCGATTTCGTTGGCATAGTTCAGCGGGCCACCACGGTACACAGGGAAGCCGTAGCCAAAGATGTAGACGATGTCGATGTCGCTGGCCTTGTTGGCAATGCCCTCTTCCAGGATGTGGGCGGCCTCGTTCACCAGGCTGAACACCAGGCGTTGCACAATTTCTTCGTCCGAAATTTTGCGGGGCTTGATGCCCAGCGCAGCACGGTGGTCGGCAATCATTTGCTCCACTTCCGCATTCGGAATGGCATCGCGTTTGCCGGGCACATAGTCGTACCAGCCTGCGCCGGTTTTCTGGCCGAAGCGGCCTTTTTCGCACAGCAGGTCGGCGGTGTTGCTGTATTTCATGCCGGGCTTTTCCACATAGCGGCGCTTGCGGATGGCCCAGCCAATGTCGTTGCCCGCCAGGTCGCCCATGCGGAAGGGGCCCATGGCAAAGCCGAACTTCTCAATGGCCTTGTCCACCTGTTGCGGGGTGCAGCCTTCGTCCAGCAAAAAGCCACCCTGGCGGCCGTACTGCTCGATCATGCGGTTGCCAATGAAGCCGTCGCAAACGCCGGACACCACGGCGGTCTTCTTGATCTTCTTGCTGATGGCCATCACCGTGGCCAGCACATCATGAGCCGTGGCCTTGCCGCGCACCACTTCCAGCAGCTTCATGACGTTTGCGGGGCTGAAAAAGTGCATGCCCACCACGTCTTGCGGACGCTTGGTGAAGTTGGCAATGGCGTCCACGTCCAGCGTGGAGGTGTTGCTGGCCAAAATGGCACCGGGCTTGCACACGCGGTCCAGTTCTTTGAACACGGCTTCCTTCACGCCAAGTTCTTCAAACACAGCCTCGATCACCAAATCGGCATCGGCCAGTTCGTCGTAGCTCAGGGTGGTGCTCAGAAGAGCCATGCGCTGGTCCAGCTTGTCTTGCTTCAGCTTGCCTTTTTTGACCTGCGCTTCGTAGTTTTTGCGCATGACGCCCACGCCACGGTCCAGGGCTTCCTGCTTCATTTCGAGCATCTTCACGGGGATGCCCGCGTTCAGGAAGTTCATGGCAATGCCACCGCCCATGGTGCCCGCACCGATGATGGCCACGCTGTTGATGGTGCGCTTGGGCGTGTCTTCCGGCACGTCGGGGATTTTGCTGGCGGCGCGCTCGGCCACAAACAGGTGGCGCAGCGAGCGGCACTCAGACGTCCACATCAGGTTCAAAAAGATGTCCCGCTCGAACAGCAGACCGTCTTCAAACTTCTTCTTGGTGGCGGCTTCCACTGCGTCCACACACTTGGCAGGCGCAGGGAAGTTTTTGGCCATGCCCTTGACCATGTTGCGGGCAAACTGGAAGTAGGCGTCACCGTCCTTGTGTTTGCATGGCAGGTTGCGCACCAGGGGGAAGGCAGAGCCGTCGGCCGCGTGTTTGGCCGCCACTTCCCGGGCGTAAGCCAACGCTTCTTCGGCCAGGCTTTCGGGGCTGGCAGCCATTTTGTCAAACAGCTTCTGGCCGGGCAGCATGGCCAGCATCTCGGATTTGACGGGCTCACCGCTGACGATCATGTTCAGCGCAGCTTCCACGCCCAGCACGCGCGGCAGGCGCTGCGTGCCGCCCGCGCCGGGAATGAGGCCAAGCTTCACCTCGGGCAGAGCCACGCTGCAACCTGGCGCGGCAATGCGGTAATGCGCACCCAAAGCGAGTTCCAAGCCGCCGCCCATGGCCACGGTGTGCACGGCGGCCACCACGGGCTTGGTGGCGTTTTCAAGTGCGCGGATCACGCTCAGCAGGTTGGGCTCCTGAATGGCTTTGGGCGAGCCGAATTCCTTGATATCGGCCCCGCCCGAAAAGGCTTTGCCTGCGCCAGTCAGCACGATGGCTTTCACGCTGCTGTCGGCTTCGGCCTTCTCCAGCCCGGCCACGATGGCCTGACGGGTGGACAGGCCCAGCCCGTTGACGGGCGGGTTGTTCAGGGAAATCACAGCCACGTCGCCGTGGACGGTGTAGTCAGCGCTCATGCGTTGGGTCCTTTTGAGTCGGGGAAAAATCTAAAAACGAACGACCGTGCTAATTTAGTCGCAACGCGCCTGCGTACCAAGCGCAACGCTGTCCCTGCCGGGACAAATCAGGGTAAACACCAAGTGGGTACAACCCGGCACACCTCAAACCTCCAGCCACTCCTTGCGGGTGTAGGCATCGGCCTTGAGCTCCTCGGGCGTGCCCTGGAACACGATGCTGCCGTGCCCCATGACCAGTGCGCGGTCCGAGATGCGCATGGCGATGGTGAGTTTTTGTTCGATCAGCAGCACCGAGACGCCCCGCGTCTTCAGTGTTTGAAGGTACTGCCCCACCAGTTCCACGATTTTGGGGGCCAGTCCCTCGGTGGGCTCGTCGATGATGATGAGGTCGGGGTCGCCCATGAGCGTGCGGCACAGGGTGAGCATTTGCTGCTCGCCGCCAGACATCACGCCAGCTTCGGTGTGCTCGCGCTCCTTGAGGCGCGGGAACATGGCGTACATGTCATCAAAGCCCCAGCGGCTGCCCTTGCCGGTGCCTTTCTGGCCCAGCAACAGGTTCTGGTGAACGGTGAGTTTGGGGAAGATGTCGCGGTTTTCAGGCACATAGCCCAAGCCGAGATGGGCCACCTCAAACGGCTTTCTGCCCTGGATGTCTTGCCCCTTCCAGCGGATGCTGCCGCTGCAATCGACCAAGCCCATGATGGCCTTGGCCGTGGTGGAGCGGCCAGACCCGTTGCGGCCCAGCAGGGCCACGATTTCGCCCTGCCCCACTTGCATGTTCACGCCGTGCAGCACATGGCTTTTGCCGTAGTAGGCGTGTAGGTTGCTGATGTCAAGCATGTTGGTGGTGTCCTTGTGGCTTGTCGGTCAGTGGCCTGCAGCCTGTTCGTCGGCCAGCACAGAGCCCAGGTAGGCCTCTTGCACGCGCGGGTTGGCTCGCACGGCTTCAGGGGTGTCAAAGGCAATCACCTCGCCGTACACCACCACGGCAATGCGGTCAGCCAGGCCAAACACCACACCCATGTCGTGCTCCACCGTGAGCAGCGTTTTGCCCACCGTCACTTCCCTGATGAGGTCAATGAAGCGCTTGGTCTCGCTTTTGCTCATGCCAGCCGTGGGTTCGTCCAGCAAAATGACGTTGGCACCACCCGCGATGGTGATACCGATCTCCAGCGCCCTCTGCTCGGCATAGGTCAGGTTCATGGCCAACACGTCACGCTTTTTGTGCAGGCGGATCTGATCCATCAGAGCTTCGGCGCGGTCATTGGCATCGTCCAGGTCAGCCAGAAAATGCCAGAAGCTGTATTTGTAGCCCAGGCTCCACAGCACGCCGCAGCGCAGGTTTTCAAACACGCTGAGCTTGGGGAAGATGTTGGTGATCTGGAAACTGCGGGACAGCCCTGCCCGGTTGATCTCGAACGGCTTTTTGCCGTTGATACGCTGGCCGTTGAGCAGAATGTCGCCACTGGTGGGCTCGAAGCGTCCGCTCACGAGGTTGAACAGCGTGGACTTGCCAGCACCGTTGGGCCCGATCACAGCCACCCGCTCACCCGCCTTCACGGCCAGGTTGGCGCCACGAATGATCTCGGTTTTGCCAAAGCTTTTGCGCAGGTCGCGCAGCTCCAGCGCAAAACCAGATTCAGAGCCTTTTTGGCCTCCAGCGCTTGTCTGCATTGCGTTGTCAGCTACTGTATTCACAGGGCCTCCCGGCGCTTGATTTCTTTTTCAATGTCGGTTTGTATCTCGCCCCAGTCGTGCACAAACTGCCGCCGTGCCAGTTCGAACAGACCCAGCCCTGTGACGAGCACAAACACCGAGCCAAACCAGCTGTTCAGGCCCTTGGCGTTCAGCGTGGCCCCCATGAACTTCAGTTCATTGCCCAATGCGGCATTGAGCTGCAGGTGGTACACCATTTCAATCATGGCGCCTGCCCCCACCAGAATGACCAGCGCCGTGCCCAGCAGCCCGAGGTAACTGGCCCAGATGCGGCGCAACATGCCGAAGCTGGCCACCCGCAAGTTCATCATGATCAAACTGGCCACACCGCCCGGCGCATACATGACCATGAACAGAAACACCAGGCCCAGGTACAACAGCCAGGCCTTGGTGAACTCTGACAGCAGCACAAAAGCCAGCACCATCAGCACGCCGCCCAAGATGGGGCCAAAGAAGAACGTGGCCCCACCCAGGAAGGTGAACAGCAGGTAGGCACCTGAGCGGTGGGCGCTGACCACTTCGGCGGTGACGATCTCAAAGTTCAGCGCTGCCAGTCCGCCCGACACCCCGGCAAAAAAGCCCGCGATGATGAAGGCGATGTAACGCACCATCTGCGTGTCGTAGCCCACAAACTCAACACGCTCGGGGTTGTCGCGCACGGCGTTGAGCATGCGGCCCAGCGGCGTTCGGGTGAACGCAAACATCAACGCCGTGCAAATGATGGTGTAGACCGCAATCAGGTAATACAACTGGATTTGCGGCCCAAATGTGATGCCAAAGGGCTTGCTGCCCGTGACCCGGTCACCCGAGATGCCCCCCTCGCCACCGAAAAACTCAGGGAACATCAGCGACATGGCCCACACCAGTTCGCCCACACCCAGCGTGATCATGGCGAACGGCGTGGCGGCTTTTTTGGTGGTGACCCACCCAAAAACCACGGCAAAAAAAGCAGCGGCCAATCCACCTGCGATGGGCACCAGGCTGACGGGCAGCCCCAGGTCGCCACCGCTCACGCGGTTCAGCGTGTGAATGGCCAGGAACGATCCCATGCCGGTATACACCGCGTGGCCAAAACTGAGCATGCCCCCTTGCCCGAGCAGCAGGTTGTAGCTCAGGCACGCAATGATGGCGATGCCCATCTGTGACAGCATGGTGTGTGACAGGCTGCTGGTGAACAGCAACGGTGCCACGGCCATCACCAAGCCAAAAAAGCCCCAGATGATCCAGCGCCCCACGTTGTAGGGCTTGAATTCGTAGTGTGTTTTGCTTGACATGTGTGTGCCCTCAGCCTTCCCGTGTGCCCAACAAGCCGCGGGGACGGAACACCAGCATCAGCACCAGCAACGCATACGGAAGGATGGGTGCGACCTGGCTGACCTTGAGCTTCCACAGCGCATAACCGGGTGTTGCATCGGTGATGGCCATGCCCATCTGGTTCAGGGTACTCATCAGCGACACATCGATGGCCACGGCAAATGTCTGCAGCACCCCAATCAGCAGCGAGGCCAGAAATGCCCCTGCCAAAGAGCCCATGCCGCCCACCACCACCACCACAAAAATGATGGAGCCCACGGTGGCCGCCATGCCCGGCTCGGTGACAAACGCGTTGCCCCCGATCACCCCAGCCAGCCCGGCCAGCGCGGCGCCTCCGCCGAACACGAGCATGAACACACGGGGCACGTTGTGGCCCAGAGCTTCCACGGTTTCGGGGTGGGTGAGCGCGGCCTGAATCACCAAACCGATACGGGTTTTGGTGAGCAGCAGTGCGACCGCCACCAGCATGGCAATGGCAACGGCCATCATGAAACCCCGGTAAATGGGAAACTGGGTGCCGTACAGCGTGAACAGCGGTCCGCTGAGTTCTTCGGGTACGCGGTAATCCACCGAGCTGCGGCCCCACACCAGTTGCACCAGTTCCAGAATGATGTAGCTCAAGCCAAAGGTGATCAACAGTTCCGGTACGTGGCCAAACTTGTGCACCCGGCGCAGAGCGTGTTTTTCAAACAGTGCCCCGAGCACGCCGACCAACAGCGGTGCCACCACCAGTGCGGGCCAAAAGCCCACCACCTGGGTGACCGTGTGCGCCAGATACGCCCCCAGCATGTAGAACGACGCATGGGCAAAGTTGAGCACACCCATCATGCTGAAAATGAGTGTCAGCCCCGAGCTGAGCATGAACAGCAACAGCCCATAACTGAGCCCGTTCAACAGGGATATGGTGAAAAATTCCATGGCTATCGGTGAGGTGCTGGGGTGTCACAAACCAACAAAAAAGCCCGCCTGTCACAGGCCCGGCGCACAGCAGGTGCGAACGGGGTGTGGCAAAACGGGCCGACTGACCCTGTCAATGCTCAGGGGCGCTTCATGTCGCAGCTGGTGGGTGTGCTGGCCACGTAGGCCTCGATGTACTTCACAGGAGCGAACGTGTATCCAGTGTTTTCCACGCTGTACTTGTTTTTGGAATCCACTTTTTGCCACTTGGAGATGTACAGACCCTGCTGCATCTGGTGGTCGAGCTTGCGCATTTCGGAGTCACCGTTGAAGCCCTTGAAACGCATACCGCTCATGGCAGCCGCCACTTTCACGGGGTCGGTGGACTTGGCCTTGGCCATGCCCTCGGCCATCATCTTGATGCCGTTGTAAATGGAGAAGGTGTAGAAGTCGTCGCCAAACTTCTTCTGGAATGCGTTGGTCAGGGTACCGAGTTCGCCGGTGTAGTTGGAGTGGGCGTAAGAGATCTGGTACACCTCAGCGTCACCGCCAGCGGCCAGCACCTTGGGGGTGCCTGACACGGCAGGGTAGTAGGCGTACATGGGGATCTTCAGGCCCGCGTCATTCATGGCCTTGACCAGCAGGGTCAAGTCCTGTCCCCAGTTACCTGTGACGATGGAGTCGGCACCAGCCTGCTTCATTTTGGCCACGTACGGCGCAAAGTCTTTGACCTGACCCAGTGGCACCAGGTCGTCACCCACAATTTGCACGTCAGGACGCTTGCGGTTGATACCTTCCTTGAAATACTTGGCCACCTGCTGGCCGTGTGAGTAGTTCTGGTTCAGCAGGTACACCTTTTTGACCTTGGGCTGGTCCTTCATGAAGCTGGTGAGGGCTTCCATTTTTTGGGAGGTATCGGCATCCAGGCGGAAGTGCCAATAGCTGCATTTTTCGTTGGTCAGCGCTGGGTCCACCGCCGCGTAGTTGAGGTACACCACCTCTTTGCCGGGGTTGCGTGCGTTGTGTTTGGTGACAGCATCGCTCAAGGCGAGCGCTGCGCCCGAGCCGTTGCCCTGCGCGATATACCTGAAGCCCTGGTCCACAGCCGCCTTGAAGGTGTTCAGGGCTTCCTGCGGTGAGCCCTTGCTGTCCATGCCAACGATTTCAAACTTCACGCCGGCAGGGTTTTTGGCACCGTTGAAATGCTCGGCCACAAACTGCCAGCTCTTGAGCTGGTTTTGGCCCACGTTGGCAAACGGGCCCGACAGGCCTTCGATCATGGCGATTTTGACGGTTTCGCCCTTCTGGGCCATGGCCCCGAAAGACACCACCACCATCGATGCGGCTGCCAAGTGTTTGAGGGTGAACTTCATGCGTTTGTCTCCTAGTGTTGAATGGAAAAGCCGAACTTCAATTGACGCGTACCTTACAGCCCCGGGCCACTGCCACGCTCAGGGATTGCCCTAGGGGCTATCGCCTGAGCGACTGCCACTGGGCATTGCGCTCACGCGCCGGGGAGCACATATTCCTTGAGTTGCTGGCGCAACGACATTTTTTGCATCTTGCCGGTGGCACCACGTCGTCGGGGATTTGCCACTTGGCAATGCGGCCCTCGTAAAAAGCCAGCAAGTCTTCGCGGCTGATGTCCTGGCCGGGCTTGAGCACCACCACCACGATGGGGCGCTCATCCCACTTGGGATGGGGCATGCCCACGCAGGCGGCCATGGCCACAGCAGGGTGGGCCATGGCGATGTTTTCCACGTCGATGGAGCTGATCCACTCACCGCCCGACTTGATGACGTCTTTGCTGCGGTCGGTGATCTGCATGAAGCCGTCTGCGTCAATGGTGGCCACGTCGCCTGTAGGGAACCAGCCATCCACCAGCGGCGACGAGTCCGACTTGAAGTAGTGGTCAATGATCCACGGGCCGCGCACCAGCAAATCGCCAAAGGTTTTGCCGTCCCACGGCAGTTCGGCTCCCTCGGCGTCGACGATCTTCATGTCCACACCATAGACCGCCCTGCCCTGCTTCAGGCGCACCTTGAGCTGGCCGTTGGCGTCCAGCGCCAGCTGCTTGTTTTTGAGCGTGCACACGGTGCCCAGGGGTGACATTTCGGTCATGCCCCAGGCGTGCAGCACTTCCACCCCGTAGCTGTCCTGGAAGGTGCTGAGCATGGCCGGCGGGCAGGCTGAGCCGCCAATCACGGTGCGCTTCATGGTGCTGAAGGTCAGGCCTGCGGTCTGCATGTGGCCCAACAGCATTTGCCACACGGTGGGCACACCGGCGGCCATGGTCACGCCCTCGGCCTCGATCAGCTCGTAGATTGACTTGCCGTCCATGGCCGGACCGGGGAACACCAGCTTGCAACCGACGGCGGCACCCGCATACGGAATGCCCCAGGCGTTGACGTGGAACATGGGCACCACCGGCAGCAGGCTGTCGCGGGCACTCAGGTTCAGCGCGTCGGGCATGGTCGCGGCAAACGAATGCAACACGCTGGAACACCTTTCGGGTTGCCTGTGGTGCCGCTGGTATAGCAGAGGCTGGAGGCTGCGTTTTCGTCCAGCATCGGCCAGGTGTAGGTGCGGGGCTGCGTGCCAATCCAAGCCTCGTAGCTCACCAGGTTGGGCACGGCAATGTCAGGCAATTTGTCGGCATCGCACAGTGCCACCCACAGCTTGACTGTGGGGCACTTGGCGTGCACCGCAGCCACCAGGGGCGCAAACGTGGTGTCAAAACACACCACGCTGTCCTCAGCGTGGTTGACGATCCAGGCCAGTTGCTCGGGGTGCAGGCGCGGGTTGAGCGTGTGCAGCACACGCCCGCTGCCGCTCACGCCGTAGTACAGCTCCAGGTGGCGGTAACCGTTCCACTGGCTTGCGGCAGGGTGGCCGCGTCAAGTGCTTGAGCCACCTGCCGGGCACGCGAGGCCACCTGGCCCCAAGTGGAATGGTGAATGTCGCCCTCCACCCGACGGGACACGATTTGGCCGTCGCCATGGTGGCGCTCGGCGTGATCGATCAGGCTTGAAATCAGCAGTGGGTGGTTTTGCATCAGTCCCAGCATGTGGGGGTCTCCTGGAGTGTGTGAACGACTGACCGCACGGCGGCGGGCTTGCATTGCATGCTAGCGCCGAGTGGCTGTCGCTGGACTCAGGCAAACCCTTGGCACCTGTCGCTGACCTTACAGACTTTGCGGAGTCGTGTGCGTGGGCCAATAACCCTGCCGCACAGCCGAGGCCCGGCTGGCCGGACAATCCGGCCGCTATGAATGCCCGAATCTCTACCTACAGCCAAGCCCTGGTCGGCGTTGCGCCTGTGCTCAAGCCTGCGATGTCAGCGCTGGGCTCGGCCTTTTATGCCAGCGTGGCGCCCACGCCCTTGCCGCAGCCGCACTGGGTGGCGCACAGCCTGCCTCTGGCGCGCGAGTTGGGGCTGGACGAAGAATGGCTGCGCAGTGAAGACGCCCTGCTCACCTTCACGGGTAACCGTGTGCCCGACGGCACCCACACGCGGGCCAGCGTGTACAGCGGCCACCAGTTTGGCAACTGGGCGGGGCAGTTGGGTGATGGCCGGGCGCTGTTGCTCGGCGAGCTGGACACCCCTCAGGGCACGCGGGAGATACAACTCAAAGGCGCGGGGCTGACACCGTTTTCGCGCATGGGCGACGGGCGCGCCGTGTTGCGCAGCAGCATCCGCGAGTTTTTGTGCAGCGAGGCCATGCATGCCCTGGGCATTCCCACCACGCGGGCACTGTGCATCACCGGTTCACCGCAGCCGGTGCGGCGTGAAACCGTCGAGACGGCAGCTGTGGTGACGCGCACGGCACCCAGCTTCATCCGCTTCGGGCATTTCGAGCACTTCTCTTATGGCGGCCGGCACGATGAATTGCGCCGCTTGGCCGACCATGTCATCGACCGCTTCTACCCAGATTGCCGTGATGCTGCCAACCCTTATGCGGCACTGCTGCAAGCGGTGAGCGAACGCACTGCCCACCTGATGGCGCAATGGCAGGCCGTGGGTTTTTGCCACGGCGTGATGAACACCGACAACATGAGCATCCTGGGGCTGACGCTGGACTACGGCCCGTTCCAATTCATGGACGGTTTCAACCCCGACCACATCTGCAATCACACCGACAACGGCGGCCGATACGCCTACAACCGGCAGCCCCAAGTGGCGTACTGGAACCTGTTTTGCCTGGGGCAAGCCCTGCTGCCACTGATTGGCGAGCCCGACGACGCCATGGCCGCGCTGGAAAGCTACAAAACCGTGTTCCCTGCAGCGCTCACCCAGCGCATGGCTGCCAAGCTGGGGCTACCTGCCGACCACCCGCACGCCAAAATCCTGGTCGACAGCACCCTGCACCTGCTGGCAGCCGAGCGCACCGACTACCCGCTGTTCTGGCACCGCCTGAGCGGCTGGCTGGCCAACCCTGCTGAGGCGACACCGCTGCAAGACCTGTTTGCAGACCGCAGCCGTTGTGATGGCTGGAGGAAACAGTTTCAAGAGCACACAAATCAACATCATCAAGCGCCAGATGCCAATTTGGCTTCAAGAAACAACCCCAAATACGTGCTGCGCAACCACCTGGCTCAAACCGCCATCGCCCAAGCCGAGCAGGGCGATGCTGGCATGGTGGGGGAACTGTTGACGGTGTTGCACACTCCATTCAACGAGCACCCCGCCTTTGAAAGCTGGGCCGCCCTGCCGCCCGATTGGGCTGCCCACATCGAAATCAGCTGCTCATCCTGACCCCGCCATGACCTACCCCATTCAAAAAACCGATGCCGAGTGGCGTGCCCACCTGGCGGCCAAAGGCGCCGAGCCTCTTGCCTACGAAGTGACACGACACGCCCGCACCGAACGGCCCTTCACCGGCAAATACGAGCAGGTGTGGGCCGACGGCAGTTACCACTGCGTGTGCTGCGGCAACCACCTGTTCGACGCCAGCACCAAGTTCGACGCCGGCTGCGGCTGGCCCAGCTTTTCCCTGGCTGTGCCCGGTGCCATCACCGACATTGCCGATCACAGCCACGGCATGGTGCGCGTCGAGTCCGTTTGCAGCCAGTGCGGCGCACACCTGGGCCACGTGTTTGAAGACGGCCCCGCCCCAACGGGTCTGCGCTATTGCATGAACTCAGCGTCCATCGAGCACAACCCGGCATGAACGCAGACAACCGCACCGCCCTGCCCTCGCTGTCGATGCTCGACCTGGTGGCGGTGCGCGAAGGCGGCACCGCACCGCACAGCACGCCGAGCGCTTGGGCTTTGAGCGCTATTGGCTGGCTGAGCACCACAACATGCCCGGCATTGCCAGTTCGGCCACCGCCGTGCTGGTGGGCCACATCGCAGGTGCCACGCAGCGCATACGGGTGGGGTCGGGCGGCGTGATGCTGCCCAACCACGCGCCGCTGGTGGTGGCCGAAGCGTTTGGAACGCTGGCCGAGTTGTACCCCCATCGCATCGACCTGGGCCTGGGCCGTGCGCCCGGCACCGACGGACTGACCATGCGCGCCTTGCGCCGCGACCGCCCGGAAACAGAGGCCGATTTCCCGCGTGACGTGGCGGAACTGCAGCGGTTGCTGGCACCAGCGCAGCCCGGCCAACGGCTGGTTGCCATGCCCGGCGCGGGCACCGAGGTGCCCATCTGGTTGCTGGGATCGAGCCTGTTTTCGGCGCAACTGGCGGCACAAATGGGGCTGCCATATGCGTTTGCCTCGCACTTTGCGCCCGGCATGTTGCTTCAGGCGCTGGCGGTGTACCGCAACCAGTTCCAGCCATCGGCCACACTGGCCAAGCCGTATGCCATCGTGGGTGTGCCGCTCATCGCTGCGCCCACCGACGAAGAGGCGCAGTTTCTGGCCAGCAGCACGTACCAGCGGGTTCTGGGCATCCTGACCGGTCGCCGCGGCAAGCTGGCCCCGCCGATCGACGGTTACCTGGCTCAACTCCACCCACAAGAGCGTGCCGCCATCGCCGACTTTTTGGCTTGCGCTGTCATTGGCGGCCCCGACACTGTGCGCGAGGGACTCACCCAACTGGCCGAGGCCACCCAAGCTGACGAGTTCATGCTGGTCAGCGACGTGTTCGATGTGGAGTTGCGCCTGCGCTCGCTGTCCATCGCGGCTGAAGTCCAACAGACCACCACCGATAATCGCGCCCCATGCGTTTCCTGATCGACTTTTTCCCCATCGCCCTGTTTGTGGGCGTGTACAAGCTGTACGACATCTACACGGCCACCGCTGTGCTGATGGCCGCCACCGTGGTGCAAACCGGCATCATTTACGCGCTGGACAAGCGGCTGCAGACCATGCAAAAGGTCACACTGGCGCTGGTACTGGTGTTTGGTGTGCTGACGCTGGTGCTGCAGGACGAGCGCTTCATCAAATGGAAGCCGACGGTGCTGTACTTCAGCATGGCAGCCGTGTTGGCGCTGGCATTGCTGGTGTGGAAGAAAAACTTCCTGAAAATACTGCTCAGCAGCCAGCTCCAACTGCCAGATCCGGTGTGGGTGCGGCTGACGGGCATTTGGGTGGTGTACTTCATTTTCATGGCCACATTGAACGGCTACGTGGCTGCGTACTTCAGCACCGAAGAATGGGTCAACTTCAAGCTCTGGGGCTACATCTTTCCGGTGATATTCATCGTGGGCCAGGGCCTGTACATTGCGCGCTATCTGGGTGACCAACCCGCCGCTGACGGAGCACCCCATGACCGCTGACACCCTCAACATCACCGCAGATGCTTTGCATGCAGCGCTGACGCAGGCACTGACACCCGCTCACCTGGAAGTGCTGGACGAAAGCGCCGCCCATGCCGGACATGCGGGTGCCAATGGCACAGGCCAAGGCACCCACTTTCGGGTGCGCGTGTCGTCACCCGCCATGGTTGGCTTGTCACGGGTCGCTGCACATCGCCTTGTGTATGATGCGGTGCAAAAATTCACCGACGCCGGGCTCCACGCGCTGGCCATTGAAATTCTCCCGTTGCCCCGAACCTGAACACCCTGGCTGCAATCAGCCGCAGGTCACAGCCTTACCACTCCCTCCTCCCTCTCTTGATCCCCATGAAAACCTTGTTGTCTGCCGTGGCCTTTGCCACCCTGTCTTTGACCGCCACTGCTGCGTTGGCCCAAAACGTGGCCATCGTCAACGGCAAAGCCGTGCCCACATCACGTGTCGAAGCCCTGAGCAACCAGCTGGCCAAGTCCGGCCGCCCTGTCACCGACGAAGTGAAGGCCCAGATCAAGGAAGAAGTCATCACGCGTGAAATCTTCATGCAGGAAGCGCAAAAGCGCGGGCTTGCCGCCAGCAAAGACTTCAAAGAACAAATGGAGTTGGCACGCCAGACCATCCTGATCCGCGAACTGTTTGCCGACTTCCAGAAGAAAAGCCCCGTCACCGACGCTGACCTGAAGGCTGAATACGACAAGTTCACGGCAGCCAACAGCGGCAAGGAATACAGCGCCCGCCACATACTGGTGGAAAAAGAAGAAGAAGCCAAAGACATCGTGGCCCGCCTGAAAAAGGGCGAAAAGTTTGATGAAATCGCCAAAAAGATGTCCAAAGACCCAGGCTCCGGCGCCAATGGTGGCGATCTGGGCTGGTCCACCGCTGCCAACTACGTGCCCGAATTCAGTCAGGCCATGGTCAAGCTGGAAAAAGGCCAACTGACCGAAACCCCTGTGAAAAGCCAGTTTGGCTGGCACGTGATCCGCCTCGACGACACCCGCGATGCCAAGCTGCCTTCCTTCGAAGAGCTGAAACCTCAGATCGCCCAACA
>JFJP01038895.1_pt1 | contig 27228 bp, 25 predicted proteins | sample 431651 | NCBI WGS metagenome assembly JFJP01 (sample SAMN02602958, study PRJNA72255) | Microbial mat metagenome, whole genome shotgun sequencing project. | biome: fresh water; feature: sink hole; material: water; isolation source: purple microbial (photo- and chemosynthetic) mats found in...
CACCCGAGGCCAGCGGACATTTTATATTATTTTAGGAGCAATCCTTTTTGTTCATGCTGCGCTCATGGTGACTAAAATACGCGATCAATTCTCGGCTTCAGTTTCTGTTCCCACTGTTAAATCGATAAAAGTTAAATTAGTCCAGGAAGCCCTCAAAGAAATGGCCTTGTCGCAAAGAACTCAAATCGTTCAGTCGGAAGATGCAGAGTCAGTAGAGAAAAAGAAAGACGCTTTTTTAAGTGATAAAGACAGAAGTTTTGACCGTCAGACAGTGTCTAAAAATATTGATAGTTTCAAGCGAGCTGCTTTGGGTGATGCAAGCACCACTAATAAGGCCCAGACTAAAGAGTCTGAAGTGAAAAAGAAAGCTGATTTCAAAGACCTGAAACTTTCAGATTTTGGGATTGCAGCTGGGGAGCCAGCACCTAAGAAAATGGCAAGAGCTCCGGCCAGTGAATCAGTGAAGGGCATGAAAAATGGCGATCCTCTATCCCAGGGTCTGTCGGCAACCAATGATTATGTTGAGGAAGTTACCTTAGGTGACTTTACCCATTTAAATACCGTGGAATATAAGTTTTACGGATTTTACCACCGAATTCGTCAAAAACTCGAGCAGTTTTGGGGCAAGAGTATTCAAGAAAAGTCTGAGGCGATCTTCAGATCTGGAAGACGAATTCCTGCCAGTGAAAATTTAATCACATCTCTTCAGGTTTCTTTGAATGAAAATGGTGAGATTGTTGCCGTAAAGATTCTTGGAGCTTCTGGGGTTAAAGAGTTAGATGATGCTGCTGTTGAATCATTCAATCAAGCTGGGCCATTTCCTAATCCTCCTAAAGAGTTGTTAGTAAACGGAAGAGCTACTATTGATTGGGGATTTGTTGTAAAATCTTAGTGCGGGTTTCTTAGAAGATTCTTTAAACGATCAATTCCTTCCATCACGACATAATCAGACCAAATAGAGTCTAATTCACGAATGGCTTCAACTACCTGAAGGGCAGCTTGATCGCGTGAAATTTTTTGAGTTTCTGCGTATTGAGAAATTGTTTTATTCAAAATTTCAATAACAGGAGAATTGCAAACCTGGTTCAATCTTTCTTCGAAAGATTGGGTAACTTTTTTCTCTTTGCTTTTGATAATGGCAGTATTTAAAAGCTGAATAGATTCCATTAAAAAAATTCCTCAAATCATCAATGTCAGTGGTGTCGCAGTATCTATAAACCCGGGCCGTTCGTAAAGATGGAATTAGAAATATTGGAAAAATTTTAGACTGAATTTCTCTTAAGGCAGTAGATTGCAGGAAGGCCAAATAAAATTTAAAATTTTAATGTGATGCCTTCCTGTTTATGACTTAGTGTGAAGAATTACAAAACTCTTGATATTGCTCTGCTGTTAAAAGTTTATTGATTTCAGTCATATCTTTCGACTTGACTTTAATTAACCACGATCCGTAAGCATCTTGATTTATTTTTTCTGGTGATCCTTCTACATCGCTATTTTTAGCAATAACTTCTCCGGATACTGGCGCATATAAATCACTCACTGATTTAATAGATTCAACAACTCCGAAGGTTGAGCCAAGCTTAAGGTCTGATCCAACCTCTGGAACTTCCACGAAAACGATGTCTCCCAATGCGGATTGTGCAAAGTCAGTAATACCAACAGTAACCGTATCACCCTCGATTAATGTCCATTCATGTTCTTTTGTGTACTTCAAATTTGCTGGGATATTGGTAGCCATTATTTATGTCCTCCGGTTACGAACGGTTTTTTAACTAATTGTGCTGGATACGCTTTACTGCGGATATCGATCAAAAATACTTCATCAGATGGGGCTTTATCAATTTGAATACGGGCCAGGCATATACCTTTGTTAAGAACTACCGACATCGTTCCGCTAGTTACTTGCCCAATTACTTCGTTTTGAGAGTTTAAGACAGGGTAACCTTCGCGAGGGATGCCTTTTTCAAGTTGCAGTTTAACTAATTTGTATTTGGCCGGCTTAGTTTGCAAAGCTTCCTTGCCAATAAATTTTGTTTTTTGTGTTTTAACGGTCCAGCCTAGACCCGCGTCATAAGGATTTACTTCGTCACTAAGCTCATGTCCATAAAGGGGATAACAAACTTCCAGGCGTAAAACATCCCTTGCAGCAAGACCACAAGGGGTCACACCGGCCTTCATGAGCTTTGCCCAAACCAGTTCGCGCCAGAATAACCGGATTTGAACCAATGCTTGATTCAAAGACAGAGTAGTACTCCAAATCTGGAAGTTCATTGACCATTGATTTCAAAGTCTCAAAGGCTTTTGGGCCTTGGAGAGCAAGTAATGAAAAAATATTAGAAAGGTTCGTAAAGGTGCAATCAAATCCTGTTTTTTTAGTTTTCATCCATTCGAAGTCTTTATCGATATTGGAAGCGTTGACACAAATCATAACTCGACCAGGAGCAATTTTATAAACGATTAAGTCATCAACCACGGTCCCGTTTTCGCGGCAAAGTGGAGAGTAGATGGCCTTTCCCTGGGGAGCAGAGAGGATATCATTCGTTACCAGATAATCTGCAAAAGCCTCCGCGTCTTTTCCATCGATGAAAAATTCACCCATATGAGATACATCAAAGACACCAACGCTATTTCTTACAGCCAAAGCCTCATCCTTCACGGATGTATATTGAACCGGCATCTCCCAGCCAGCAAAGGGAACAATTTTTCCACCAAGTTTGACATGCTCATCATACAGATGAGTTTTGAATAATTGTGTCATGCTTATCCTTTAAGTTGATTTTCAGTGGCGGAAATTAGATTTTCGATAAGGGAAACCACAGTCATTGGACCTACTCCACCGGGAACTGGTGTTAAACCACCTGCGACGCTACTAACCTCTGGTGCCACGTCACCAGTTAGTTTTCCATTCACCGTATTCATGCCAACGTCGACCACAATTGTTTTTTTATTGGGATTGAGATGCTTAGGCTGAATAAAGTGAGCTTTTCCAATCGCTGAAATTAAGATGTCTGCGATCTTAGTGATGTCTTCAAGGTTTTTGGTATGTGAATGGGCCAGAGTAACAGTTGCGTTGAAATTGGAGAGCAACATGGAAAGGGGTTTACCTACGATTAAACTACGACCCACGACCACGACATGTTTGCCTTCAAGATCCACTCCATAAAACTTCAGGAGGTGGATGATGCCCTTAGGAGTGCAAGGTATTAATAGTTTGAGATTGGTAGTCCCAGTATAAATATGCTGGGTGTTTAAGCCGTGAAATCCGTCTATGTCTTTAGACGGCAAAATTAAATTTGAAAGGTTTAGCCTTTTTAAATGCTCACTAACAGGAAGCTGAATAATGACCCCATGAATTTTGGGGTCATGGTTTAACTTCTCGATATGAGCGAGAAAATCATGCTCCGAAATATTGGCAGGAAGTTGCAATAAATTGAAAGTCGCACCAACTTCTTCACAGACTTTTTTCTTGTTTCTGATGTAGCTCAAACTTGCCGGGCTATCCCCAACCAAAACGACACACATTGAAGGAACAGTGCCGCGATTTCTTAAAGTTTCACATCGAGACTTTAAGTCCCTTTTCATCTGTTCCACGATAGGAGATGCGGATAGTATTTGTGCTGTCATATTAGGTTGCTAAACTATAGTTGGTGAGATGTAAAAAGTCCTTTATTATTTAAACTTCGTGCAGTATCTCTTGGGAATGAAAACAAAATTCTATATAGGGCTTGGATTGCAACTTTTCGGGCTTATTGCCGTAGGACTTTGTTTTATCTCCGGAGTAACAAATGGAGACTACGGAACGTTTGAATTGGCCCAGTTAGTTATTGGCTCTTTTGCCTTCTACGTTGGAAATTATCTAAAAGGCCGCTCTCTCGGGTAGACGCCACATTCTTTATTCCTGTACAATTTCCGTACATGATTGTTTTAGCTATAGATCCAGGTTCAGTTACCGCCGGTTATGCCCTTCTGCAACAAGAGGGTCGTAAAATTAATTATATAACGTCTGGAATCTTAAAGTTTAATAGCGATGATGAATTTTTAGATAGAGTAAAAGATATTTACGATCAAACTTTTAAACTGGTCGAACTTCATTCGCCTGACGAAATCGCCCTTGAATCTCTTATATTTGTCAAAAGTCCGGCAGCACTTATCAAGTTGGCTCAATCTCGAGGCGCTATGTTGGCAGCATTAACTCAAAAATATCATCAGAAAATTTATGAGTACGCCCCCAATCTGGTTAAATCAACCGTCACGGGGCACGGCCATACCGATAAAGAGGGCATTCAAAAAGTTCTTCAGCAATATCTTGGATTAACAAATTTTAAAACTCACGATGAAAGTGATGCTGTAGCCATTGCTCTTTGTCATTTACTCAACCGTAATGTCCTCAGAGTCAATATTCCCAAAAAGAAGAAACCAAATTCGAAGAAATATGGGAATGGTCTCGCATCAGCATTGGCCCATAAAATTAAGGAAAAGGTCTTATGATCGGATACATATCAGGCACTGTTGTTTATTCTGACTCTCAAAAATCTATCATTCTCACTCCCCAAGGAGTCGGGTACGAAGTCAGTACCTCTACCCCAATGGTTCCAAATCGCGATGTTGCTCTTTATATCTCACATATTATTAGAGAAACGGCTCAGGATCTTTACGGATTTGAGTCTATGGATGACAAAAAATTCTTTGAAATGCTTCTCGATGTAAACGGAATTGGGCCTAAGTCCGCATTTTCTTTAGTGACTCATTTGGGTGTGCAACAAATAATTAGTGCGATCACATTTGATAATACAGATTTGCTTAAATCTGCACCCGGAGTTGGTAAAAAAAGTGCCGAACAGATTGTTCTTTCGTTAAAAGATAAAATATCAAAACTTGAAATTGGCTTCTCTACCCGAGAAAAACCCATTAAAGCTGGGGCGAAAGTTTCAGTTGAAAATCAACATGATGCGATGTTGGTCAAAGAGACCCTCGCAGCATGCCAAGGCTTGGGCTTTAAAGATCAGGACGTTCTCCCCATGATTCAAAAGCACTTACAAAACGGTTTAACTGTAAAACCTGAAGATTTAGTTAAAATGATCCTAAAAGAGTTAAGGTAATTCATGGCCGATAGAATTGTAACTGGCGACGTCACACAAAATGAGCGTGAACAAGAGGCCCAACTGAGACCTCAGAATTTTTCTGAGTTTATAGGACAGAATAAAGTCATCGATAATATTGATCTTATGGTGAAGTCCTCCATCATGAGAAAAACAGCAATGGATCACGTGTTGCTTTCGGGTCCTCCTGGCCTTGGCAAAACTTCACTCGCAATGCTGATTTCAAAAGCCCTGGGTTCTGAGCTTCATTTGGTGTCCGGCCCGGCGATTGAAAAGAAAGGGGATATCGCTGCAGTTCTGACAAATCTTAAACCCAAAGATGTGCTCTTTATTGATGAAATTCACCGGATGCATATTACAGTTGAGGAAATTCTGTATTCCGCCATGGAGGATTTTCGTCTTGATATTTTAATTGGACAAGGAGCCTCTGCTAGGACGATGCAGATTGATTTGGCCCCATTTACTCTCATTGGTGCAACAACACGCTCTGGACTACTTTCGAATCCACTTCGTGATCGTTTCATGGCGCACTTAAACTTTGATTTTTATGAGCCTGAAATGTTGGGTAAAATTCTTATGAATAATGCCCGCAAAATGAATATCGAAATGTCTTCAGAAGCCAAAATGCAAATTGCACAACGCTCGCGTGGAACACCCCGAATTGCCAATCGTATTCTGCGAAGAGTGAGAGATTACGCTTTAGTGAATAAATCTAAACAAGTTGAACTCAAAGAAGTACAGGCAGCTCTAAGTCTTCTAGATATCGATGATCTCGGATTAGATTCCATGGATAGAAAAATACTATCAGTCATGAAAAACTACTATCAGGGCGGCCCAGTCGGTATTGAAGCTCTGGCAGCAACTTTGGGCGAAGATAAACAAACGATTGAAGAGGTTTACGAGCCTTATCTACTCAAAGAAGGCTTAATCTTAAGAACACCTAGAGGAAGAACTCTGTCGGAAAAAGCCCTGAAACAAATCAGTTAATTTAAAGCACTGTGGCTTTTGTTTTATGTTGATGTATACATGGATTGAGAAATGATCCTGATCCAGACCACCTCATGCACTGGAGACAAAATGAATGACGCCAAAGAGATTCTGATTATTGATGATGAAAACGATATTCGTACTTCATTAATAGAATTTTTGGAAGATGAAGGGTACACCCTGGCCCAGGCCGCAAATGGTTTGGCCGGACTCGAATATCTTAGGGCCAATCCCCATCCCAAACTCGTGGTTGTAGATTATATGATGCCGGTAATGGGGGGGGAGGAATTTTGTCTCGTTTGTAAGAATGATGCTCAGTTAAAAACGATACCGATTGCCTTACTTTCGGCGGCCTGTGTTGCCGATAACAAACTTCAGGAGATGCACTTGGCCGGCGTCATTGATAAACCAATTGATATCGATAAATTTTTGGCTTTTGTGGGAAGCCATTGCCGCACAGACTCGTAAAAAACCATTATCTGACAAAAACTATAATCTTTTATACATACAGCACAATTTTCTTTGCTACAAATCTGTAAAATTCGTTTATACTTGACCAGCGTACGACTTATTAGAAGGTTAGCGATGATATATCAACGTACTCTGGCGAAAGAAGTGAAGGTAACTGGGATTGGACTGCATTCAGGTAAGAAAGTTACCATGAAGTTAATCCCCCAGGAATCTGACTTCGGTATTCAATTTATCCGAACCGATATTTCCGGTGCTCAAGCCATGAAGGCCAATGCTTTAACTGTTGGAACGACTGAAAATGCAACGACTCTTGGATCTGGTCTAGAAGCCGTGCACACAGTTGAGCATTTACTAGGTACGCTTTATGGACTTGGTATTGATAACGTCATGATTGAAATCGATGGCCCGGAAGTTCCAATTATGGATGGCTCTGGGGCTTCGTTTGTGTTTCTTCTTAAAGAAACTGGGATTAAAAACCTCAATAAATCTAAGAAATTTCTAGTTATTTTAGACACCGTAAGGGTCGAGAAAGATGGAAAATGGGCTCAATTTGAGCCCCATTCAAACTTATCTATTGATTCAACCATTGTATTTGCTCACCCTATGATTAAAACTCAGCGTTTTGGATTTGAGTTTTCGTGCGAGAATTTTATCAATGATATTGCACGGGCCCGGACATTTGGTTTTGCTCGCGATGTGGATATGCTTAAGCGCAAAGGCCTCATTAAAGGTGGATCCCTCGATAACGCTATCGTTTTAGACGATTACAAAGTGATGAATAGTGAAGGGCTCAGATTTGATAATGAATTTGTCCGGCACAAAATTCTAGATACCATCGGTGACGTGAGCCTTTTGGGCTATGAAATCGCTGGCAAGATTACAACTTATAAGTCGGGTCACAATCTTCATAACCTCCTATGTCGTAAGCTCCTTGAAACACCATCGGCTTATGAAATAGTTGCTGCTTCTGCTCTCAAAGCTGAAGTGCGTGAAGCCCATAAATTACCACAATTTATCTCCGTTTCTCACTGATCTTTTCCCAATCCACAGAGTTTAAGCTAACATGATTTAAACACCATGGAGGGTTTTATGCGTCTATTAATCTTAGGACTTCTTTTTCTGTCATTTAGTGTTCACGCTGCTGAATGGAATGATCTGGAAATGGATCAAAAATATACACTTACTCAGTCGTTTCAGTTGCCTCAAATTGAAAGAAGTGCCTCACTTGTGGATTTTCTTGAAGGCGAAGAAGTTGTATTAAAAGACATTATAGCTCTCGATATGATCAAGGTGATGCTCTTCAAATTTGACTATAAAAATTGTCCTGGTCCTGACATGAAGACTGACATGGAAATCATCCCTGTCAAGAACACAGCTCCCGTGGTAGAGGTTGGGGCACAACTAGAAAAATGCTCATTAGAAATTTTCATTGAGAGTAAAGACTTAATGAGCACAAGTTTTTTTGAATAAGAGGATCTATGAGACTTTCCCAAGGCTACTGGCAAACTTTAAAAGAAACTCCTTCTGATGCAGACATCGTCTCCCAACAACTGATGATGAGAGCGGGTCTGATGTATAAAACCGGTGCCGGACTTTATACATACCTTCCAATGGCGCTCAAATCGCTTAAGAAAATTGAAAATATTATTCGTGAAGAATTAGATAAAATAAATTGTTTTGAAGTTCAAATGCCGGTCATGACTCCAGCAGAACTTTGGCAAGAAACCGGTCGTTTAGAGACGATGGGCGGACAAATGCTAAGGGTAAAAGATAGAGCGGAGAGAGAAATTTGTTTTTCTCCGACCAATGAAGAAACAGTGACAGATCTCTTCCGCCGCACGGTGAGTTCTTACAAACAACTCCCTGTTTGCCTCTACCAAATCAATACTAAATTCAGGGATGAAATTCGCCCACGTTTTGGTTTAATGCGTGCACGTGAGTTCACCATGAAAGATGGTTACTCCTTCCATATGGATAAAGCGTCTTTGGATAAATTTTACGACGAAATCTACATTGCTTATGAAACGATATTCAAACGCTTGGGACTGGATTTTATCATTGTAGAAGCTGACGGTGGAGCGATGGCCGGTGGCGGAGCTAAAACCCATGAATTTCAGGTTGTGGCCGATAATGGTGAAGACTATGTCGTGACAGTGCCTAAGACCGGTTTTGCTGCCAATATTGAAAAAGCCATTACTGTTCGAAAGGACATTGTCTTGGCAGCGGCAGCTGAACTCACAAAGTTTGCGACTCCCAATCAAAAAACATGTGAAGAAGTCTGTACCGTTCACGGCTTTCCCATTACACAAAGTTTAAAATCTTTGGTGATGAATGCCGTCATTAATGGCAAAGATCAATTCTTTATGGTCATGCTTCTGGGAGATGATTCTCTAAACGAAGTGAAATTTAAAAATAAAGTTGCTGCTGAACATATTCGTCCAGCTCAACAAGCGGAACTTGAAAATCTTGGACTCGTTAAGGGTTTCATGGGGCCAACCACTGAAGCCCAAGGCTTTAAAATTATTTACGATGAAGCGATTGATATGAATGCTTCATATGTTGTAGGTGCGAACGAAGTAGACCATCACTTAAAAGGCTTTGTTCCTTCTCGTGATACCAAGCCAAAAAACTTCAGAGCGGACATGAGAATGGCCAAAGAAGGTGACTTTATTGGTGACGATCAGGTCGTGCTTAAAAAAGGAATTGAAGTTGGTCATCACACCAATAATGGGTTGCTACGGCATCGGTGTGACTCGTGTACTCGCTTCAGCTATCGAGCAGAGCAATGACAAGGATGGGATCATTTTCCCGCCTTCTATTTCACCTTATGATCTTTATTTGGGTTACATCGGCAAAACGCCAGAGACTAAAGAAGTAGTTGAAGGCCTCTATTTAGAATTTAAAAAATCTGGATATGACGTACTTTTTGATGACCGACAACTGGGTCCAGGCCAAATGTTTAAGGACGCGGATTTAATTGGCCTACCTCTACGATTAATACTTGGAGAGCGAGACTTTCTGGCGACTGGTGAAATCGAAATTAAAGTTCGGAAAACTGGTGAAACACTAAAAGTTAAAAAAGATGAGCTACTCAAAACGGTAAAAAATAAACTGCAAGAGCTGGGCAAATGGAACTAGATTTCGAACTCATTTTTGGTCTGCATAGTATTGCAGCTGCACTGAAGAACCCCATGCGTATTCATCAGAGGCTCGTTGCAACTGATGAGGGCTTGATGGAGCTTCAGCGCAAGCACAACATTAATCCTAAATCTTTAAACGTAAAAATAGAGATTCTTGCCAGTCATGAATTGCAGGAATCCGCTAAGTTTTTGTGTATGGAAATGGATGTGGAGTTTTTTCGTGTCCCAGGTGGGATCTACTTACAAACGTCTCCGCTTCAAACTTATACCATTCAAGAATTTTTGAAGCGTCCCCAGTCTAAATTACTGGCTCTGGATCAAATTACTGATGTCCATAATGGTGCTGCCATTCTGAGATCGGCATGTTTTTACGGTATTAATGGGGTCTTGATTCCTTCTTCTAAATCCTTTGGATTAACTCCCTCATTTTATAGAATTGCCTCTGGTGCTACTGAGTACGTGAATTTGATACGCGTGAGCTCGCTAAGCAAGGCCGTTACTCAGCTCAATGATGCTGGATATATGACAGTGGGCCTTTCTGAGCATTCTTCAGAAAATCTCACGCAAGAAGATCTACGGGCCCAAAAGAAAATTTGTTTGCTGCTGGGTGCCGAAGAAACCGGATTATCCAACGCTGTCGCCAGACTGGTGCAGAAAAACATGAGTCTTCCCTCTCAGGGCGAGATAAAGTCGCTGAATGTTGCATCAGCTGCTGCCATTGCTATGGAAAAATGTTTTGGCCTGTAGACTAAAAAAGCTTGATTTCGTAACGATCAGCCATTATAAATTCAGACTCATCGATTTACGTTGGTGTTATGGGCTGCTCTAGCTCAGTTGGTAGAGCAACGGTTTTGTAAACCGTAGGTCGCAGGTTCGACTCCTGTGAGCAGCTCCATTTAAATGGCGTGGTTCCCGAGTGGCCAAAGGGAGCAGACTGTAAATCTGCCGGCGTTAGCCTTCGATTGTTCGAATCAATCCCACGCCACCATTTTTTGATGGCGTATTTATTGGTGTTTTTGTTTTTTTTCGACGCGGGTGTAGCTCAGTTGGTAGAGCGCCAGCCTTCCAAGCTGGAAGTCGAGAGTTCGAGCCTCTTCGCCCGCTCCATTCTTTAGTGAATGGAGTTTTTGGATCCTGTTCTACTTTATTCCAGGAAATGTGCTCGCATGGCTCAGAGGTAGAGTACTTCCTTGGTAAGGAAGGGGTCCCGAGTTCGATTCTCGGTGCGAGCTCCACTTTCTTCACTTGGGGCGAGATCAGTTTTTTTTATTGTCAGCGTGGTATAAGGTAGAGCATACTCTACCAGTCAAAAACATAGATACAGGATCACATAACTTTTTGTAAGGAGAAGCCCCATGGCTAAGGAAAAATTTGATCGTAGTAAGCCGCATGTAAACATCGGTACTATCGGTCACGTCGATCACGGTAAAACAACACTTACTGCTGAGATATCGATTCAGCTCCTGAAGAAAAAGCACGTGGTATTACAATTAATACAGCACACGTTGAATATTCAACAGCTAACCGTCACTACGCTCACGTAGACTGTCCGGGACACGCAGATTATGTAAAAAACATGATTACTGGTGCTGCTCAGATGGATGGTGCAATTCTTGTTGTTGCTGCGACTGATGGCCCTATGCCTCAGACTCGTGAGCACATCCTTCTTGCTCGTCAGGTTGGAGTTCCTTCACTAGTTGTTTTCATGAACAAGATCGACATCGCAGATCCTGAGCTTGCTGAACTAGTTGAAATGGAAATCAGAGAGCTTCTTTCTAAATATAAATATCCTGGTGACGAGATACCTATAGTTAAAGGTTCAGCTCTTGCTGCAGTTGAAGGCAAGAACCCTGAGCTTGGCGAAAAAGCTATTATCGCACTTATGGAAGCTGTGGATTCTTATATCCCAACTCCAGCTCGTGACATTGATAAGCCGTTCCTTATGCCTGTGGAAGATGTTTTCTCGATCTCTGGTCGTGGAACAGTTGTAACTGGCCGTATTGAGCGTGGAATTGTGAAGGTTGGGGAAGAGATCGATATCATCGGTATCAAAGACCTTCAGAAGACTGTAATTACTGGTGTTGAAATGTTCCGTAAACTTCTTGATGAAGGACGTGCGGGAGATAACGTTGGTCTTCTTCTTCGTGGTACTAAGAGAGAAGATATCGAGCGTGGTCAGTGTATGATCAAGCCGGGAACTGTTAAGCCTCACTCTAAGTTCCGTTGCGAAGTGTATATTTTGACTAAAGAAGAGGGTGGACGTCATACTCCAATCTTCAAAGGTTATCGTCCACAGTTCTACTTCCGTACTACGGATGTAACTGGTTCAATCACATTGAACGAAGGTATGGAAATGATTATGCCGGGCGACAATACTTCATTTGCTGTTGAGCTTATTGCTCCAATCGCTATGGAGAAGGGTCTTCGTTTAATCATTGCTTAATATGTAATGCACGGGGCCAACCAGGTTTCACTTGGTTGGCCCTTTTTTTTGCTTTTTAAGGGCGTATAGCTCCAACGGTAGAGCGTTTGATTCCAAATCAAAATGTTGAAGGTTCGAATCCTTCTGCGCCCGCCACTTAATAAGTCAATCAAATTCACTTTTTTAGTAGACATAACTCCCATCATTTTGCATAAATGTGTGTTCGTTTACGTTTATATTGAGGTTTATAATGTCTGTGGCTTCCAATGAAGATGGAAAGAAGTGGATTCAATCTACTGTTGCTTTAACTTGTATCCTTTTGGTGTATGTACTAATTAGTTTTTTCGAAAAGCTTGCTGAGTGGTTTGCTTTAGAAACAATGGTTCCATATTACTTCGGAATTACACAATTTGTTTCTGTTGTGATCGGTCTTACGACTTACATAATGGTTTTTAAAAATCCAAACTCATCTGAATTTCTCACTAATGTTTATCAAGAAGTGGTGAAAGTCGTTTGGCCAGATAAACAACAAACTTGGCGTCACACAGTCGTAATTATGATTGCTGTTACGATCATGGGTTTTGTTTTTGGATTTTTTGATTTTGGTGCAAATTTCTTACTCGGTTTGGTTAATAAATAAGGATCTCACTATATGACTGATGCAGCTCCAGAAAAAGTACTTGCCGCAGGAGATACTCCTGATTTCAAGTGGTACATCGTTCACGTCCTTAGTGGATTTGAAAATCGCGTATTAAAAACTCTTAAAGAGCGTATTGTGAATCACAATATGACTGAATACTTTGCAGAAATCATCGTTCCAGAAGAGAGCGTTGTTGCAAATGTAAACGGTAAGAAAAGAACGATGAAGAAGAAATTCTTCCCAGGCTACGTTTTGATTAAAATGATCATGACTGAGAAGACTTGGCACTTAGTAAAAGACACAGACAAAATCACTGGATTCATTGGTGGAACTAAAGATAAGCCAATGCCTATATCTGACGAGGAAGCAGCCTCTATGACTGCTAGCTTGGCTGAAGGCTTCAAGCGTACGCGTTCAGTTGCGAACTTCTCTGAAGGTGATTCAGTTAAGGTTATTGAAGGTCCATTTACTTCTTTCGTTGGAACTGTTGAAAACATTTCTGATAAGGGCAAAGTGAAGGTTCAGGTTTTGATTTTCGGTCGTCCAACACCAGTAGAACTAGAATTCTCTCAAGTAGAGAAGGTTTAATAATAAAAGCGGGAGACCTTAGGGTCGTCGGTACCGCCAGGAGAATTTATGGCTAAAAAAGTCACAGGCTTTATTAAGTTACAGATCGCAGGTGGAAAAGCAAATCCATCACCACCAATCGGTCCAGCACTCGGTCAACGTGGTGTAAACATCATGGAATTCTGTAAGGCATTCAATGCTCGTACACAGAAAGACATGGGAGTTACACTTCCTACGATCATCACTGTGTATTCTGACAGAACGTTCACGTTCGTTACGAAAACACCTCCAGCAACTTATCTATTGAAGGATAAGACTAAGCTTCAATCAGGTTCTAAAAAGCCTGGTCATGAAGTGGCCGGTTCAGTATCTGAAAAAATCGTTTCTGAAGTTGCAAAAGCTAAAGAAGTTGATTTAACAGCTGCTACACATGAGGCTGCGAAGCGTACTATTGAAGGTTCAGTCCGTTCAATGGGTCTTAAACTGGATTATAAGTAATTAACGGGAGATCGAAAGATCGTTTGCACCGGGAGGAAAAAAAATGAAAAAGATATCGCCTAAATATACAGAAGCAGCGAAGAAAGTAGATAAAACAAAACTCTACACTGTAGCTGAAGCTATTAACCTTGTTAAAACTGTTGCATTCGCAAAGTTTGACGAAACTGTTGATTGTGCTTTCAGACTTGGAATTGATCCACGTCACGCTGATCAAATGGTTCGTGGAGCTATTGTTATGCCTGCAGGTACTGGTAAGAAAACAACTGTGGTTGTAATCACAGCTGGTGAAAAACTAGCTGAAGCTGAAAAAGCTGGCGCAGATTTCGTTGGTGGTGAAGATATCATCAACAAGATTGCTGGCGGATGGATGGATTTCGATCGCGTTATTGCTACTCCAGATATGATGGGGAAAATTGGTAAGATCGCTCGTATTCTAGGTCCACGCGGTTTAATGCCAAACCCTAAGCTTGGTACAGTTACAGCTGACGTTGTAAAAGCAATTGCAGAGCAGAAAGCTGGTAAAGTTGAATACCGTGCAGATAAAAACGGTATCGTTCACGTACCAATAGGTAAAAAATCTTTCACTGAAGCTCAGCTTGCTGAGAACTTCAAAGCAGTTTGTGGCGCTATCGTTCGTGCGAAGCCTTCATCTGCGAAAGGGACTTATATTAAGTCGCTTGCTATGAGCACGACTATGAGCCCAGGTGTTAGAATCGACACTGTTGATGCTACTACTGTTTCAGTTTAATTAATTTACGTTGAAGGGGTTGAAGATAGCCGGTTTCTTCTCAATGAAGAGTAAAGCCTGCCGAAACTCCCCTCCATATATTACTAACGGAGGATTTGATCTATGATGACACGTGCAGAAAAAGACGTAGTAGTCACATCAATCAAGCAGATTATCGAGAAGTCACAAGCTGTCTTCTTGACCAACCTCGTAGGTATTCCATCGGTTGATTCGGTAAGAATCAGAAAGAATGTTCGCGAAGCTAAGGGCCATATGGTCATTACTCGTAACACTCTTTTCGCTCGCGCGGCTAAGGGTACTTTCGCTGAAGGTCTTCTGGCTGATTTGAAAGGCTCTACAGCAGTAGCTTTCGCTTATGAGGATGCAGCAGCAGTTGCAAAAATCATTAACGATGCTTCTGGAGAATTCACGGATATCGTAACCATTAAGGGCGGTATGCTTGGAACTCAAAAGTTAACAAAAGCGGAAGTTGTGGCACTTGCGAAATTGCCATCACGCGACCAGATGCTTGGAACATTGCTTGCTACATTCAATGCACCAGTATCAGCTTTTGCAAGAGTACTTTTTGCAATACAAGAGCAAAAACAAGGTGGAGCTGCTCCGGCCGCTGCTACTGAAAACGCTTAATTTAAAATTATTATTATTTAGGAGAAATTTATGTCTATTACAAATGATCAACTAATCGAACACGTATCTAAAATGTCAGTTCTTGACCTTGCTAACTTGGTTAAAGAGCTTGAAACAAAATTCGGCGTTTCTGCAGCTCCTGTTGCAGTTGCTGGTGGCGCTGCTGCTGGTCCTGCTGCTGAAGAAAAAACTGAATTCACAGTTATGCTTACTGATAAAGGTGCTACTGCAATTAACGTAATTAAAGAAGTACGTGCTATTACTGGTCTTGGTTTGAAAGAAGCTAAAGATCTAGTAGAAGGTGCTCCTAAGATGGTTAAAGAAGGCGTAACTAAAGATGAAGCTGCTGAACTCAAGAAGAAACTTGAAGCAGCTGGCGCTAAGGTTGAAATTAAGTAATTTAGTATTAAGTCCCTGGGGATTTCGTGGAAGCATACTTCGGTGTGCTTCCATTTTTGCGTTTTAATAGAATATTCGAATTAGTAGAGCTTCCATACGAGGAGTCATTAAATGACAAAAGTATTCGCCCCTAACGAGTGGACACGAAGAAGTTTCAGTAAAAACGACTACGTGATGTCTCCACCGAGCTTGATGAAATTGCAGATCAGCTCGTACGAGGATTTCCTTCAAAAAGATATACCTCCTGCAAAACGTGAAGAGAAAGGTCTCCAAAACGTTTTCAAGGGAATTTTCCCAATCTTCGATTTCAACAAGACAGTATCTTTAGAGTTCGTTAGTTACACACTAGAAGAGCCTAAATACTCAGTAACTGAATGCCGTGCACGCGGTATTTCATATGAATCACCATTGAAGGTGACTGTTCGATTGATCTTTTTTGATCTCACAACTGAGAGAGAAGATGGTCAGCGTACTATTTCATCAATTAAAGAACAGGAAGTTTACCTCGGTAATATTCCTCTAATGGCCCCAACTGGGTCATTCATATTCAACGGAACTGAGCGAGTAATCGTATCTCAGCTTCACCGTTCTCCAGGGATTATCTTTGAGCACGATTCTGGTAAGAAGCACTCTTCAGGTAAGCTTCTTTATTCAGCTCGTATTATCCCTCATCGTGGTTCTTGGTTAGATTTCGAATTTGATCATAAAAACATTCTTTACGCTCGTATCGATCGTAAACGTAAGTTCCACGCTACAGTAATTCTTAAGGCAATGGGCTACTCAGTAGCTGATTTACTTAAAGCATTCTACCCACTTGAGAAAATCAATCTTTCTGAGAAAGGTTACTCTCGTGAGCTAGACTATGAACTGTTAACAGGTGCTCGTATTGATGATGATATTCTTCACCCTAAAACTGGCGAAGCAATCATTAAGAAAGGCAAAAAGATCACTAAGCCTGCAGTTAAAAAACTTCAGGAATCTGGTCTTAAATCTCTTCCACTTAAACTTGAAGAAGTTATTGGAAAAGTTATTGCTGATGATATCTACGACAAATCAACAGGTGAAGTAATCGCTTCTGCTAATGAAGCTTTAACAGAATCTAAGATTTTCGAATTCATGAAAGCTGGAATTAAGTCAGTTGATGTTATCTACATCGATAACGTCAATTACTCTGACCAGATCAGAAATACTCTTTATTTGGATAAAACTCATTCAACTGAAGAAGCTCTAATCAAAATTTTTGAAAGACTTCGTCCGGGTGAGCCTCCAACAATTGAAGCTGCTGAAACTCTTTTCGGTGGATTATTCTTCAATGCTACAAAATACGACTTATCTAAAGTTGGTCGTATGAAGATCAACTACAAATTTGGTCTTGATATCCCAGTTGCTAACACTGTTCTAACTAAAGAAGATATTTTAACTACGGTTAAATATCTGGTTGATTTGAACAACGGTAAAGGTCAAGTCGATGATATCGATCACCTTGGTAACCGTCGTGTAAGAGCTGTTGGTGAGCTTCTTGAAAACCAATTCCGTGTTGGTTTAGTAAGAATGGAGAGAGCGGTTAAAGAAAGAATGTCGATTCAAGAACTCGACACAATGATGCCGCACGATCTAGTTAACCAAAAACCTGTAGCTGCAGCGGTTAAGGAGTTCTTCGGATCTTCTCAATTGTCTCAGTTCATGGATCAAACAAATCCACTTTCTGAAGTAACTCACAAACGTCGCCTTTCTGCCCTAGGCCCAGGTGGTCTAACAAGAGAGCGCGCAGGGTTCGAAGTACGTGACGTTCACGCAACTCACTACGGACGTATGTGTCCGATTGAGACGCCAGAGGGACCAAATATTGGTCTTATCACTTCACTTGCTACTTACGCTAAAGTTTCTGAATACGGATTCATTGAAACTCCTTATAGAGTTGTGAATGAAGATCGTTCTTTAGAGAAAAAAATCAAGTACTTCTCTTCTTTCGAAGAAGAAGGAAAAATTATCGCCCAAGCCGACAAGCAATTTATTAAAGATGGCAAAGTATCAGGCAACTTAATCGCTGCTCGTAAGCAGGGTGAACTTGCTCTAGTTGATGCCACTGAAGTTGACTTGATGGACGTTTCTCCATCTCAGATGATTTCGATCGCTACATCATTAATTCCGTTCCTTGAGCACGATGATGCTAACAGAGCTTTGATGGGTTCAAACATGATGAGACAGGCAGTACCTGTTGTGAAAACTGATGCTCCACTAGTTGGAACAGGAGTTGAATCAACTGTTGCTCGTGACTCTGGTGCGATTTTGTTCGCAGGCCACGACGGTAAAGTAATCTTCGTTGATTCTAACCGTATCGTTATCCAGCGTGACAATTTCAAAGATGAAGAATCAGGCGTAGATGTTCATAAACTCGTTAAATACCAGCGTTCTAACCAGAACACTTCTATTAACCAGAAAGCTTTGGTTAAAGAAGGCGATATCGTTCACGCAGGTGACGTAATTGCAGATGGTCCAGCTACTCAATTTGGTGATCTTGCTCTAGGACAAAACATCCTCGTAGCGTTCATGCCTTGGGGTGGTTATAACTACGAAGATTCAATTCTTATAAACGAGAAGATTCTTGCTCAAGATGTATTCACTACAATCCACATCGAAAACTACGAAGTGGAAGCTCGTGATACTAAACTTGGTAAAGAAGAGATCACTCGCGATATTCCAAACGTTTCTGAAGAGGCCCTTAAAGACCTTGATGAAGCTGGTATTATCCGTGTTGGTGCGATTGTAAAAACTGGGGACATCCTGGTTGGTAAGATCACTCCAAAAGGTGAAACTCAACTTTCTCCGGAAGAAAAACTTCTTAAAGCTATCTTCGGTGATAAAGCTGGTGACGTTAAAGATACGTCTCTTCGCGTTCCTTCATCGGTTCGTGGAACAGTTATTGATGCTCACGTCTTCACTCGTGAAGGTGTTGAACTTGATGCTCGTTCAAAAGCGATTATTGAAAAAGAAACAGCTCTTGTTCGTCGTGATGAAAGCATTGAGATTAAAGCTATCCAGCGTTCAGCAATTAAGAAAATTGCAGACATGCTTGGTGGAGCAACAATCGAAGATAAACTCGTTTCTGAAGATGGTTCAACAGAACTATTGAAGAAAGGAACTAAAATTACAGATGAAGTTCTCTATTCAATTCCTTTCGAATTGATTGGTTACCTTCCTCTTAAAGCTGACCTGGAAGAAAAACTATCTGAGTACTTTGCTGATATTCGTAACCGTGTGAATCGTGTACGTGCAAAATCAAACGAAGAGATCGCTAAACTTCACAAAGGTGACGAGCTTCCTCCTGGTGTTATTAAGAAAGTTGTCGTTTACATCGCCATTAAGCGTAAGCTTCAGGCCGGTGATAAAATGGCGGGACGTCACGGTAACAAAGGTGTTATTTCACGAGTTCTCCCAATGGAAGATATGCCGTATATGGCCGATGGTACTCCAGTAGAAATCGTATTGAACCCACTAGGGGTTCCTTCACGTATGAACATTGGACAGCTATTTGAGCTTCACTTAGGTTGGGCTGGTCGAGGTCTTGGAGACAAGATTCGTTACATGATGGAACAGCAAATGGAGCTCCATCGTATTAAGGATCTAATTTCTAAAATCTACAAAACTCCAGAGACTGATGCTTGGTTGAAAAAAGCTTCAGATGCTCAAGTTAAAGAGTTGGCAGAAAAACTTCAAACAGGTGTGAGATTCTCATCTCCAACTTTTGATGGTGCTACTGAAGAAGATATTGAAGAGATGTTTGATCTTGCTGAACTTGATCGTTCAGGTAAGACAACACTATTCGATGGTATCACTGGTGATGCTTTCTCAGAAGAAGTGACTGTTGGTTCAATGTATATGTTGAAACTTCACCACTTGGTTGATGAGAAAATTCACGCACGTTCAACTGGACCTTACTCACTCGTTACTCAGCAGCCGCTTGGTGGTAAAGCTCAGTTCGGTGGTCAACGTCTCGGAGAGATGGAAGTGTGGGCCCTCGAAGCTTACGGTGCCGCTTATACTTTACAAGAGTTCCTAACTGTTAAGTCAGATGACGTAGTAGGAAGAACTCGTATGTATGAGTCAATCGTTAAAGGTGAGCAGGTTCTTGAACCTGGTCTACCGGAATCGTTCAACGTTCTTATCCGCGAACTTCAAGCGCTTGCTCTTGATGTGAAGCTTGAAGAACCGAACGTAGAGAACATTCTTTAATTTTTAGAACAGGCGAGGCTCAATGAAAGATTTATTAAATTTTTTCGATAAACCAAAAGATCCTGTCAGCGTTCAGGCCATTTCTATAAGAATGGCCGCTCCTGATACGATCCGTGAATGGTCGTTTGGTGAAGTTAAAAAACCAGAGACTATTAACTACCGTACTTTCAAACCTGAAAGAGATGGTCTTTTCTGTGCCAAAATTTTTGGACCAATCAAAGACTATGAGTGTATCTGCGGTAAGTACAAGCGTATGAAACACAGAGGCGTGGTTTGTGAGAAGTGTGGCGTTGAAGTTACACTTTCTAAAGTACGTCGCGAGCGTTGCGGACATATTGAGCTAGCTTCTCCTGTAGCCCATATCTGGTTTCTTCGTTCACTTCCTTCGCGTATTGGTGCTCTTCTTGATCTTTCTTTGAAAGATCTTGAAAGAATCCTTTATAACGAAGCATACATCGTAACTTCTTCAGCAACAGCTGAAGCAGAAGGTGGATTAGACGTTGGTTCAATTCTTTCTGAGCAAAGATATGCTGAACTTAAAACTGCCAATATCGACTTTAAGGCCGGTATGGGTGGCGAAATAGTTAAAGATCTTTTGGCCAAAGTAGACTTGGATATCCTGAACAAGGAACTTCGTCGTGGCCTTCGTGATGCAACAACGGATCTTGGTAAAGCTAAAATTATCAAGCGTCTTAAAGTTGTTGAATCACTTCTTAAATCACCAAACAGACCTGATTGGTTCATGATGGATGTTATTCCGGTTCTTCCACCGGATCTTCGTCCACTAGTTCCTCTTGAGGCTGGTCGTTTTGCTACTTCAGATCTTAACGACCTTTACCGTCGTGTGATCAACCGTAACAACCGTCTTAAACGCCTCAAAGAATTGAACGCTCCAGAAATCATCATCCGTAACGAAAAGCGTATGCTTCAAGAAGCTGTTGATGCTCTCTTTGATAACGGTCGCCGTGGAAAAGTTTTCACAGGTGCTAATAAGCGTCCACTTCGTTCACTTTCAGATATGTTGAAAGGTAAGCAAGGTCGTTTCCGTCAGAATCTACTTGGTAAACGTGTCGACTATTCTGGTCGTTCGGTTATTGTGGTTGGTCCTTACTTGAAACTTCACCAGTGCGGTCTTCCTAAGATGATGGCACTCGAGCTTTTCAAGCCTTTCATTTACAATAAATTGATCGAGAAAGGTCACTGTACAACTATTAAAGTTGCAAAACGTATGGTTGATCAGCAGAAGCAAGAAGTTTGGGATATCCTCGAGGACGTTGTTCAAGAGCATCCAATTCTTCTTAACCGTGCACCTACTCTTCACAGACTTGGTATTCAAGCTTTTGAACCAATCCTTATTGAAGGTAAAGCTATTCAACTTCATCCGCTCGTTTGTACAGCATTCAACGCTGACTTTGACGGAGATCAGATGGCCGTTCACGTTCCTCTATCTCTTGAAGCTCAGATCGAGTGTCGTATTCTCGCTATGTCGACAAACAACATTCTTTCTCCGAAAGATGGTACGCCAATTATCGTTCCTTCACAGGATATCGTTCTTGGTATGTACTATATGTCACGTGTGCGTCCGTTCGCTCGTGGTTACAACAAAGTGTTCTCTTCTAAAGAAGAAGCTCAATTTGCTTACCACACCAACAATCTTCACCTTCAGGCTCCAATTAAGATCCGTCTTAATGGTAAATTGATTGAAACAACTGTTGGCCGTACATTCGTCTACGATGTAACTCCTAAGTGTCTTGATTACGAAGTAATCAACAAGATCCTTAACAAGAAAGAACTCGCAAAACTTATCGACCTTGCTTACCGTAAGGGTACAGAGAAAGACACAGTGCTTTTTGCTGATGCTATTATGAAAATGGGTTATGAGTATGCTACTAAAGCGGGTATCTCAATCAACATCAAAGACATGGTTATTCCTAAAGAGAAGCCACAGATCATTGATACTGCTCAGGCAGAAGTTGATAAGATCACTAACGAGTATAACGAAGGTTCAATTACCAACGGTGAGCGATATAACAAGATCGTCGACGTTTGGGCTCAAACCAACGAAAAACTTTCTAAAGTGTTGATCTCCAACCTTTCAACTGCTGACTTCGTTTCTGAGAACGGAAAAGAATCACTTAAAGCTCCTTCATTCAACGCTATCTTCATGATGGCCGATTCGGGTGCCCGAGGTTCTAACGTTCAGATTCGTCAGCTTGCTGGTATGAGAGGTCTAATGGCCAAGCCGTCAGGCGAGATCATTGAAACTCCAATTACTTCAAACTTCCGTGAAGGTCTTACCGTTCTTCAATACTTCGCTTCTTCCCACGGTGCTCGTAAGGGTCTAGCAGATACAGCTCTTAAAACAGCTAACTCTGGTTACCTTACTCGTCGTCTTGTGGACGTAGCTCAGGACGGTATTATTCGTTCTACTGATTGTGATTCTCAAGACGGAATTATTCTCGTTTCACGAGTTGAAGCTGGAGAAATTGCAGAGCACGTAGCAAGCAGAGTTCTTGGACGTGTATCTCTTGAAGATCTTAAAGGTAAGAAAGGGAACACTCTTTTCCCTAGAAACCATATTTTCACAGAAAAAGATGTTGCCGTTATTACAGCTGAAGAAGTGGATCAGATCAAAGTTCGTTCTGTACTAACTTGTAAAGAGAAGTACGGATATTGCGCACTTTGTTTTGGACGCGATCTTTCACGCGGTAAGCTGGTGTCTCAAGGTGAAGCAGTTGGTATTATCGCTGCCCAATCAATTGGTGAACCAGGTACTCAGTTAACCATGCGTACGTTCCACATCGGTGGTACAGCGACTGCAGGAGCTCAAGTTAACAAAACTGAAGCTAAGACTGCTGGTAAGCTAGTATTCGAAAACGTTAAGACTGTTGGTCGTGATGACGGTTCATTCGTTATTATGAACAAAACAGGTGAGATTATCATTAAGACGGACGCTGGAGCTGAGAAAGAGCGTTACCCTGCAATTTACGGTGCAACTATCTTCTTCAAAGATGGTCAAGCTGTAGCAGTGGGTGACAGAATTCTCGAGTGGGATCCGTTCGCAATGCCAATCATGACTGAAGTTTCTGGAACAGTTAAATACGAAGACCTTGTACAAGGTGCTACGTATACAGAAGTACTTGATGCTGTAACTGGTCTCTCTCACCGAGTGATCATTGAAGCTAAAGGAAAAGAAGATATTTCTAAGCAACCACGTATTCTTATCGTGGACGATGCGGGTAACCCTATCATCGTTCCTGGTACAAAACGTATTGCCTCTTATTCATTACCTGTTGGTGCGAACGTGGTAGTAAATTCGGGAGATAAAATCGATGGTGGATTTGTTATCGCCAAAGTTCAACGTGAGTCGACGAAAACGAAAGATATCACAGGGGGTCTACCTCGAGTTGCAGAACTTTTCGAAGCAAGAAAGCCTCAGAACTCTTCACAGATCGCGGATATCGCAGGAAACATCGAGTATGGTCCTGAAGTTCGTGGATCTCGTAAGATCATCATTAAGCCAGAAGATGGTTCAGACCCAGTTGTCTACACTATCCCTAAAGGCCGTTATGTGATCGTTAACGAGGGAGATTATGTTCGTCCGGGTGACCAAATCATGGATGGACCTACTAACCCGCATGATATTCTACGTGTTCTTGGTGAGAAAGCGGTTGCTCGTTATATCACTGATGAAATTCAAGAAGTTTATCGCCTTCAAGGTGTTAAAATCGATGATAAACACATTGAAGTTATCGTTAGCCAAATGTTGAAGAAAGTTGAGATTACATCACCAGGTGATTCAGTTTTCGTTGAAGGTGATTCAGTTACTAAAGCTGAGTTCGCTAGAGAAAATGAGCGCTTGATATCTGAAAACCTACAGCCTGCTGGAGCGAAACCATTGCTTCTTGGTATTACAAAAGCTTCATTAACGACTGAGTCGTTCTTGTCTGCTGCGTCATTTCAGGAAACAACTAAGGTTCTTACTCAAGCAACACTTGAAGGTAAAAAAGATATTTTGTTGGGTCTTAAGGAAAACGTATTGATGGGCCGACTGATTCCAGCTGGTACTGGGATTCCTCGTTACAAGGAATTTCAAGCAGATGTGGTTACAGAAGAGACTCCATTCAATATGAATTTGTAGTAAATAATTAAAACTTGAATTAGCCAGTGCATTCTGTTAAATACACTGGCTAATCTCTAAAACTTGTAAGGAAACTAGGTATGCCTACTATTAACCAACTAGTGAGAAAAGGTCGCGATTTACAAAAAACGAAGACCAAATCTCCAGCTCTTGAGGGTTGCCCTCAACGTCGTGGTGTTTGTACTCGTGTTTATACAACTACTCCAAAGAAGCCAAACTCGGCTCTTCGTAAAGTATGTAAAGTTAAACTCACTAGCGGATATGAAGTAATTTCTTATATCGGTGGTGAAGGTCACAATCTTCAAGAACACAGTATTGTCCTACTTCGTGGTGGTCGAGTAAAAGATCTACCAGGTGTTCGTTACCATACTATCCGTGGTGCTCTCGATGCATCTGGTGTTGAAAAACGCCGTAAGCGTCGTTCACATTACGGCGCTAAGAAACCGAAGAAATAATTAAAGGGTAATATATGTCACGTAAACATCAAGCTCCACAAAGAGAAGTACTCCCTGATCCAAGATACGGGGATATCCTCATCACTAAAGTAATTAACTCTTTAATGTATGATGGAAAAAAATCAACTTCTGAGTCAAACTTCTACCAAGCACTAGACTTGGTTGAGAAGAAAACTGGCGAAGAAGGGATTAAAGTTTTCAAAAAAGCTATGAACAACATCAAGCCAGCTGTTGAAGTTAAATCTCGCCGTATTGGTGGGGCAACTTACCAGGTGCCTATAGAAGTTCGTCCTAACCGTAAGCAGTCTCTTGCTATCCGTTGGTTGCGTGATTACTCACGTACTCGCGCTGGTAAGAACATGGTTGAAAGAATTGCAGACGAGATTATCGATGCAGCTAACAACCGCGGTGGAGCTGTTAAGAAACGTGAAGACGTTTACAAAATGGCTGAGGCAAACAAGGCTTTCGCTCACCTTAAATGGTAATTTTTTAAGTTATCAAAAGGCCATCTTAGGATGGCCTTTTTTTTTGCAAAAAAACCATTGAAAAAATCCGCTTTAAGACCGATTCTAGGCGACTAAACAGAACGACGTTAATAAGAGACACCTTCAGAATGAAATCTACCGAGATTCATAGAGTCCGTAATATTGGAATCATGGCACATATTGATGCCGGTAAAACGACAACTACTGAGCGTATTCTCTTCTATACTGGTAAAAACTATAAAATCGGCGAAGTCCACGAAGGGACTGCAACGATGGACTGGATGGTTCAAGAGCAAGAGCGTGGAATCACCATCACCGCCGCCGCTACAACTTGTCTGTGGAATAATGCCGTCATTAACATCATCGATACCCCGGGACATGTAGACTTCACCATTGAAGTAGAGCGCTCTCTGCGCGTCCTCGACGGCGCTGTGGGCGTTTTCTGCGCCGTGGGCGGAGTTGAGCCTCAGTCTGAGACAGTTTGGGGCCAGGCCGACAAATACAATGTTCCTCGAATAGCCTTCGTTAACAAGATGGACCGCACTGGTGCCGACTTCTTAAGTGTTATTACTGAAATCCGCGAAAAGCTTGGCAAAAAAGCCGCTGCTATCCAGATGCCCATTGGATCTGAAGAAACTTTCACTGGTATGATTGATTTGATTAACCTTAAGTCTATGACTTGGGTAGGAAATGATCAGGGTGCTAAATTTGAACTAAATGATCTCACTGGTTCTGAACTAGATGAGGCAAAATTATATCGTGACGAACTTCTAGAAACTCTCGCTGACTTCGATGATGAATTGGCCGAAAGTTACCTTGGTGGAAATGAAATTTCTGCAGAAAGGCTGGAGCAAGTTATTCGCAAAGCCACCATCAAAGATGGGTTTATTCCTGTTTTATGCGGGAGCGCTTTCAAAAACAAAGGCGTTCAACCACTTTTAGACGCCATCGTAAAATACCTTCCTTCTCCACTCGATAAGGGTGAGATCAAAGGTCACGATGCTAAAAATGTCGAAGAAATCATGACGAGAAAGCCAGATGAAACGGATTTATTTAGTTCTCTCGCCTTCAAGATTTCATCGGATCCGTTCGTTGGTCAGATTACTTACCTGCGCATCTACTCAGGTGAAATGACGGTTGGCTCTCATGTTTATAATCCGCTTGAGAAAAAGAAAGAGCGTATTAATAAGATCCTTCAAATGCATGCCAACAAGCGAACTGAGCTTGAAAGTGCATCGGCGGGAGATATTGTTGCTGTTACTGGTTTGAAATTTACCACTACAGGGCAAACACTCTGTGCTGAACATAAGCCAATTATTTTTGATCTTATGGAATTTCCTGAAACGGTAATTTCTATTGCGATTGAGCCCAAAACCTCAGCAGATGAAGAAAAACTCCAGAAAACTCTCGATTATTTGAAAATCGAGGATCCATCTTTTAACTACAGAACCAATAAAGAAACAGGACAACTCCTAATCTTCGGAATGGGTGAGTTGCACTTAGATATTATTACTGACCGTCTTGAGCGTGAGTTCAAAGTGGGCGTTAATAAAGGGAATCCTCAAGTTGCCTACCGTGAGTCGATTAAAGGTCATGCTTCTGCAGAACATACTTTTCAACGAGAAGTAGCAGGCAAAGGTCAATTCGGCCAAGCCACAATCTCTGTGGAACCAATTGAAAACAGCTTAGAGATCAAAGTCGACTTTAAGAAAAAAGAAAAAAGTATCCCTGAGGAAATCTATGAAGCCATTAAGCGTGGTGTTCAAGATGCTGCTCCCGGCGGAGCTATGGCAGGCCACGCTCTCATAGGCGTAAAAGTCACAGTTGACTCAGTCGAGTACAGAGAGGCAGAAGCTAACGATGTTGCCTATACCATTGCAGCCTCTATGGCTTTCAAAGAAGCCTGCCAAAAAGCAGGACTTGTTTTGATGGAGCCAATTATGGCCCTAGAAGTAACCACTCCAAGTGATTTTTCTGGCGACGTAATCGCAGATGTAAACGCTAAACGCGGACGCATCTTGGGAATTGATCCCAAACACAACAAAGATGTGCTAAAAGCCGAAGTACCTCTTTCAGAAATGTTCGGTTACAGCACCCAACTTCGTTCAAAAACTCAGGGGCGCGCTAGCTTTACATTAACATTTAAACAGTACGAACCATTAACCCATAATCAAGCAAAAGAAATTCTACAGAAGCGTGGAATTTACATCTAGAGGAGTAATCAGATGGCTAAGGAAAAATTTGATCGTAGTAAGCCGCATGTAAACATCGGTACTATCGGTCACGTCGATCACGGTAAAACAACACTTACTGCTG